>Ga0307514_10001591_pt1 | contig 26765 bp, 23 predicted proteins | sample 16_EM_MG_FD_203088 | JGI IMG/M metagenome (GOLD analysis project Ga0307514, IMG submission 203088) | Populus trichocarpa ectomycorrhiza microbial communities from riparian zone in the Pacific Northwest, United States - 16_EM | ecosystem: Host-associated > Plants > Roots > Unclassified | place... | reverse complement strand
TGATTTCCAATTTCTCCGGTATTAGTATTAACGCTACAAATAGACAAGGAGTCTGTTTCCTACCGAGGGGCTTGTGCCAACCAGACTACTGTTTTCCGCGTACCGCACTCAAGTTAAAGCCACTTGCTTTTGACCTTCTTGAAAAGCGACATGGACCTTTGTTCGCCAGTAGATGCGGTAACGGTTCCATCCCCTGCTTATTTCTAGTCTAGTTTCGGCAGTTTCATACATATGCTCACGCTGGGAAGCTTAAAACGCGTGCATGGTTGGCATGCAGGACTGACGTCCATCTGATAAGCCGAGAATGATCAGATAAGTACATAACCGCCTTGGCGGAAATTTTTACCAAATCTGTCATAATCGCCGATACAGAATTACCTACTCAAGTAGTACAGATTAGGAAAGCGCGGCCTACTAGAAATTTTTTTTGAAGTCTATACGCCTTTCCCCCGAAGGGAGCCTTAGCCTATGAGGCGGTCGTCCCTATGATTGATGGATACTTGAGGAGGGAAAGATTGTATACATTTTATAGAGGTGAAAAAAAAGGAAAAAATTAGAAGAGATGTTGCATTTCACATTGCTCAGGTATCTGCCCAGGTATCATTGGATCATGTCTTCGTCAATGTACTGTGGGGTTTGGTACCATCAAGAAAGTGTCTGCTGCCGGTTCATGGATGCGTATACACCACCGACCGCAAGCAATTCTGTGTGAGTACCGCATTCAACGACTCTGCCGTCACCCAGCACGTAGATGCAGTCTACGTGCTGGATACTTGCAAGTCTATGCGCAACAGCTATACAGGTCCGCCCTTTGCTGGCGGCTTGAATAGCATCCCTAACGTGCTTTTCTGAGTGTGAATCTGCGCAAAACACGTATCAGCTAAAGGCACTCTTGGAATAGATTGCAACTGTACCAACCAAGTGCGGAAGTAGCTTCATCAAGCAAAAGTATCTCTGGATCTCTTATAAGTGCTCTAGCAAGGGCGACTCGCTGCTTTTGCCCACCAGAGAGTTGAGATCCATTTGTACCACAGTTCCTAAAATATGTTAGCTAGCGGAATATAATGAAGATGCATGACCATACGTTTCATAGCCTTCTGGAAGACCCATAATGAAGTCGTGAATACCGCACATCTTACATACTCGGACAATGTCTTCATGTGTGAAGTCTCCACTCGCTCCCAAACCAATGTTGAAAGCAACACTTCCAGGAAACAGGCATGCTTCTTGACTGACGAGTGAAACCCGGCTTCGGTGGTCTCGGACATTCATATCCCGAACATTTGAATCATTAACAAGAACGGCGCCAGAATCCACATCATAAAATCTCTCAAGTAACGCAATGGCACTTGATTTGCCTGCCCCTGATGGTCCAACTAACGCTACAAATTGGCCTGGTTGCACAGTCAAGGAAAGTCCCCGTAGAACAGGATTGCTTGGGCGGGATTTGTAGGTGAAGCGAACATCACGAAATTCAACTTTCCCCTTTGTTCCGGTATGCTCGCGGACTAGGGGATAATTTCCACCATCACCTCGATCAATAGTGGGTTTTTGATCATGGAGTTTGAACACACTACTTGCTGCTGTTTTGGCTCTTGTAAGTTCAGGTGCCAGACTAAACATTTGCCCCGAAGCTTGTGCAGAGAATAATAACGCCGGAAGCACGATGAAGAAGTCTAGCGGGGAGCAGAAGCCCGCTCTCACTTGCTTCGCTCCCCACCAATAAGCGAGCGCGTAGATAAAATATCTAGATGGATCTTAGCTGTTAATCCAAGAGATAATGTGGGTTACTCACGTCATAGCCAGAGACAGAGCCAACCAAACATTACCAGTAATAATAAACCTTAGGCTGTCACGATACGGCTTTTCAATGGCCTCGTGATACTGGCCAATGACATCGTACTCCTTGCCAAGGGCAGCGACTGTCCGCATCCCATCGCACGCCTCTTTAGCTAGCCCAGCGGCTTCCAAATATGCTATCTCGTGCCTCTGTTCAAACTTCGAGAGGATTCTGATTCTCAAGAAACCAGAAACAATCATAATTGGAACAGCTGCTAGAATCACAACAGCGACTTTCCAGGCAATGATGTGTGCAAGAGCGATACCACCAGTCATGGACACTAGGACCGTGAAAACCGTTCCAAGGATCACACCAGAGAGACCACTCAAATGCCCAGTGTCCATGCTGACCATTGACACTAGGTGGGCAGGGGAATGCCCCGGAGACTCAAACCATGAAACGTCTTGACGAAGAATGGTTCGCAACGATTTGTCTCTAATACGTCGAATTAATCGCTCCGAAACTATCCCAAATGCACTTCCACTTGTGGTATATACCAGAAATGCAACCAAGGACAACACGAAGAACATAAGAGAGAAAAATGATGCCCTAGACTCCAGTTTCTGCTCATCCGACCTGTCATTCAAAGTCGAGATGAGGTTACCGAATATGATGGATTCACCTGTGATGACTCCCCCAGTGACCATGCAAGCTATTCAATTGGTCAGCTCAAGCAGCAGTTATACGACTGGTAGGGGACTTGTTTACCAAATAGCCCTAAGCATATGAGCCAGTGATCTGGCTTGCTGATTTCAAGGGAACGGCGGATTAGTGAACCTGCTGAATACACTACGTTCATTTCATCTATCGATTGTGTTTCGGTGACAGGGTCTTGAGAGGTCTCAAATTTCGTTGCAGATATAGCTGGATTTTCAATTTCTCCCACTTTGGTTTTGTGGCTTGAATGACTGGAGCTTGAACTGAGAAGCTTCTGAGCCTCCACTAGCTCGGAATATGTTCCACCTTTAGCCATCAGTTCCAGGTGGCTACCTTGCTCCGCAGTTTGCCCCTCCGCCATAACGATAATAGTATCAGCTGCCTTCACGGTAGCCAATCTATGGGCGATCATTATCGTTGTCCTTCCAGCAGCTGATGTTGCACGCTCTAGTGCTTCGAGGACAACCGCTTCACCTGTAGCATCCAGGGCACTAGTGGGTTCATCAAGGATTAGCACTGCAGGGTCTCCCACGATTGCGCGAGCAATTGCTATCCTCTGTTTTTGGCCACCGCTCAACTGCGTAGTCCCTGTTCCTCCAACTTTTGTATCAAAACCCTGAGGTAGGCGCATAATAAAATCATAGGCATTTGCATCCCGGGCAGCCTCATAGCAGCGTCTTAGAATTTCTTCTTCCGCAGACCCTGCCTTCCGAAGCAAGCCATGACGTATATTGTCCATGACCGTGCCAGCAAACAGTACAGGTTCCTGATCCACAAGTGCAATGCAGGATCTATAGTCCCTCAAGTTGAGAGTTCGGAGGTCGTGCCCGCCGACAATAATGGAGCCCGAGTTGGGGTCATAAAAACGGAGTAATAGTGAAGCAATGGTACTTTTACCACTCCCAGACGGGCCGACGATGGCAGTGAATGCGCCCGCTTTGAAATTCAGGGTGACATTGTCTAGTACTCTAGCAGCCGGCCTTGCTGGATAGGAAAAAGAGACATCTTTCAGCTCAATTTCCACTCCACTTTTGTCAACTGGTAGTCTAACTCCATCCCTTGAATAGGCATTGATGACAGGATCTGGATGATCAATTATCGCGAGAACATTTCTCCCAGCCGCTGCTGCCAGGGCGAATGTTTGCAGGAAGGGCCCGAATTGACCAATTACAAAAGAGGCATCGAGGATTAGGAAGATCACTGTATATACCGTCCCGGCCCCTTGAGCTGCATCAAACCCACCAGAAGCGATGATCCTTGATCCTTTATAAAAAGCAAGTGCATTTGCAGCGTAACTATCAGAGAACGTGAGCCATGATCAAGAGGATATATAGTGGATCATACTTACGCCACGAAGTATACTGCGCCTAACATCAGAGCGCCACAGACACTCTTTCGTATTCCATTACTTACAACAGGACCCATCAGTTTGAGATGCTGCTCTGCCAGTCGGTCTAGCGCCCCAAATGCTTGAACAACTTGGACTGCACCAATAGCACCCTCAACTATGCTCGCTGCTTTGGCGCTATCATTTTGTGCTCTCTGTGCATATTTCGATACAGTTGTGGTTCCATATATCACGATAACAGCGATGGGTGGTATTACTGCGATAAAGAGGATGCCTGTGAGCTGGGCATTGAGAGTAAAGCCTGTCGTGAACGCAGCAATGAAGTAGGAAATTGACTGAAGGAATAGACCGCATTTCTCCGAAACGCCTAGCTGAATAGTTTGCGTATCTGCTGTAAGGCGGTGGGCAATCTGTAGCACGGTACCAGTTCAGAACCACTTGAATCAAGCTTTTATTGCAAAGGCTTTAATTTTTTCTCACATCGACTCCCTCGACTTCAAAATAAGTCATGTCCATTCCCATTGCCTTTTGTAGTACTTGCTCCCTGAGTCTCCTAGCAACCTTTTCCCCAACAATTCCCCAACATGTAGCCCACCCCCATGTGATGAAGAAGTATGCAATTGCTGAGTCTGAGTTAGCTGATCAATCAGAGAGTAGGATATGTAAAAGTGGTGAAGTACGGACCAACGCCAATCAGTTGGAGCAACCGGGTTTCCAGCGCATCTTCATCAGGTGGAAAGCCGTTTATTATTTTACTGTGACTTAAGTATTATCAACAATAAACTGCAGAGGCTGAGACATACCCGAATATGACACCAATGATGGGCAATGGTACACCGGCCATTAAAGACAAAAAAATCGCACTGAACAAAAGCCCTCTCTCGTGCCACGTTTCTAGGGGTCTGTAGAGCCTGAAGTACTGAGTGTGAAATACTTTAGATATTGCTCCAGGGAATTTTGCCAATTGCCTAGTGAATCGGGGCTGGGCCGCCGGGATGACATTGAGTGAGCCTATTTCAATGCTCGTTTCATGGGGATGGCTTTCAGGCGTTTGCCGTATTTCAGCCGAGGGACGTGAGTAGGGATGCTGAGAGTACATTGAATGGAAGGGAGGTGAGGTGAGCGTGTTGTTGGTCACAGGGCCGCCTGTAGATGATCTCCTGATGGCCGGACTTCTCATCTTGATAAGCGTTCAGAAATGCCAGAAGTCTTAAACCCAGGAATCGAAGGTATGGGAGGTGGATAGCTTTCTGGCCTATAATATTCAGAGGCATCGTATTTAACAAGTGCCTTCAATATAAGATAGTGGCTCCTTTAACTCAGTGGGGACCATCATAGACCCTGAAATTGACACCAAGTGCCCAGAAATCTCTGACTGGGGCTTTTTTCCCTCGGAGGGGGTTCCCCCCACTACCTTTGAAGATGAAAGGAACTTCTCGACCCATTGACTGTTGAGACGGCTAATCATGTGAGCACGGGGGAATTAGGATGGTATATCATTTTGCGACGGGAATATAGGACGTGGGGTATTTCATGGGTTGTAGGGTATTTCATGTGACGTGAGTTATTCTTTGTGAGGAAATAACGTGGGATGTGATATGCCGAGTGGGGGGGTTGAAGAAGAATGTTTTCTGACTATGTTATGCTTTTTCTATTCTCCAGTCTTTAGTCAAACTCTCTCCTTCACCACGAAATATCAGGTGAAGACGCCTTCAGATTATCGTACTGCGAACGGTACAACTATCTCGCACTGATAATATACGCTGCGAACAGCATATTCTATCATCGACCCATCGGAAGCAAAATTGACAGCAAGGGTATAGATGGACACAAGCCCAGACCAATTGGTCCTCTCGCTTCTGAAATAGCCTCGGGCTCTTCATACATAGCTGAAAAAGTGTTGAGGGAATGTGGTGAACCTGCGCCGTCTTTGCATGGCTAGTTTTTGATAATCTGATTAGTTGGCCCAAAATCTGATAAAGAAAGGCATTGAGCTAGTATCATCATCCCAGTCGACATGCAGTCGAGTTCTCGTAATGAATAGCTTCCTGGCTTCATGCTTGTTACTAAGTCTAGTCTAGGGAGCAGATACTTCATACCGTGGGTACATGATGTGCCTGGCAGTGGGGCTTTTTCACCCATGCGGCATGCGGCCTCGGATAGGGTGGTGTAGAACTAGGTGAGAATTCTCGACATGTAAAGCGTGGGATTTGAGAGCTATAACTAAGTTTTGTTGGAAGAATTGGTCAGATAGGTAAGTAAATCCGACCCATAAGTATGTACTCGCATGACCAGGAGATGGGAGATAGGTTTCTTACGAAGTATTTAGTAACTTTCTTAGCTACAGCAGCCAACCTGTACTTGTCCAAATATCACAACTGCCTACACAAAACCGTAAACGATACGTAGAAAAAAAAAGGGGGAGTTTTTGACTGGTGAATGTGAGGGCGAGAGTGATCTTTACGTATGTGATCCATACCTTGCATAGCTTGGTTACACACAAGACTAACCTTGCACATGCACTAGAGTTACATTATATATGTACCTAGTCTGTGGTTTTCGCACTAAAGCAAAGCCATCTGATTGTGCAACCAGACGACCATCTGATAATAAACTCATACCCCACTTACAACTCCTAGTTCGTGCATGATGGACTAGTGTAGACGCTGAGACATCGAAACAAACGGCACTGGAGTGAGTTACGAAATCAAGACATCTCAAGATGACCTTAACTGGGAATATGCTTTGGGTATGTGCATACCGAGAAATGAACCTTTGGTATGTTCGCTAAGTATTCCCAGAATTGGATATCGTACTACAACTTACCATTTTTTTTTTTTTTTTTTTTTTTTTTTTTGATTCATTAATCGTATTCAGCCTATCTAGACTATGATGATGGACTGCAGCACACTGTTGCCAGTTGCCTCTCTCATCCTCCGGGCCAGTCCCTGCCCCACAACTTAGCAGTTGTCGGTATATGTAGATATCTTCCCCCTTCCCACCCTATAAGCCTACTTAGTATCTATCGCTTTGGATTAATCCCTCTGCGCACAATTGATTGCAGCCTTTACTACATCTCAATTAACCTTTAACCTACTACTTAACTTACCTACACCCATTCATTGCAGCGTGTCTGTTATGAATATATCAACTACACTACTGGGTGCTGGCTTAACCACCTTCCCCCATATACAAGCACCATACTCTTGTGACATAGTCCCAGATAGCGGTGGGATCAGCAAAAAATGCCTGACTCTATCATGGGCAATGTTGCTTCATAGTTATGTGCCCGAAAACGTCGTGTCCTTCACCGTTGATGGGAATGCTGTGAGTGTGGACTTCAATACTGGAGTCGTAGAAAGCTCCCCAGCAGATTGCGGTGGGAAGGGGAGCGCAGTGTATTACAGCCAGATGGTATGTCATGTATCCTTTGCCAAGACGTCATATTTGACGTACGCTCTGGATTAGGTTTCTGACTATCGTGTTTAGCCTTCTGCATCAGCGCTGCTGCCATTGATATATGTATATTTGGATCAGGCGTCAAAGCAATTCAAGATCGCGGCATCTCCGCAGCTGTTGCCAGGGACTCATGTGCCAACGCTCTGCAAGCAGCTCTCATTGCTCATGAAATCCAACCCAACGTCCCCTCTTGCACAGGCATTACCATCTCAGCCTGTCACAGCTTCTATGCCAGACGACGGCCTATCCATCTTGAACCATCCTGCCCAGTTACTCCCGGGTCCAGCGCTGCTACACGAACTACTCCTTCGCAGTCCCAATGCTAAGCCGGATAGCTATTCTAAGCAAGCTCTGGACTTCCTGCCTCCTGAGGGTGGAATTCGCCGATCATTCACATATGCCGACCTTGACAAGCTATCCACACGCTTCGCTCAAAGACTACTCCTTCAGCCAGGAAGGGGTACCATAGTCCCAGTATTACTCCCACAATCACCTACGCTGTACATAGCTTTGCTCGGAATATTGAAAGCTGGTGGCGCATTTGCTCCTCTGCAGGTGGATATTCCTGTGGACAGGATAAAGTTTGTTGTACGGGACATTGGAGCACAGGTTGTCGTTGCAGATCCATCCTTCAAAAGTAAAGTATCTTGGAATGGAGGCCCGCGGGTTGTTTTCGTGGATGAAGACGACATTGATATTGCGTCTGTAGCCAAGATGATGACAGAAAGCAAATATATAACCACCATATATCCAGATTCTCCTGCGTACGTGATGTATACCTCGGGCTCGACTGGAACTCCGAAGGGAGTCACAATATCACATTCGGCAGCAACACAGTCTTTACTTGCACATGAGAAGCACATCCCAAGGTACAACCGGCTTCTACAATTTGCATCACCTTCATTTGATGTATTCGTCTTTGAAGTTTTTTTCACATTTTATCGCGGTGCGGCTCTAATAGGATGTGATCGTTCCCGCCTACTGTCAGACATCGTTGATGTGATAAACAGGATGGATGTGGACGCTCTAGAGCTCACCCCGACTGTTCTCGGGGAACTTGTCACCTTAAGAGACCGGATACCAAAGGTCAGGGTTGTCTTAACCATTGGAGAGATGCTCACACGGCATATTGTCGACGAGTTTGGAGATGGATTGCTCCACGGAATGTATGGACCCACGGAAGCGGCTATTCATTGCACCCTTGCACCGAGCTTTCGCAAAGGCGGTGCGGTGGGAGATATAGGCATACCGTTCGATACAGTGAGCACTTTCATTTTGGGGCCCGCAGTACCCGGGGAAGACGTAACCGTTCTCCCAATTGGTTGGATAGGGGAGCTTGCGGTTGGAGGGCATCAACTTGCCGACGGATATCTCAACAGGCCGGAAGAAACCAAGGAAGCATTTGTCAATACCAGATACGGGAGATTATACCGCACAGGAGATCGGGCGAGGATACATCCTGGAGGAACTATCGAATGTTTCGGAAGAATCTCAGCAGGGCAAGTGAAATTACGAGGCCAGCGAGTTGAATTGGGTGAGGTGGAAGAGGCGATACGAAAAACTCCAGGTGTGAAGGCCGCAGTAGCCGGCGTAGTTTCAGGGAGCTTGGTTGCATTCGTCGGCTGTGAGCTTCATGTGACGGACGCTATTGTGATGGAGGCAGCAAAGAAGTGGCTACCGGGCTACATGATACCGAACACGGTGATCACAATGACAGAAATACCCAAATTACCCAGCGGCAAAGCCGACCGCAAGAGGTTAGAGAAAGAGTTCTTGGATCGGCACATGGAAGAGGGCCCAGGCGAAACTGACGATTCCATGAACGAGGTGGAGAAGAAGATTGCGAGTGCTGTGGCCGAGGTACTAAAAGGAGTTACAATCTCCAAAGAATCTAGTTTTATTACTAGTGGTCTTGATTCCTTGCTGGCCATCCGGGTGTGTTCGAAGTTAAGAGGATGGGGTATGGTGATCCAGGTTGCGGATATTCTGCGTGCAGATTGCATCAAAGGGCTTGCGCACTTCATTATCTCCTCCCCCCAGCAGCAACCCATTTCCAGCGGCTATGTTGATACTACGGAAAGGTTTCAAGGAATCCGTGATGCTGGGCAGTCAAAGCTCGTGGAGCTCAATTATGAAAGCTTTGAAGATATCAAAGACATATTACCATGCACTCCCCTTCAGGAAACAATGCTCACTGAGACTATGAGAGATCAAACAGCATATAGCAATTGGATTCTTTTAGAACTACCAAACTCGTACACAGACCGTGCAATTGAATCTGCCTTTCGCAAGGTGATTCACCGAAACGAGATTCTTAGGACTGGCTTTCTTTATCTTGGAGAGGCGTCGGGAATGTTTGCACAAATCGTCTGGGATTCGCCACGAGAAGAGCAATTTACGCTGGCCGCCAAGGTGGAAAAAGGACAGCATTTCGGCATCGGTGAGATGTTTACCCCTCCCATGAGAGCTTGTTTGGTAAGGGATGAGAGGTGTGTCAACCTCAGCATTCATATCCATCATGCACTCTACGATGGGTGGTCCTGGGATCACATACTCCAGGATTTCAACAAAATATTGATGAAGGATAGGCGCAGTCTTTTGCCTAATAGACCACAATTTCGAGAAGTGGTTGCCTACAACCTGGGGATAAATGTGTCGAACGTCAATAAAAGTGCAAGCTTCTGGAAGGAAGCTCTGGCAGATGTCCCCAACTCAAAGTTACCCAACTTCTATGGCTACTCAGGGGTCAAGCCAGAGGCAGCTACTAAGAGATTGCAACTAAAAGTATCAAGGGATGGCCTAGAACAGTCAGCCCGCGGGCTCGGTGTTTCCCCGCAAGTCATAATGCAGATATCATGGGCTTATCTTCTAAGCACGTATCTTCATTCTTCTGACATAGTATTTGGAACTGTGGTTTCAGGGCGCACTATTCCACTTCCAGGAATTGAGGACATCATTGGCCCATGCATTTCAACACTACCTATGCGAGTAGTACTGGGAGACAAGACTAAAAAGTGCACTGAACTCATGAGGGAGATTCACGATTTCAACAGGCTGCTATTAAAGTATGGTGATTTGGATCTGAGGCAGATCAGAAAGTTCTGTGGGATAGGCTCGGGAGAGTTTGATACTTTGCTCATTTGGCAACAAACATCAGAGAGGGAGAGTGGAGCACTGAATCCCGTAAAGCAGGTGGATAGCATAGATCGTCTGGAGGTTTGGGAGTTCTTGATTTGATACTAAATGAAGTTGAGCTAATATAATCTCAGTTTTCACTTCTCCTCGAAGCCGAACCAAGCGGAGACATAGTTACCCTGAAAGCAACGTATAAGACGGAGATTTTGCCGCCCACACAGATTAATGTCCTCTTACTCCAATTCGATCATCTTGTTTCAAGCATTGTGGCTAGTCCCTTCATTACCTTGAACACACTTTCATCCGGCCTCGGCGAATCTCTGCTGTCGGTCCAGAATCTAAAGCCTATAGCCCCAAGCTTTGACCACACCCCTTCTCTGGTGAAGCTGGTGGAGATGATGGCTTATGAGCGACCTGATGCCATCGCTCTTGAGTTTGCGCATGAGTTTAACAAAAATGGCCTGCGCAAGGACCAGTTAACTTATTCGGAATTAAATGCAGCTTCCAATGTTCTCGCTTACAAGTTAATCTCAGTGGGCGCGGTTGCTGATAACCTCATTTGCGTGTTTATGGAAAAATCACCAATACTCTATATCTCGATCTTAGCCGTTCTCAAATCAGGGGCGGGATATCTACCACTCACTCCAGACACCCCAACAGACAGAGTTCAGAAGATTTTGAGCGATGCAAAAGTCTGGATCTGCCTGACAACAAGCGATGTCTCCCGTAAGCTTGACTCCTTAAAGATTTCGGAGATTATAGAAGCAGACAGTCTAGCACTTGGCGGGTTCTCCTCCAACCCGAATATTGAGATTGATCCTTCGTCATTGGCCTACGCTGTATTTACGTCTGGGAGCACTGGAGTTCCCAAGGGTGTATTAATTAGTCACAGGAATATTGTCACGAACATCATTGCACTGAAGGAGATATATCCATACTCGGCAAGCTCCAAGTTGTTACAATTTTGTTCCCACGCGTTTGATGGTAGGTTAAACAACCTGATACACACATTTTAGTAACGCTGACAAGCTGGCACACTGGCAGTTTCTGTATTTGATATCTTCTTCACATGGGCTACTGGGATGTCTCTTTGTGCAGGCACCAAAGATACCCTACTCCGGGATTTAGAAGGAATAATCAATGCCTTTGAGATCACCCATCTCAGTCTCACTCCTACTGTGGCAGCTCTGATCAACCCTACAGGAGTACCTACTGTACAGATGTTGGTAACAGCTGGTGAAGCTGTCACCCCGAAAGTCTTCAGAAATTGGGCAGGCCGTGGCTTGTATCAAGGATATGGCCCTAGTGAAACGACAAATATCTGTACTATGAATGCTGCCATGACACAGCAAGGGCATGTGAATAACCTGGGCCCGACTCTCCAAAACACTTCAGCGTTTATACTGGCGCTGCATGATGGCTTTGAACTTATTCCTAGAGGAGGTGTGGGTGAGCTTTGCTTTGGAGGCACTCAAGTGGTAATACATATTCTGGTATCATGCATCCGAGAGTATTTCTGATTATGGATAGGGTCGAGGATATTTGAACATGCCAGGGCTCACTTCAAAGAGATTCATCTCTCATCCAAGATATGGAAGGATCTATCGGAGTGGGGATCTGGGGAGACTTCTCCCCGACGGTTCTATCCAGTTTATTGGCCGCGAAGACGACCAAGTGAAGATCCGGGGTCTCAGAATTGAATTGGGGGAGATTAATTCTGTTTTGCTCCAGCAAGACCTAATAAGCGACGCAACGACACTGGCTATTACAGTTGCTGAAACCAATAGCGTTCACATTGTATCCTTCGTGGTTCCCCAAGGCTGCGCAAACAGTCAGGAGCCCTTCGAGATTTTACACCATGAACCAGAGATTTCTAGGATCATTTCCGAGGCTTTCCAGACAATGTCTAGCTGTTTAGCTGCATACATGATTCCCACCAACCTTGTGCCGATCTCGAAGCTTCCCATGACAAGCCAAGGGAAGATAGACAAAACAGCACTTCGGCGGTATTATCTTGCCATGGATGCCAAAGCATTAGTACCTTTCAGTGCACAGTCACCCGAGGAGGGCAACAAAATCGATGCTTGGACGTCAACAGAGCGTACATTGGCAGAGATCATTGCACAACTTGCAAAGGTCCCGTTACGGGAGATAGAAAAATCAACCTCCATATTCAGGCTCGGCCTCGACTCTATTTCTGCTATCCATCTCTCAGGGCAAATCGACAGAATGGGGTATAAGCGTCCGCAGGTCTCTCAAATCATGCAAAACCCAACGATCACTGGCCTTGCAGCGTTTATAGACAAGCATAGTGTTGTCAACGAATACCCTGGGGCAAAGTCTGTTGATCTTCTTGAAGAGTTTTCCACCTCTGTGAGAGCTCAAGTTTTAGATGAGCTGGGGTTAACTGAATCGGAAGTCACAGAAATTCTTCCGTGTACACATTTACAAGAGGCAATGCTCACAAGAAGAGCAGGAGAGGATACAGCATCATACTATAATCATACTGTCTTCGAGCTCCGAGCAGATCCGGACAGACTGAAGAACGCATGGGAAATAGCAATGCAACGGAACGAAATACTACGGACATGTTTCTGTCTCACTTCCCATCACAGACACGCATACGCACAGGTAGTTCTGAAGACATACAGCCTACCATGGACTGAAGCTTTTGTGCAAAATGATGAGGATTTGTCGTCGACAGTCAATCAAAGGGTGAATATTGTATCTTCACGCCTCATTGTTGCTAGACCGCCTCTTTCATTCACCTTACTGAGGTCACCGAGGCGAAATGTGCTACTAATGTCAACTCACCATTCACTTTATGACGGGTTTGCAATGGACCTGCTACTGGAGGAAGTCCGGATGGCATACAACGGGTTACCATTATCTGACCGCCCTTCATTTTCGAGTGTCCTTCAATTCATCGAGGGCTGTGATCTACCCGAGGCAGATAGGTTTTGGAGAGGAGTCATGGATGGTTTCCAACCTGTCCAGTTTCCAGATCTCACAGGTAAGTCGAATGTTTATAAAACTAACATGACAGGCATGGCTATACGAAGTATGAAATCATCAAAACCGCTGAGGGATATTGAAAAAGGCTGCAAAAGTTTGTCCACATCATTGCTCGCACTAGGGCAAAGCGTATGGGCTCGGCTGCTGGCTGTGCAGACCGGGGGGGTTGATATTTGCTTTGGCAATGTTGTCACTGGGCGGACAATTCCAGTTTCTGGTGTTGAAAAAGTCATTGCTCCCTGCTTCAACACAATACCAGTGCGAGTTCAATTAACACCAAGCCTGACGAACTCTGCACTCATGGGAATGTTGCAGCGGATAAACGCAGAGGTTATGCCATTCCAACTTACTCCCCTGCGGCGAATCATGACAGCGCTTCACACTGAAGGCCAAATGTTATTTGACACATTGTTTATCTTACAGTACGGGAGAGAGTCTAGCTTGGATGAGCTCTGGGAGGTTATTGATGACAGGGGCGAGATGGGCGTAAGTATTACTTGCTACGAAACTGGGTTTCATTGCTAATATCAGCAAAGTTCGCGGTTGTTCTGGAGTTCATACCCAACCGAAGACATGATTCCATCGATTTTGTGCTCCACTTTCGTCGGTATGAAGCTATAACTCAAGAATTATTTCAATAAAGCCATCTAACATTCGCAATAGCACTACCATGAGTGAAGAGGCAGCCGAAATAGTTCTCCGTCAGCTTGATCAGGTCTTGTGCGTTTGCATAGAGACCCCAGAAGCTGCTATCGTGGATTATACCTTCCTTGAAAAGTGTTTACTATCAGCTTCTAACTCTCCTCCTATCCCCCTACCTGAAATAACTGATACTTTCCTCCATTCGCTACTTGAGCAAAAAGCGAGGGATGACCCTGCCGCTGTCGCCCTTGAATTTTTGGATGATCAAGGTAGAGTCTCCACTTACACCTACGACGCATTCAACCAAGCTGCCAACCAAGTTGCGCATGCTCTTCTCAAATATGGTGTGAAGAGGGACGACGCAATCCCCGTATGCATGGAGAAATCTCCTCAGTACTATATCTGCGTCCTAGGCATCTTAAAAGCTGGGTCTGCATTTACACCCATAGACCCTAGTGCTCCGACCCAGAGGAAAATGTTTATGCTGGGAGAGTTGGGTGCACGGTGGGTAATTACGAACAATACTGAAGTCAAGGGCTTGCCCGCGCGGGACGGATTGAAGTTCATCATACTTGAAAAACTTGACCTCGGCTCTTACCCAGTGACAAACCCAATCATAGAAGACCTACTACCGACTCATCTTGCATATAGGCTGTATACCTCAGGTATGAGTTCTACCCCCGTAGGCGCTGGAGCTTGTTCGTTCAGCTTACCACTGGATAGGCTCAACTGGGTTACCAAAGGCTGTGTCTGTCGAAATCAAGAGTGCTTTGCAGACTGTCAGGGCATCCCGAAGTATTATTCCCTGGACTCGAGAATCGCGTATTCTGCAATTTGCTGCTATAACGTTTGACATGTGCTACTATGACTGTTTTATAGCATGGAATTACGGGTTTACTCTCTGCTCCGCCGGGAAGAAGCAGCTTCTTGGTGATCTTGAAGGAACAATCAACAAAATGAACATCACGATGCTTGATTTAACACCAACGGTGGCTTCAACGCTAATTGCTCAAAATCTGCCTAGGGTAGAGCTCCTATACTGCATAGGAGAGGCAATGCCACAGAATTTGATCAATGACTGGGAACGCCGCTGCGTCAACTCATACGGGCCCACAGGTATAGTGAAACCCAAGATCCATTCGTAGATGAATTTATTTTCTGATAAGTCATTTCAGAGGTTGCAATGTGCTGTACGATCGTACCAGTTGACAGAAGAGTCAAATCGGCCAACATTGGAGCACCGTTCCCATCAGTATCCCTCCACATCCTCTCCCAAGACTCGAACTACACAGTACCCAAGCTTGGCTGCGGAGAGCTGTGCATCGGAGGTCCCCAAGTTGCTCGAGAGTATCACAACAACCCTCAGCTCACGAAAGAGAAATTCATCATGGTTGGCTCTGAGAAACTTTATCGTACAGGAGACAATGCTCGAATGTTGCCAAATGGCACATTCGAGTTCATAGGTCGTTTGGATGATCAAGTTAAAATTCGTGGGCTGAGGGTCGAGCTTGACGAAATTAACCACGTGGTCAAAAAGAGTCATGAAGAGATTAAAGAAACTGCAACAATTGTACTGCGGCACTCTGTTGATGCTAAAGAGCAATTGGTGTCATTCTTAGCCCTCGGAGGAAGGGGGGATCACGGCATCGTCCCAACCATCATCAAGGATGTGCAACTAAAGGCAAAACTACTGTCCACTGCGCGAAGCGCCGCAGAGCAAGCTTTACCTACTTACATGGTTCCTGGAGTTATGTTTGTTATCGATCATATACCTCTTTCAGCAGCTGGTAAGGTTGACAAGAACGCACTGAAGTCCCTCTTCTCTCAACAGGATATTGAATCCTTGGGTGAGAATATTACACTTGACCACACCGAAGAATGGACTAAAGAGGAATTAGAGGCTCGTGACATCATAGCAGAGATCTCTCGGCTTCCAGGGGATAGGATTTCCAAAGCTTCGACAATTTATCAAATAGGATTGGATAGTATAAGCGCTGCGCAGGTCGCGATGAGGTTGCGAAAACGAGGGTTTATGGTAACTGTAATTGACATACTTGAGGTATTACCCTGAACCTATTTACGCTATTCCACCCAGAGCCCTAACCGTAAGCAGTGCCCTTCAATCAAGCAATTATCACCCCGACTGATTTACAAAGCCGCCGGAGGTAGCCGAAATACAGAATCACTTATGATAAACCCCCTTTTAACCTCTTTTGCAGCACGCTTCACAAGCTCACTGGTTAGAGAATATGGGCTTTTATCTGATCAGGTCGTCACAGTGTATCCTTGTACTGCGGCACAAGCTGGCATGCTTTCTCAGTTCCTGCGCTCTGATGGGGAGTTATATTTCAACCACTACTTATATGAGCTACCTGCAACTGCAGATGTTCAACTTCTAAGACAAGCGTGGGGAGAGGTCATGGAGGAAAATGAGGTTCTCCGGGCAGGGTTCTTTAGCATAGATGATGACGAGCATTCCTTTGCCACCGTCATTTATTCAAAGAAGAGTGTTGAGCTACCATGGACCTTGATGAAGGCCGATAATACTCAGCGTCAAGCTATCATTGAACAACAAAAGTCTTCATTGGCCATTCAGTCTGTCCACTGCCTTGGAATCCCACCCTGGCATCTCACGTTGGTCATGACTGAAACTTCTACTCAGCTTCTACTTTCCGCACATCACTCTCTGTATGATGCACAGTCACTACAAATGATCTTGGACGCCGTCAAAAGCAAATACTTTGGGAGAGCCCCTGCCATCCGCCCTCATTTTGCTGGCCCACTCGGGAGGATAGTGGAGGGCACCCTTGATGCATCTAAATTAGATGAGTGTCGGTCATTCTGGCTCAAACAGCTCGAAGGCAGTACCATCTCCAAATTCCCAAGTTTGACGCCAACCCGAGTGCGATCCCGATCCAGTCATGTGACAGCTCAAAGCTCCACTTGGAAGCTTTCTGAGATTGAAACTGCTTCTCAAAAGCTAGGATATTCGATTCATGCAGTGGCCCAGGCTGCTTGGGTAAGAATACTATCAGCATACCTTGGAGAATCTCAGGTTACCTTTGGCGTGGGTAAGTTCGCATGAAATCTATTGCGTGAGCGGGTTAATTGCTAATGTACAAAAGTCCTGTCTGGTCGAACTGGAATATCAGATGCTGAGGATACAGTCTTTCCTTGCCTCACCACAGTGCCAACCCTTGGCACTGTAGTCGGCAGCAACCATGACCTCGTTATAAGAATCCAAGACAGCAATATAAGAGTCCTCCCACACCAACATACTCCACTCCGATTGATTCAGAGGTGGTTCGATCACCCAGATCAATCTTTCTTCGACTCCATTTTTGTGTACCAAAAGACGGCATTGAAGGCCGTCAGTGATGACCCACCCTTGTGGACTACATTGGATGAGAACGCCTACGTGGATGTAAGTGGCAAAAAGAGTGTTTTTTTTTAGGGGCTTCACTAACATGACTAGTACTCCGTATCCATCGAAGTCGAGCCGTCTGAAAACGACAGCCTAATGCTACGAGCTACATGCAGAAATGATATCTTCCCATTGGAGCAAAGCAAGGTCCTTGTCCAGCAACTTGATGCAGCATTGGTCGATATACTTGAAAATCCACAGGGTGAATGTACTGAATTCTCGCACTTTCAAGACGATTTGCTTTCAATACTTCCTCCAGCAGATTGCGAAATTCCTTCTGATGTGATGTTTGTCCATCAATTCGTCGAGAAGCATTGCGACCTGATACCAGATAAAATTGCTTTGGAGTTTGCAACGAGCATAACAAAAGACCGAGTGGAGAAGCAGCAATGGACCTATAGACAGCTGGACCAGGAAGCTAACAAGGTGGCCAATTTCTTACTTAGATACAATGTGAAGACTGGAGGTCTGGTGGGTATTTGTTTTGATAAGTCAGCAGAGGCGTCGATTGTGATTCTTGGTATACTTAAAGCAGGATGTGGATATGTGGCATTGGATCCCACAGCACCAATTGATCGCAAGGCATTTATTGTGAAAGATTCTGGGGCTCAATGCATTCTCACCATGGATCGGTTCGCAGGCGATCTGAGTAAGAGTGTAGAAGTTGGAGTTTTTGTAGTCGGGCGAAATGAAAGGATTCAAAGCTCATCAATAGAGCGACCCCATGTCAAGGGCTTGACTCCAAGTAGTTTGTGTTACTGCCTCTATACTTCAGGTGAGACCTTTCTTTTGATGGAAGATAATAAAGTTATTAATGAAATGTAGGGACTACTGGTACTCCCAAGGGATGTGAAATTACACACGAGAACACTGTTCAAGCTATGCTCGCCTTCCAACGCATTTTTGAAGGACGTTGGGATGAAGAATCTCGATTTCTTCAATTTGCTTCTTTTCACTTTGATGTCAGCGTACTTGAACAGTTCTGGAGCTGGAGTGTAGGGGTATGCGTTACGTCCACCCCCAGGGATCTTCTATTTGAAGACCTCTCACTAGCAATCAGCAGTCTTGAGATCACACACCTGGACCTCACACCTAGCTTAGCTGCCTTATTAGATCCCGAAGAAGTCCCCACTTTGTTGCGCGGTGTCTTTATTGTTGGCGGAGAGGCATTAAAGCAAGATGTTCTAGATATTTGGGGAAAACATGGCGTGCTTCACAATGGGTGGGTTTTCCTCTGCGGTTGAGTAAAGGTACCAAGCTAATTGAGTGGTAGGTATGGGCCAACTGAAGTGACAATTGGTTGCACAATGTTGCCCCAAGTACCTCAAGATGGGAAACCATCCAATATCGGGCCTCAGTTCGATAATGTAGGCTCATTTGTCATGATTCCGAACACAAATAGACCAACTCTCAAAGGTGCTATTGGGGAGCTCTGCGTGTCTGGAAAATTGGTTGGAAAAGGTTACTTGAATCGGCCAGACTTGACACAAGAAAAGTTCCCAACTTTAGAAAAATATGGCGAAAGGTAAGCCCTAGTAGTTCAGTGCACTTGGCCGGCACCTGACTTTGGCAGAATATACCGCACCGGCGATTTGGTCAGAGTACTCTATAATGGGTGTTTTGACTTCCTTGGGAGGGCCGATGACCAGGTTAAACTACGAGGGCAAAGGCTGGAGATTGGCGAAATCAATGCAATTCTTAAGCAGGCGAACCCTAATGTTAAGGCAACAGCAACTCTAGTACTCAAGCATCCAAAGCAGCAAAGAGATCAACTAGTATCATTCTTCTCCATTACCGGCGCTTGCACGAAGAAAGTTGCATCCCCCTTGATTACTACTGGACAGCACTCAACTCTAATAGGTTCTCTGTTAAATGCATGCAAGAAGAACCTCCCTGTTTACATGGTGCCAACCCATTTCCTCCCTTTGTCGGAGATACCACTGTCTGTCAATAACAAGGTTGACAACAAGCGACTCACACAAATATACATGGATGCATCTTTGGAGGTTCTCCAGTCGCTAGCCTGCAGAGAAGAGGAACAGGGAGACTTGTCCGCTACAGAAGTAAAAATCCAGACTATCCTTGCAGAAATGACTAAGCTTCAGCGACAAGACATCAAGAGATCTTCGACTATATTTGAGCTAGGGCTTGACTCGGTTTCCGTTGTTGGATTAGCTCGGAAGTTGAGGAAAAATGGTTTCAACATGGTTACGGTGTCCATGATCATGCAAAGTTGTTACCCTGAACTCAACCCTCGTTCAACTAGCTAACTCCCATCTAGATAGTACCCTCGAAAAGCTCGGTTGTGCTCTCTCGGAGACTCCAAACGCCAACTCTAGCGTAGCCAATAGTATCAAAGATGTCCGACAGAGGCTGCTAGCATTCTCTAGTAAGAACTCGTTCGAGGTCTGTGAACAACTCGGCATCGGCCAAGATAAAATTCAACAAGTACTCCCCTGCTCAGCCTTGCAAGAAGGAATGATTCTTCGGTTCATTGATTCCGATGACTTGCTTTACTTTGTATCATTCACCTTCGAACTTACCTCACATATCGATATTGAGAGATTGAAGAAAGCTTGGACCACGGTGATAGAGTCAACAGATATTCTGCGCACATGTTTCTGTGATACTGCTGATGGATATGCCCAAGTTATACTCAAGGAGGCAACCGTAAACTGGGCTTCTTTAGGCATTGCTCAGGATAATCAGGTCGAGAAACTGTTAGAGAAGGAAAAGAACAGCTTAGCTCGGTTAAATGGGAGTCTGCGGAAACCACCACTATACTTCCGGGTTGTTCACACCCCATCCAGGACCATTCTGGCTCTGAATATCTTCCATGGTCTCTATGATGGGAACAGCGTACCCCTGATCCTGAAAGATGTCGAGGATGCCTATAACTCTCAATACCAGCCTCGGCTTTGCCAATTTTCTGATGTTGTACCACATATCCTGGCTTGTGACCTCAAAGAGGCCGAGGTCTTCTGGAAGAAGCATTTGCAAGCGAAGCAATTTTCACAGTTCAGGCGGGTAGAGGGGCGTGGGCAAAAGGACTTCACACTTCAGCGCCCTATGGCAATCAGTGGTAATATGGTAGATGAAGGCTGCAAGCAATTTGGATGCACTGCTCAATCCTTAGTTCAAGCTGCGTGGGCTACTGTGCTCGCCTCATACATCGGCAAAGAAGTTACTTTCGGCGTTGTGGTATCGGGCCGAACCTTGCCACTTGACGAAGTCGAAGGTGCTATTGGGCCAGTTTTCAACACAGTTCCTTGTTTCCTTCAGCTCACAGGATCTGCCACTTGGAGGGAACTGGTTAAACAAGCACACTTATTCAATGCGAAGTCAATACCATATCATCACACTCCATTGCGGTTGATACGAAAGTGGTTATCACTTTCTCCTGGCCTTGATATTTTTGAGAGTTTGTTTGTATACCAGCGAATATCTGGCGAAGATAGTGCAACAGCCTCTCCACTATGGAGATCTATGCAGAGTAAAGCTGACGTTGATGTAAGCCATGTCCCTCTCCTTTGGAAAATAAGAAGCTGACAAGACATTTGCACGTCAGTTTCCGATATCTGCTGAAATTGAGCACTATAGCAACGGAGCATTACTCATCACTATCTCTGCAAAGGGGGATGTTCTATCAGAACAACAAGCCTTGGAGTTGATATCAATGGCGGAGGGTGCCTTAGTGCAGCTACTGGAGCAGCCTGATAACGCTCCAATAGCCGCTGTGGGACCGACTACAGAATCATGTATACCAGCGGTCAAAGCCCAACAGACAAATGGCTATAATAGGGGCTTTGAATGGACTCCTGAAGCCTTGGTAATTAGGCGAACCGTGGCAAACCTCACTGGCTTAGAGGAATCTGAAGTTTCTGAGAATGTTTCGATCTTTGAGCTCGGGCTGGACAGTATAGAGGCAATCAAACTGTCAGCTCGCCTTCGTCGAAATGGGATCCAATCCCCCGTCAGCGCCATCATGCGGAACCCATCAATCAAAAAGCTAAATACATACTTACAAGAGGCATCTATACAGCCGCAGAAAGTTTCGGATAACACCAGTTTTCTGGACTTTGAGACCCAAGCACGAAAGCAATTCCCCGAAGAAAGTTTTGAAGCGATATACCCGACAACACCCCTACAGGAAGCCATGGTTGCAGAAACACTAACCTCGAACTATCAATTCTACTTCAATCACGATATTCTCGAAATCGACAATGATGTGGACCTTGAGCGGCTACACAATGCTTGGAGGATGGTTATACAAGAAAACCCTATACTAAGAACCAGCTTTTTCCAAGTCCACGAGTTGGGTATCGTATCTCCACATGCATTCGGTCAGGTTGTCCACAAAAGATTTGAGGTTCCCTGGACACAAATCTCTCTCTCTTTGGGAGATGATATTTGGCAAAAGCTCCAAGAAGCCATGGATCAATGCACGAGCACTGCAGATTTGCTGCAGCGGCCACCCCTCCAGTTGACGGTCGTAAAGATGGAAAAGTCTCGATACCTTCTACTTTCCATGTCCCATGCACTTTATGATGGCTGGTCTATTGGCCTATTGCATGAAGATATTCAGAGGGCTTACCACAACTCCCTCGTTCCCCGACCTTCGCCAGCTTCATTGCTGGAGACCATCTTGAAGAATAATCTGGAGGAGTCTTCACGCTTTTGGAAACAGCTGCTGCAAGGAACCGAAATCTCCGAATTTCCCGCCTTATGTGATGCCCCGAAGGTATGTCAGACACATAGAACCGAACTCACCTCGAAGACAGATTATGCAACTGCAGCAGCTTTCTGCAAGCACCTCGGGATCACTATACAAGCCCTGGGCCAAACTTGTTGGGGCCTTGTGCTCGCCCATTACCTAGGAAGGTCTGATTTGCTCTTTGGAGCTGTATTGTCCGGCAGAGATACTGTCAATGCGGGAGAGATAATGTTCCCATCCATGAATACTGTCCCTGTTCGTATTATTGTGCATGGGTCCTACAGGACAATGCTTCAGTACATGCAAGATAACAGCGGAAATGTGCTCAAGCACCAACATACTCCTTTGAGGATGATCCAAAAGCTTGTGAACTCTGACGGAAAACGCTTGTTCGATACTTTGTTTATCTACCAGCGAGGACAGGCTGACCTCAAGGTGCAAACACTCTATCAGTCTATCCAAGGCTCTTCCGATATAGAAGTAAGTAAAGTTGTTAATGCCTGAAATATGTTATAGCTAACATAGTCTCATTAGTATAACGTCTGCGTGGAAATGGAACGAGAAGAGGGTAAGCTGGCCTGGAGAACGGCATGCAAATCCACCGTTATGTCACCAGAACAAGTTGAGAGCATGCTGCAGACTCTTGACTCCCTGCTCTCTCACATTATTGGGAGCCCAGACTCCCCAGCAGTCTCATACGACAACGATACGGCTCAATTTGGAAATACCAAACCGGCCCAAATTCACCGGTCCCTGACTGAAAGTGTACCAGGGAATCCTGAAAGTGGGGCCAAAGCCGCCGAGCATGTGAAAGGAAACTGGAGTCCCTTTGAATTGAGTGTTAGAAAAGTGCTTGCCGCAATTGCACAAATACCGGAAGCAGAAATTGAGCGCAGCCAGACAATTTTCCATCTAGGGTTAGACTCCATCAGTGCCATTCGGGTATCATCTGAATTACGGAAGGAAGGTATTTGGTTAGGGGTAGCAGAAATTTTGCGAAATGCTACAATCGAGAAAATAGGTCTGGTAGCAGCAGAAAAGGCGAAGACAGGTGATGCCCCAGCGGTTGTCGTAAATACGAATCAGGCAATCAAAGATTCTTTGGCTGGAATTGATACAAAGAGCCTGCTTGAGAAGAAAGGTATCAATGCGGAGAAGCTAGAGCTGGTTATGCCCGCAACAGCGGGGCAGATATATATGTTATCCGTATGGCAGAACACCAACGGAGGCCTCTTCATGCCTACTTTCAGCTTCAAGTCCCGACCGCTGGCTAGCGAGACAATGGAAACTGCCTGGCAGATGCTTGTCAAAGAGGAGTCTATACTTCGGACGACCTTCATTTCGACTGGTATAGAGAGAGCTCCTATCCTCCAAGTTGTATTTTCAGAAGTCGAGGCGCAATTCGAGATGGAAGAGATATCAATCCCAAACAAGGATTCCCAAGAGTTCACCTTTTCAGAGGTCTCTCGAAAAGAGCAACAGAAACGAGTTTCATTGAGATCCCCACCAGTCAGGCTAAGAATGATAAATTCGACCCAGGAATCTTTACTCCTACTCACCATACACCATGCATTATATGACGGAGTTAGTCTTCCACTTCTGCTCAAGAAGCTACAGAAGATGTACAATTTTGTATCACAGGTACCCAAGCCAATAGAGCAGGAAACCCCGAGCCCACCTGCAGGAGCACTGACACAAATTGCAACTGAGACTACATCCAGTTCCCTGCCTTCAACTACCACAACAAAAATACCAGTGGGAATTACCAAGGCATCCATATCCCAGCCTTCTCTTGCCGATGTGGTTGCTTATACTTCTTCTCGGGATCGATCAAAGCAGGAAAGCTTCTGGCTGAAATATCTCGATGGGGCAATATCCATGCCCCTTTCCTTTCGATCTACCTTTAATCAGTCAAGTCACAAGCCGGAAGTGAGAACTTCAATTTTCAGCCCTACCCTCTTTAGGCATTCGACTACGCTGGAGGGGCGATGCCGAAAGCATGGAATTACTCTTCAATCGCTATTCCTAGCTTCGTTCTCGAAGATATATGCTGAAATCCTTTTCCCGAAGCCCTTGTCAACGCAAGGTTCAGCCAGTGCCTCAGGAGCAATGCCTCCCTGCCCCCCATCTCAGTCTGGCACCGAGAGCTTGACCGCAGGCGCAGATCGAGATATCATAATTGGCATATACCTCTCTAACCGCCATCTTCCCATCAATGAATCCACTGAGAACCTCTATGATCTAACAGCACCAACCCTCAACCTCTTGCCGTTAAGGTTGAGACGTCCTAAAACGTCGGAATTGCACACACTTGCTAGGAGGATCCAAGAGGATCTTGCAGAAATCAGTAGCGCGGACAATTCTGCGGGAGTGAGTATGGCTGATGTGGAAAGATGGACTAGGCGGGGAGGGCTCGAAGGAGTAAAGGTTGATGCATGGTTCAACTACTTGAGACTACCAGGAATTGGTGTAGATGACACGAGGAAGGATATGGATGTGGAAGGCAAGGGTGGCGAAGATGATGATGCATGGACCATCTTGGAAGAAGTCAACCCTGTTCTTCCAGCAACTGCGGTAGAGGCAGCGAAGTTGCGCAAGCCTGAGGAGCAAGAAAAGCCTTTTCCTTTGACTCCAGTTGGTGACGATATGTTAGACACGAACGTAGCTAGAAAGCACATCATGGTACGTACTATAATTTGCTGAGTGAAAGAAGTGCGCAGATGCTAATTTGGACATAGAATAATTTGGACGTTGAAGTTACTGTTAACGGAGGGAACATTGGGCTTGGTGTTTTCGCACGCGGGGATTTAATGGATCATCATGAGGTGGAGCATATGATTCTTGGGATTGGGGAAATGGTGCGTGGGGCTTTTTAAGTGGGTTTGATTGTTTTTACGGTATATTGCTTGGGCCTAGAGACGGTATGGCAGATTTATATTGTATGAGAGCATGGATTTTCTTTCTTAGGATTTTAGCATTGGTTTATTTTTGTCTTGCTTGATTTTCGTACTTCCATACCTCCTGTTTTCCACGAGTTTGGCATGTATTTATTTTATCACATCTGTTTACCCTCAAGTCGGCTTAGTGCAATTTAGGAAAGTGGTAATCGTGATTGTATTGTTTACAAAGCAAATGTGAGCAAAATGAGTAAAAGCTATAACACACCAGACTGTACAAGTATGTCCATCTTCAAAAACCTCGGGCGCAGATTATTCAAGTCAAGGACCACCATCTCTCTCTCCCCTCTCCCTCCATACTCCATCCTATGCCCGCTCACCTTTACCCTCACCCTCACCCTCGGCCTTATCACCATAATCCCCCTCCTCCTTCTTCCCCTTTGCTTTCTCCTCCTCCTCCTTCCTTATCCTCTTCCTCACCTCCATCAATACCTTCCCCAATAAATTCAACCCCCACCTCTCCCTATTCTTCTCTGCATTCTTCGCACCAAATCCCACCCCCCAAATTCTATCTCTCGGGCTTGCCTCCACCAACTCCCTCTCTCCCGTCCCCAGTAACAACTCCTTTAGCTCCTCATCTTGCGTAAACTTGAAGTAATTCCCCCATTTTACAATATCGAAGCGGTGCGCCTCCCAAATACTTTCGTCGAAATTCGGGATGCGCCGCCCAAGGGCCTTTTGCTCTCGGGGAGAGGAGGATGAGAGAATGAGGTCGTAGATTTCGGTGTCGTCGGGAGAGAAGAGATGTGCTTTGTGCGCCATCATGAATTGCTCAGAGGAGGTGAATGTTATTGGGGGGGTGGGGGTTTGTGGGGAGAGAGAGTGTGTGGGGCCGGTGAGGTAGGGGAGTTGGGTGGGGTGCGTATGGATGGTGAAGGTTAGGAGAGGTTGGGTGAAGGGGGACGGATACCATTGGCAGAAGGGGCCGTAGGGGATTTCGTCCACGTCCCAGAAGAAGATGGGAGAGGTAGGGTCTTCTGTTGGGTGGGACGTGGTTTTAGGTGACGAGGAGGGCTTTTTTGTGTTTTTTTTCAGAGATTTCTCGGGGGGTGGATCTAGATTGGTCGCCCTAGGTTTGGAGGCGTGACTGCTAGCAGAGGAGCGTGTTGTTACATTACCCTCACCCTCACCCTCAGCCTTATCACCATAATCCCCCTCCTCCTTCTTCCCCTTTACTTTCTCTTCCTCCTCACTCCTTATCCTCTTCCTCACCTCCATCAACGCCTTCCCCAATAAATTCAACCCCCACCTCTCCCTATTCTTCTCTGCATCCTTCGCATCAAATCCCACCCCCCAAACCCTATCTTTCGGGTCCACCTCCACCAACTCCCTCTCCCCCGTCCCCAGTAACAACTCCTTTAGCTCCTCATTTTGTGTAAACTTTGAGTAATTCCCCCATTTTACAATATCGAAGCGGTGTGCCTCCCAAATACTTTCGTCGAAATTCGGGACGCACCGCCCAAGGGCCTTTTGTTTCCCGGGAGAGGAGGACGAGAGAATGAGCTTGTAGATTTCGGTGTTGTCGGGAGAGAAGAGATGTGCTTTGTGCGCCATCATGAATTGCTCACAGGAGG
>Ga0307514_10001590_pt1 | contig 26772 bp, 32 predicted proteins | sample 16_EM_MG_FD_203088 | JGI IMG/M metagenome (GOLD analysis project Ga0307514, IMG submission 203088) | Populus trichocarpa ectomycorrhiza microbial communities from riparian zone in the Pacific Northwest, United States - 16_EM | ecosystem: Host-associated > Plants > Roots > Unclassified | place... | reverse complement strand
GCGGGGAGCGACGGACATTCCGGGAAAGACATCGTAGTGATACAACTGAACCTAAAGGACTGATGGGTTTACATATCGCGGTGACGATCATACGCTGGATCTTACATTGAACCTCGACTACTCAACCGTACTTATGACCCACTCTCGCGCAGCATGTGGTCCTGAATGCAATATTGATCGTACAGTACCTTCCATTTCTCGATCGCAGATCCTTCGGCATGGTGCAAATGTTCTACCTTGGTAAGATGCCTACCTCTCTTGGCCCTCGACTCAGCGATCTCCGCGACCGCTTTAAACGCTGTTTCATTGGCGTTAGAATCGATATCCAACCGTAAGGTTTCGAGGTTGGTGAAGTGGTCCGGCTCCAGGGAGAGGGATAACACAAGCGCGTCTTTGTAGCCCTGAATGTGACCGTCAATCTGAAGTGTTCGAAAGGTGGGCGCTTTGTGGAGGAGCGCCCGCCAGGGTTGTTGACCGAACCCAAAAGCGGGCGGAACGTTTCCTCGGATGTGGAAGGTGTCGATTTTGACTTCTGTGAATGTTTGAATGGCGTCCCATGCGGATGGGCTGGTATTAATCTCTACCGACCCGTCGCTGGAGTTGACCTTCATTGCAGAAGCGAGGGGGTCCAGGTAGACCGACGTTATTGATTCGATGGAGGGCACGGAAGCTACTCTGAAGAATATGAAGACGTCACATTGATCTAGCTTGAGTTTGGTGAGGTGATTGAGTACGACTGGATCTGCTGGAATGTCCCGCCCGGGGTCCGGTACGAGAGTACACCTCTCTAGAGAGATGTGCTCGAGTGTCGCATTCCTGGATAGGAATTCGTGGAGTCGCCAAGGTGTGACATCCGACCTAAGTCCTCCAGTATACCCAAGCTGAAATATTCTCAGATTTTGTACCCCATGTACCGGCCCGGTGAACGTATTCCTTAGCGACAAGGATGAAAGGTTTTTTAGGGACGTTTCCACAAATTGCTCTGGAAGGTGAAAGATGCTGCCTCGCGCGATGGCTGTAATATTGACCCCCGCCTCCCACTCCAACGACATAAGTCCCGGCGAAAGGAAACGCTTAAATATCCCTTCCGACGCGACCTGTTCCAGCTGGCCTTGTCCAATCCATTGGGCGGAACGACTGGAAAACTCATGCTCGAATTTGAAGGAGAAACTTCGAGCACGGTTAGCGTTCGCAATCAGGAGTTCCACAGATTTCGTCATCGTACTGATCGGGGTCATCTGTTAGATCAGGTAAGGCAGAAGCAAAGAAAAGGGTAGCCGACCTTGGGTAGTCTGGTAAACTGATGAATACCGAAAGACCTCCCCGAATCTCAAGAGTAATGTCCAATGGAGTGTCTTCGCTCCGTTCAAGACAAAGAGCAATAAACTCGGGTTGAGTTTTTCGGGAAACATGTACCATGGACCATAGAAGGGGGTTTGAAATCACGTTAAAGCGCCACTGGCTGCACACCTGGGCCAATTTCGTAGCATGGTGGGTATAAAAGCGGTTGGCATCTTGATCCTGAGCGCAGACGAGGTCGAAGATGTGGCTGAGGGTCTCCATCGGAAGCTGATTGATGGGCGAGAACTCGTTCCTCAATGAAAGGACCGCCTTCAACGCTTGTTCAAGGGTATTTTGCAATTGAATAACCTGGAAACTTCTATCAGAGACTAGATCGCGTATCATTGAAAGTGTCAGCATACGAACGTCCTCAAGTGATTGGAGCCCATCAACTGGTTTACTGTTGGATGTGTCAAAAGCCTCCTATAGATGGTGAAAGATCGGGAACCATCTAGCACCTTCGTTGGACGATAAATTCACCGCAGGAAAGCAGAAGTTCTTTGGTACGATTGGCCATGGTGGCTGACATGTGTGGAGTGTGTTCGCCACGATCGAACCTCTGCAAGAAATGAAATTCGAACCTTCCCACGGTGCCAGCCGAGGCGGTCTCTTACTCTAGTCGAGGGTGGCCCTGGTTCGGGGTGCAACAAAAGGATCAGTGCACCTGAGTACAGGATTTTTTTGATGCAACTGGTATTTGTACATATGTGTGTTCTATCTACCGTCTTGGCATACCGCGACCTCGTCCCCTCAACGCTTTCTGAGCGGCACCCGGTGGCAGGGCCGGTCCCGCGGCAGGCTAAAAAGAGTAGAAATTACTGTTGGCTGAGAATATCCCAGGGCATGGAGTTAAATGCTCACATTTTCGCTCTGAGGGTTCCTCACGGTCTCATCCACGCTCAGAATCAACGAGGCAGCCTCCGTAGCGCTGTTGATCGCGTTGATCTTAACCAAGCTCGGTTCCCAAACGAAAGCCTCCATGTTGTCACGGACTCCCTCCGGCCCGTCGACGTCCACACCAAACCAGATGTGCCCGTTCGCGTGACGCATTCTGAGTTTGTTCAGGATATCCGTGGAATCGAGACCTGCATTGTCGCATATTTGGCGAGGAAGGATCTCCAGAGCTTTGGCGAATGCCAGGTGGACAAGTTGGAGTTTTCCAGGGATGGAGAACGCGTGGTTACGAATGTGAGCAGACAACCCCATCTAACAGGCAACTGTCAGCAAAGGGTGACGCGGAAGATACTATCTGAAGGGACGCACCTCAACAGCTCCACCTCCAGCGACTACTTCCCCATTTTTCACAGCTCGTTTGACAACCATGATAGCATCATGAAGACTCCTTCCCACCTCCTCAGTGAATTGCTCGGCACCACCACGTAAGATCAAGGTGCAGGTCTTGGCCTTGGGACAGCCTTTGAAGATGTTGAACCTCTCGCCACCAATCTGCTTCTCCTCGAAACTACCGCACGTCCCCAAGTGCTCTCTCTTGATATCGGAACAGGTTGATTGGATGGCACCTCCAACGGCTTGGACAACCCTTTGGAGGTCACCGGCCGGAACGCGTCCCGCACAGAAAATATCGCGGTCAGCGAACCACTGGGTTGCCAGGTCACCGATGGGCAGCTTGCTTAGGACGACCTTAGCACCAGTTTTCTCGATGGCTTCAAGCTTGCGGTAGATAATTTCCCATTCGGCATCGACAATTGCTTGGTACTCCGATACTTGATCAACCCTGACCTCGGCGTTGTCCTTCTCCGCTTTGAGTTCGAGCTCGACGTTCAAACTCAGGATCAGAGGGTCCTTGAAAATTTTGGGTTGTTGCTCGGCACCAGCGTAGGTAAAAGTCTTCTTGAAGGCGACGCCCTGTATGAGGAGAGAATCTTGCATGCCTCCCCCGGGGATTTTCTTCACACCGATCAGGTTCTCGTCGAGGTCGTCTTGATCAAGACAGAGAACCGCATCCACTACCATCTTTGAGAAGAAAGGCTTCTCGCTATGAATGAGTTTTGATGACATCGACGTTGAGGCACATTTGATAAGGAGGGCATGGAACTTCCTGTGCTGCGTCAGAGCTCGGGATCGGTACAAGTGGGGCAAACACGAACTCGGAATCAGACTTGTCGACCTTTACTTGGATTTCTTCTATCCTCTTCACAGCCTGTAATGCAGAGATTAATTCACAGAACGCGCGATTAGAGGGCAAATAAGAACACACCAGCTGTGCTGCCTGCCTGAATCCTTTCATGATAATGTGTGGGCTAACACCCTCTTCGATATAATTCCGGACTTCCTTGAGCAACTGAGCGGCGAGTAGAACCACACTCGTCGTTCCATCTCCGACCTCCGCGTCCTGGGCACGTGCGATGTCGACCAAGGTTCTGGCGGCAGGGTGGACGATTTCAAGGAGTTTGAGAATGGTGGCACCATCGTTCGTGATCTGGGCTTCGCCGCGCTCGTTCACAATAAGCTTGTCCATACCCCTTGGGCCAAGAGTGCTGGAAAGAGTCTCCGCGACGGCGAGACATGCGGAGATGTTCGATAACAGCTGTCCTTTTCCTTGCGAGGTGTCGGTCCCCTCTTTCAAGAGGACGACGGTCGGTTGCTGGTATGAGAACGAAAAATCAGCCAAAGTTCACTCTTCTTAGGACCAGCTCCGAACCATTGGCAGACCGCGCTGCATGATCTCCAGATTATCAGGAAAAGGGTCTCGCGACGAAAAAAGGGATATCCAAAAAAGGCAAATCTGGCGGTAGAAGAGGTCTGCTTAGTCAGCGTCGCGTCCACTTGTCAGACGCGTCGCCGTAAATTACAACTCTATAACAACGAGTTCGGCCGACACCAACGATGGCAGACGCGTCTGGTCCGCCCCCAGACTTCTTTGCTTCTGACTGCGAGAGCGACGCTGGCGAGAATATGCCTGCGGAGGCTGTCTCGTCAGAGCCGGAGTTGGCGGGTCCCAGCATTCCATCATCTCAGACCTCAAACGATGACACTGTCGCGGACAACCCACTTTTTCTTCCGGATGAAGAGGACACCAATTACGGAGATCTCCCAGTTGAAAGGTTTCGTTCCGTATCAATCCACCCCGATGCCAACCCCGCAGACGATGCGGATATGTCAGACATCTTTGGCATCCACCAGGAGGGAAGACCTCAGATCGCAACTAAACGCCGATTGGAAGAGGTTTTCCAAACCAATAAACGGAAGAAGCTCTCTCCTCCACCTGACTTTGGCTTTAAGTCTGCATTCTTGGGGAGTATCGTAGTAGCCAACGCCTGGTCCACCGTCAAAGGCAAGGGTTATGTCAAGAATGGAGACCCGATCTTTGTGGAATGGGACAGGCTCGAGCAAGAAGATAATCTACCCAGGAAGAGCAATAAGAAGAAACCCCTAAAGGGGAAGGGCAAACAACTGACGATAACTGCTCTTATGAAGCCTCGACATGAAAACTTCAAGAAAAGAAAGCAGAATGACATCGTCCGCCTCACCAATAGGGGTGGCTTTGGTGAGCTCGCAAATCAATCATCTCGCATTGGTGTTGGCTGACGTTTCACAAAGAGATTGCACGCTTACCCCAGAATGTCGCTAATTGGGCTGCCAGATTACTGGAAACAGGTTTGGTTCACGCCACTGGTTGGTCAACTAAGACTCACGCCGCATATATCCAGGCATCATTGAGTTTAGGGGCTGCACCATTGTCGACGTCCCGCCAGACCTTAAGACGGGGCTGGATATCGTTGTCTCCCTCTCGGCGTACATCCTCGCAGGGGCATTCAAGTCACCAAACGCTCGCAGTAAGGATGATCACAAGCGACCTATGTTCGATGAAGGCGCGGAAACAGCTGAAGAACGAGAGCTTCGGGAGCGGAAACAGTCCCTGCTCAAACTCTTCGATGCGGTCAACTTGCGTCCCGTACGAGGTAGTGGGGTGCTCGGGAAAAAGAAGGACCCTGAGTTGAGTCACGATGAGATTCTAAAGATGGCAGAAGTCTCAACACAGTCACCCACTCCTCCACCCAAACCACAGGACGTGCGGAGGGAAATTGTCGGAGACGGAGAGGAGATTGAGGTTGAACCTGGGGAGGACCTTAACGAGAACCAGCTGGCGATGATCTACAACAGGTGCCTTACCATCATCTTGGCATTGTTCGGATGAAACCGACGTTTTCGTAGGGCCCAGCAGCATGATAAAACCATGACGGAGATGGAGCCCGCCGACACGTTTACCCTGACATTACGCCCATACCAGAAACAGGGTTTAATGTGAGTTTTCAACCTCACCGACTTCATGCCGTTTGCCGACAGTGGTTGTAGGTGGATGTCATCAATGGAAAACGGGGACCAAAGTGCTCGGGAAGCAACAGCGATCCATCCGTTATGGCAGGAGTGAGTCTACTCATCGTCTATCCGTTTGGCTTACATTGAAACACACGCACAGGTTCACATTCCCCTCTTCACCATCGGAAGGCATCATCGACCTCACGATGAACGAGCGTTCATTCTACTTCAACCCCTACTCTGGTGAGCTCAGTTTAGAATTCCCGAAGGCGGAGGTCAAGTGCCCGGGAGGTATCTTAGCGTGAGCTATTCTCATGTATCGGATGCGAACGACATGTTGGCTGACAATTCCTCAATTACTGTTCAGCGATGGTGAGAAATTTTTATCTGTTGTGCTCGCTTTATTGATTGTCTACGCGGTTTCGATTTCTTGCCGTCAGAAAGTAAGCACAATGGTAACCTGACGACGTATGCGCTCTGCTGATCTGATCTGCATTGTAGTGGGAATGGGGAAGACGATCATGATCGCTAGTCTCCTTCATACCAACCGGCTTCTCCCAGAACTGCCGCCATCACCGCCTCCCCCTTCCTTTAAACCCAACCACCAGCTTCTCCCCGGTGGACCGAAAGGTGAATCTAAACCGCGCCAGGTCCGACTGCAGGCTGCATTCAAGAACCGCTCGAATACCAAGTCCACGGTCAGCGATACCCCACGACCACAGCAAGGCAATCCAAAACGGATACCAAACGCAACCTTGGTCGTCGCTCCTGCTTCACTTCTTTGCCAATGGGGAGAGGAGCTGAAGAGATGCAGCAAGGAGGGTACCATGGATGTACATGTTTGGCATGGCCAGAACCGGTTCAACTTGTACGAAGCCTTATACCCCGATGAGATCGAGTACGTTGACGATGATGACGACGACGAGCAAGAGGAGATCAAATCTCTCTCAGACGAAGATGTGATTATGGTTGACAATCCCGAATCTGAAGCTGAAGGGGACAGTGATGGTGAATGGAAACCGAAAGCGAGCTCGAAGGTAACGAAGGTCAAGTCCAAGAATGACAAGAGGAAGATTCAGGTCGTGGTGACTTCATATGGCGTGTTAGCCTCTGAACATGCCAAGCATGAAAAGTCAGTGCGAAAATCAGATTCTTCCGTTTTCCAGAGTGCGTCCGCGTTTTCTACGTGCCCCTTCATCGCCTAACCATTCCGATCAGTCGACTGGCTACGCGTCGTCCTGGATGAAGCCCATCATTGTAAATCCCGCGTTAGCAAGACCGCCAAAGCGGTCTGCGCGTTGAAGGCGAGAAGAAGATGGGCCGTCACTGGCACACCGATAGTGAACCGGCTGGAGGACCTGTACTCCCTCCTGTATGCCTGTTTTTGCTGTCCGGCAGAGATGAGGCTGATCGCGTACGTTTTCAACAGGAAGTTCTTGGACTTTGCCCCTTGGTCGAGTTACTCCTTCTTCCGATCGTACGTCTGCCCGAGTCCTGCCACCAACTTTCTCGAAACATAATAACGACGGAAAAACTAGGTTTATCACTCTGCCTTTCATCGCGCAAGATCCCAAGGCCATCGAGGTTGTTCAGGTGAGGCGTTCTGCGAAACCACCACTTTTTCTCTCAGCGAACTCCTCATATAGGTAATTCTCGAAAGTGTTCTTCTTAGGCGGCAGAAGAACACGAAGGATCGCACTGGGAAGCCAATTGTCGATCTTCCGCCAAAAATAGTAGGAACTTACACTTGCACCCGCCGCTCCTTACGTTGCTGACCCATCGGTCGCTCCCTAGATTGAAATGGAAACACTCAAGTTCTCTGTTTCAGAGAGGAAGTTGTACGACTCGATCTACCTGGATGTTCGAAAGAAGTTCGTGAGATTGAATGAGAAGGGGTTGGTCAACAAGAACTATACCAGCATCCTCGCTATGGTTATGAGGTATGACTTGCTGTTCCTGCGTCCCCTGACTTTGGTCTTGATCTTTTTGGAAATAGACTCCGTCGGGCGGTCCTTCACCCTCACCTTGTCATGACCCAAGAAGAACTCGAAGAGCTTGAAAACTCTCTGATCTCTGACGACGGGGCAATCAAACTAGAGGATTTAGTCAAGCATGAATCTGACGGGATCATTGTGTCAAAGACGAATACCGTCTTCGCCGAAGAGACTTTGAAATCCCTGCACGCTGGGTCAGGGACCCAAGGAGACGAAGGTGAAGCAAGAGACGAGTGTCCTTTATGTTTGGATATGATGGAAACTCCCGTCTTGATTCCACCGTGCATGCATAAATGGTGCGTCAATGGGCTCGTTCTTATAAATTTGGGTTGCTGAGTGCGGTCGGGTTTGCAGTTGTAAGGACTGCGTCGTGAATTTCCTTGAGACGTGCCAGGAACAAGGGAATGACGGCATGTGTCCGATCTGCTCCAGTGGTCCCGTCACAGAGGGTGACTTGTTAGAAATCATTTTAAAGAGGGAGAGTGACGCAGAGGGAGAATGCAAACCCAAGGTCGTAATCCGGAAGAACGATTTCGTTTCCTCGACAAAGATCGATGCCTTGATACGGAACCTTCGTAAGTCTTCCGAATCGTTTCGAATACACTCTTCTGACATGACGATTGGTGATGCAGGACGGATCCGCGACCAAGACCCCCATTTCCGCGCCGTAGTGTTCTCCCAATTCACGACCTTCCTTAACATAATCCAGATGGCCCTTACCCGTGAATCACTATCGTACACCCGGTTCGACGGCACGATGGACCTGAAGAAACGTCAAGCCGCTATTAAAACCTTCAAGGATCCGAATGGGCCGGACGGGAGGCCGAGACCGATGGTATTGTTAATTTCGTTGAAGGCCGGAGGTGTAGGTTTGAATTTGACCAATGCGAATTACGCGTTCATGGTGAGCGCTTCTTTTTGTTCTGCCCTTTCTGTGGGAAAGTTGAACAGTAATGTTTCCCAGATGGATTGCTGGTGGAATGCAGCGGTTGAGAATCAAGGTCGGTCATTTTTACCGTGTCCTTCGCTCGTACTAACCCAGGGACGCCTCTAGCCATTGACCGATTACACCGGGTTACGCAGGAGAGAACCGTCTACGTCAAACATTTCATCGTGAGATGTCCTCTACAACCACATTCAGGAAGTGTGACCCTGACCCAATCATTCCCCAGATCGAAAACACGATCGAGGGTAGGATCCTTCAAATCCAGAAACGCAAGACCGCAATCGTCAAGGAGGCGTTCAAAGGGAAAGGGAAGGGCGGGGCCGGTGAGAAACATGATACGGAGAGCATGGAGAACCTGAAGATCATGTTTGGGATGGGTGCTGAGGAGGTGCTAGCGATTGCCCCCACACAGCGAACGCAGAGGCGGTGATCTATCAGCACACCCTGGTTAGATGTCGTGACGGTAAATATAACGCGTCTTGCTATTTATCTCGTAAGCCTACACGTATACAACTAATCTTTGCATACGAACAAATAGCACGCGTGATCTAGAAGAAGGGATTGGTGATCGCTCTCCCGTCCCCTCGCAGCCCATGAAAAATTCATACGGGGCACAACAGGTCAGGAGAGAGGGGGAGGGGGGGGGGAATACAGAGGGTGATAAAAACGAGAAAACGGGATTAGATGATAGGCTCTCCCCCGATCGTGAAGTGAACATGATCGCCCTCTCCAAGAGTCAGTTTGACGGGCAACCTTGGGTCAATCCTGACAGGACCACTGTTCCCAACGAAGAAGTCGCCTCTAGTCCAGTTCCTAGTTATAGCGGCAGTTTCTTCCTCGGTGAGGTTTCTCGGGCGTTTGTTCGGTCTGAAAGTCGGGGTTCCGCCCGCGGTTGCTGCGGTGCTGGATCCGGTGCTTGCGGGCGGAGGGGGAGGGGCGGGTTGCGGAGGAGGGCCAGCGAAAGCGTCGTAGCTATAGTACGGGGGTTGGGTGAGGGATGGGTGGATCGGAGGGTAGGCTAACGGAGGAGCGAATTGGGTTATTGACTGCGGGGGAACGATTCCTATTCGAAATGTTAGTGAATTGGCTGTTAGCATAGACTAGGGAGGGCTCACCTGGTGGCTGGTCACCGCTGTCGGGCTCTGGGTAAGCACAAGTGGCGCCCATGCCGCGTTTCAGGCAGCTCTGGAGCAGTCATTATTCAGGATTCAAGGTGGACGGTAGACGGAGGACGACTGCGGACCTGGCAAGGTAGAACTTCGCTGCACCTCGTTTTGCCAGCGTGACACGTCGCACAGGCTCTCCTCACGGAAGGACCCTCTACGTGAGAGAACGAAGAAGATAAGATTAGAGGCCTGGAAGAAGTGAGAGGAGAGGACGGACTTTTTCTTCCACCAGTGGAAGTGTTGTCTTGTTGTTGTTGGTTGGGTTGGCCATTCTGTGACTGTTGGGGAGTCTGAGGCTGCTGTTGCTGCTGTTGACCTGGCTGCTGGTCGGAAATGGATTGGAGGTGGTCGAACTCGGTCTCTTCGGACGCCATCGACGGCGGTGTCGGTCGGGGACGACGGCGAGTTTGCTCGGCCTTGTCCGGAGCCTCTCGGCCCTGATCCACTCCAGAACAACGACGATGGATTCACCCCCGGTCCCATTTGCTGACTTTGAGTTCAACTTCGACCCCGTCCTACACCATCTCTTTCCTTCTCCACCACCTCTACCACCAGCTGCTGACTTGTTCACACAGTCAGAGACAACAGACATTCTCGGTTTTCTCGATAACTTCAACTGGGAGTTCGATGAATCGGAACAAGCGACCACTGCTACAGAGGACAGGGTCACCTCCATCGCACCAGCAAACACCATAAACCTTGGTACAAACCTCCTGAACAGTGTCAACACTTTGCCACATCCCCCTCTCATCCCGCTACCACCCCCCACAGCTTCTACGACCACGACCACTTCCCCTGTCGCAACGAAACAGAACGGGAACTCCACCGGCAAAGTCACCACGAGCAAGCCAAAGGGCCAACTCTCTGCCCCACAGAAACGGCTCAATCATATCATGTCCGAGCAGAAGCGAAGAAATGCTATCAGGGACGGTTACGTCCAACTCACGGCGCTCCTCGCTCCAGCCGGAGCTCCTCCCGGAACTGGAATGCCAACCCGCGGTCGCCCTAAAGGCAGCGGAAACCGTGGGAAGGGAAAATGTCAGGGGAAGAGCGGGATCCTTTTCAGGGCGGTGGACTACTGCCACTTCATGGAAGAGAACATTCAAGCACTCAGAGACGAGGTGGCCAAGGTGGAAGCCGCAGTTGCGGAGAATCATCAGACCCTTACCCTGTCTTGAGGTCAAGGCGAAGTTGGTGCATCCTCATTTTTTGACCTTCCAAATTTATCGAACTGTCTAGCATCTCTTGGATCGGAACGACCTATCTCGGTTACCCTCGGACCTCACGGTCCTTTTGTATCCACAATTGACCATTGTATCTGTAATGCATCTCCGGGTTCACGATAACGGCAGTTGTAATCCTACATTTTATTCTACATTTTCCCCCACAACCGTAAGGGAAGGAGGTCTTGTTCGTTCGATCAACTTTTGGCTGAACGGTCTAATTTTCAGGGAAGTATGAAATTGTTATCTCCCGCGATCCTTACCGTCATTCATAGCAGCCAATGTCCGATTGAACAGGATAATGTATTCTTGGACATGGCCGGTCATCATCTTCACAGCTGAAAGTTCCAGGAGGTACTTTGGTGGGTTGGAAGAGAGTAATGATCGCTGTCGTTGACAGGTCAAAACCTGGATTATACGTCAGAAATTGGGACGGTTGCAACATATTGGATGATCATATGCATACCATGGCAATCAACCTTCCTACGACATCTTCCGACAACACTGCCACGTACATCGCCATCTTTGGTTCGACCTCGATAACGAGCCTCCAGAGGTTATCGGAGACGGTAGAGTACTCCTGCAGTTGACTTTCTGGAACGCTTGTGAATCTCATGGTGGCTATACCTGGAACGTGAACAAAAGACATGACCGGTGAGCTCGACAGATCCGGCCAAGAACAACTTGCTTCGCGTCATATAATTTTCCTTCGTGTGTTGAACAAAAATCGCAGCGTTGTCGATTTGCTCCTGACTTGGAGGCCCCCGTAGCATGTTAGGATGGGAAATCGCGTTAGCCAAGGAGTTTTGGGTGGGTATTTGAGGAGGCTGGGGGATCTGTCGCCGCTGAATTGTTGGAAACTAAACAAATGTCTAGTTAAACTGATCCTCGGTAGAGTAAGAGCGACGTAGCGATCATCCGAAAGATAAGGAAAAACCGCGATGGGAACAAACTACCTAAAAAGCAACAACTGACGAAGAAGCGTGAAATGGTAACTTACACACTCAAGACCGCGAAGGAAACGCTGCGTCTGGCAGCCGATCACCTTGGGTGTCTCCCGATTCTGGAAGCCGGAAACCGGACTGTCAGCCTCAATGTAGAGTCCCTGATAGCCAATCGTAAGTTCTCTCACTCGAAGGTGTGAGAATTGGATAATAGACACACGACCACGACGGTCGTAGGAACATGTTGCGCGAGTCGCCAACTCGAATCGTCACGCCCGGCAAATCGAATTGGATCCATCTTTCCCGCAGGGGCCGTTATGAGCCATCTTTTCTGCATCTGCGAGGAAGGAGTCGAAGCCATATGGGAGGAGACTCGCTAGAGATTCAAACCACTTGTCACCCAACGGTTGTTCAAGTGTTGAGCCGTGGTAGCCTCATGGAATGTCCCAGGGAATGCCTTAAAAATTCAATGCTCCGAAAAAATGGAGCTGGGGTGCAAGTGCTGAGTACAGCCGCATGGGTGTTCCAGAGATTAGAGCTGAGAAAACGAAAGATGGTGGCGGTGTGGTTATCTGGACATCGACTCGAAGTGCAGTTTTCGACCGCCCGAGGTATGTGGCGATCTGCGCCAAGTTTCGACTATCTAGGTCAGTCCAAAGTGACGAAGTCGACGTGAGGGTCGTTAATGGCAAACATGGGTGACGATTATCAACTCGTGATCTGAGATACGTCGACACTCGAAGATCCCGGAGAACACTTCTGGGGAAGTTTGTTAATAGGCGTCAACGAGTTCAATGTCCCTACCTAGTCGCCTGACGATTGGCGTACTATTAGGGGTGGTAGCGAGGTTGCGTGAACACCTAGGTCTCCCAGGAAAAAAGCACCTTCCAGAGGGTGAACAATCCACCTCCCCGGGAGCATCGACTAATTGTTCGATCTTCCTGGGTGAGTCGACATGGCGGATCTCTCCTAAAAGCGAAGGTGGTCAACCGATCCAATACACCCTCAAAGCGAATCATACTTACAATTTTTCCAGGATGTGCGCTCCCTGTGACGACTCGTATCGGTTCAGACTAGCGCTGAATCTGACGCCGTGCCACAAACACACACCTCGTGTTGTCCCCACCTCCTTGCACTCAACGTCCTTCTTTCCTGGAGATGACACACAATCATCACCAGAAAACCCATGTTTTCCCTCTATCAAGGAACTTCAGGACCAAGCGGGCAAGCTGGATCAACTGCTTCCGGACAATCTGTAAGCGGAGAGCACGCAGCCCGAGTCAGCGTTGACGTGGGTCCAGCGGACGTTGCCAGAACAATCGATATCCCACCAACTCAATACACTGACGGTGAGGCTGCTCATCATGTCTTCAACCTTAGGGCTAACAAACTACCCGGTTGTTCAAGCGCACTGTTGAAAAACTAAGGTCACAGCATGAGGTACGCTCTTGTCCCTCTGACTTGCCACAGGAGTCGTCTGTGACAAAGGAACAGTTTGATTCTTTGGTGGAAAGTTTGGATAAGCTGGGCTTAGGGACGAACGATGGGGGTCCAGTTCATAAACTGGAGTCAACGCGAAGCAACACTCTACTTGCGTCAGTTGTTCCGATCCTCCTTCGTCTGATCCTACGTTGAATCCCCTCTATAGTATCCTGGAACGAATCAATGACAAGCTCCGAGCCGCATCCGATCGCCCTGAGAATGCGGACAACGGTGGAAGCAGTGATGGGAAGGGCACGTCCAAACTCATAGATGAGATTCGGACTGCTATTGCTAATTGTCAGGTGAGCACCGAGTTTCAAACAGGGTTAACGGTCTAAATTGCTGATGTTCAAAACAGTCTCTCGTGCTTGCATCCAGCGTACCCGGTGAATTTCCTCCTCCGGCGCCCAGAGTCTGCTTCGGACGTGACGATTTGGTCGAGGAGGTCGTCGCCTCGGCGGAGAATCTCATTCCCGTCGCTCTGATTGGACCTGGTGGGATTGGCAAAACATCGATCGCTCTCACAGTCCTCCATCACGATCGTATCAAGCAGCGGGTTGGCCAGGATCGTCGGTTCATCCGATGCGACCAGTTTCCAGCAACGCTCCCTCATCTCCTCAACCGGCTCTCCAAGGTTACCGGCGCAGGTGTCGAAAACCCCGAAGATTTGACTCCACTATATCTGTTCCTGTCTTCGAAGGAGATACTTTTGGTCCTTGACAACGCCGAATCCATTCTCGACCCAGAGGGAGCAGACGCCGAGGAGATCTACGACTTGATCGAGGAGTTGGGCCAGCTACCGACTTTGTGCCTCTGCATAACATCACGCATCTCCACCGTCCCTCCCGGATGCGAAACTTTAGAAATCCCGACATTATCAATGGATGCCGCCTGTCTTACCTCCTATCACATCTACAAACGCGAGAGACGCTCTAATGTTGTCGATGACATCCTCGAACAACTTGACTTCCACCCGCTCTCGATCACTTTGCTCGCCACCGTCGCGCAGCAAAATAAGTGGGATACAGGCCGGCTGGGAAGAGAGTGGGGGCAACAGCGAACGCGTGTGCTGCGGACACGGCATAACAAGAGTCTTGCTGCCACGATTGAACTTTCACTTGCCTCCCCCATGTTTCAAGGATTCGGCCCCAACGCTCGAGAGCTTCTCGAGGTCTCCGCCTTCTTCCCACAGGGTATTAGCGAGAACAACCTAGACTGGTTGTTTCCGACCATCTCCAACGGAATCGACCTCTTCGACGGGTTCTGAGTCCTTTCCCTGACACTGGAGTAACGGATTTATCACGATGCTTGCACCACTCCGAGATTATCTTTCCCCGAAGGACCCGAAGTTGTCCCCACTCCTCTGTGAGGCCAAAGAATGCTACTTCACCCGATTGTCCACCGAACTTGATCCTGACCAGCCCAACTTCGATGAAACACGATGGATCAAATCAGAGGATGTGAATGCCGAGCACCTGCTTAACGTCTTCACAACCATCGATCCAAACTCGGATATCGTTTGGAATGCCTGCATTAAATTTTTGGATCACCTCTATTGGCACAAAAGGCGACCCACTGTGTTGGAGTCTAAGATTGAAGCACTCCCCGATGACCATCACTGGAAGCCAACAGGCTTGCTATACCTCGCTTCTGAGGAGATTAGAGCCCATGGGAACCTAGGGTCACTCAGATATTTCAGTTCCTATCCAGCACAAATGGACCTCCACGCCAACCCGAGGAAAAGATAACATTGGTAAAAGAGTCATTGGAGGTCTGCGAACAGTTCGGTGATGAGATAGACGGAGACGGTTTTGTGGCCCTTGCCTCGTGGTTGATGTATGATGATCAGTTCGACGCCGCAGAAGAGGCCGTCGCCTGTGCCATCAGGGAACCGAATGAGAGAGCATCGGCAGTGGCTACATCCTCCCACAAGCCACAAACATCTCGTCCTACCACCCCGCCTGCCACGATGTCCTTTGGAATGACCACTATCTCCACCCCTCCTTTCTTTAATCTCCTCCACCTCTACATATCGTCTCATTTCATTATCCCGCACGCTTAGTGCAGAGAGATTTTCCATCGGATCTAGCTCTAGGGTCGATTAGATCAGCCATTGTTAACGTGCCCATGGATTTCCGCCTAATAAAAGGTCGAACTTGGAACCAGCCAGAGTGGATACCAGTCCAGCGGGCTGCTCGAATGGTTCAGAGCCCTTCAGGCACGACGGGGAGAACAGTGAACAGTGTCTCAAAAATGACGTCCACCTGCTGCAGGGGAATCCCCGCAGCAACTTATAAGCGTGAGCCGTGTCCCAGGCATTTCCAGCTCACGAGACGGACCATACGGTGTGCGTTGCAATGAGAACTTCAGTCAGGGATTTTCATCTCCAAGCCCTTGCGATAGGGAACGGTGACCCACTTTCCAATCAGCCGTCCAGAGTAAATGTTGGAGAAGGAAAATTTGGGATTTCAGAGTATATGCGCGAAAGGTCGCGCAAATTGTGCGAAGTAGTGGTAAGGGAAGTTAGCAAGTCGGACGGAGTAGAAGTCTCGGCTGTTGCCGTGCTGCACCTAGCCCTCATCATTCTTTTCGTCGTTGGATGTCTCGCATTTCGCCATACCCCACAACACCCCGAAGTGCGCGTCCAATCGCGGATTATGGCGACACCCAGTCCACAAGACCTCTCGAAATCGGTCGCCTGGTCCGGCCTTCGACGTCGTCGACCCCCACAACTTCCGCATTCTCGAATGGGCCATTCCGGCCGCAGAGATCCGGTTTGAGAAGACAGTCTTCAATTTCGTCTTTAGACTCGCGCGCAACTCGGGACTCGAGGTTCGACCCCACGTTTGAGACTCGTCAGACACCACCCCGCTCGCGATCAAGACCTACCGTAATGCCAATATCCACAACTCCAGAAGAAATGTCCCCGCTTTCCGCTACCCCTTCGAATGCTTCTACCACTATGAGTGCCGCACTATCGGCATTACAGAGCGCGGGTCAGAGGAGGAGGGCTATGACTGCTGGAAGCGAGGATGCGAAGTGGGAGCGTCAACGAACGCTTGATCAAGAGGCGGAACGGCAACTGCAGAAACGCATCAAGGACCGTGTGCCTCAAAGGCGCGCAAGAGGAAAAGCAAAAGCCGGTGATATTGACGGTATGCGTATCGCACTTGTCGTCATATGCGATGCGGTCTTCACAATTCTTTGTGTTTTAGCGGTGCTGGATCAAATCCAGGACGAATGGGAAGCATGTACATCGCCGGATGTAAGAACCATCACGACCTTGCCACAAAATACTGAAGCCATAAAAAGTTCAGCCCTGTAGATCTCGCCCTCGAACTTTTGGATGAATCCTCCTCTGGAAAAGACATGCGTTCTTTTCAATCTACCAAGGGTCTACTTTTCGACGCTCTCAAGGGATCTGTTGACAGTACGCTGGCCGTCTTGCCCCCGGACGGAATCTGACTTGTTATGCAGAAAATTATCAGGCGTTTGCTGCAGCACTACCCCACCACGCATCCATGTTGATACAGCTTAACAATACTCAGCTTTTTATGAAGGAAGCCCGAGCCTCTCTGACGGAAGCTAAGGAGTCCTTGGGCAATAAACGTGCGGACCTCCTGCAGATGTGGTCACGGCGACAAACTCTCGAGGAGATGACGCGGATACTGGATCAAATGTGTGACTTAACGACTCGGTCGTGACTTCGTAGTTGCTGATCGTGTTTTAGAGAACATCTCAAGTCCGTTCCGGATGCTTTGGAAAGTTTGATCTCCGAGAAGCGTTTGTTACAGGCATCTATTCTGCTCGTACGCAGCCTGAAGACCGTTCGGAACTCTGACATGATGGAGATCGGAGCGGTCACGGACCTCCGAAACTATCTCGTATCCCAAGAGCCCGTAGGTATTTCGGTATTCTCTGTCTTGAACCAACTTTGACTCCTAGCAGGCGTTGCGTGAGATCCTCATCGATGAGCTTCACAGTCACCTTTACCTGAAATCGGTGTTTACGAATTCAAGGTGGGTGGCGCACACACCAAATCAACAGACCCGTGAGTATGACTCGGGATGCATTTCTACAAAGTACCAGCTGATTGATCAAACGTAGTTCCAAAGACCGAATACGACCTGGAACTTCCCGAATCCGTACGAGCTGCTTCACTACACGATACAGAGTCTGCGGAGAACCTACCGGACCGCTACCGGCATTTCCTCGCCGAACTTGCAGTACGACCCAACGACTCCCCGCTGGACATTGAGGACCACCGTCCACGACGTAGTGTATTAGCATCATCCCCCACCGCTGGAGCCGGCTCCGTCAATTCCTTTGGTTCGAGTTCGGGCCTTGCTGGAATTGCTGCCTCTCACAGCAAGAGCCCAGAATCGGATTCATTCGCGTACATGGAGACCTTGTTGGAATCTCTTGCAGTATTGGGTAAACTCGGAAGCGCGTTGGATGCTGTCGCCCAACGACTCCCACAGGAAATCTATGCCCTTGTCGAGTCGACTTTGGATGAGGTTTCTGAACGCGCAGATTACCTCAAGAAAGGCTCGGTTTTGGATGCCGGGGAACTCAGGACGGGCATTGAGGATATCTACGTTGTGTCGTCTGGACCGAACCCCGCCAATCTCGGACTACTTTCATCCACCGCCAACACCTTACTATTGGCTGCCGGTAAAGGACGGGGTGCTTTGCTGAGCGCCTCGTCTTTGAGGTTGGCCGCCTTGGAATCATCGGCAAAACAAATTGACCACGAGATTCTGAAAGATTTCTTCTGGACGTTGTACTCGAAGCTTGATGCTGTTTCCCAGGGACTCGGTGTTACTTCGGAAGTCGCAAACAGAATTGGATCAGTGCGTGATACATTACATCAGACCTTGGCGTATCTCACAGATGGAGTTCAGCGACGAGACTTCAAAGACTCATCGGGTGCTAAGCCGGGGCAACTGTTCCCTCTGAGTGAGATCGTGGTCCCTCTACATGCGGAGGTATGGAGCCCTACGACGAAGTTTGATTACTCGTTAAATGTGCTGCTGTAGATCCGAACATTGTTGTCCGACTACCTCACAGACGAAGAACAGGGTTCGGTTTCTGGCAGGAATCCACTGGCCTCTATCAACGAAGTGTTACGTGAGGGCAAATTTGGAAGAGATAGGTCTAAGGTAGCTTTGTCGTCCTCAATCCCGAGACGTTGTGACTCATCTTTATCTACCCAAGCACGTCTTCCGATTCGCCGACGGAGACGTGAAGGTTACGAGTAAAGCCCTTCGAGCACACGAGGACGAATTGAATCGCATTTTGAAGGACACGGTTCCTGGTCTTGTGCCAGGCTCAGCCGAGGCATCGGTTCAGGCCACACTTTCCGCAGTTGGGATAGACGACCACCTTATCCATCCAGGACAACATCATCGGTTACTCATCAAACCCGACGCTTTCCACGTCAACGTGCTGTTTCAGCCTACTCTCGCGTTTTTGCAACGGATCGCGGACGTCCTGCCGAGCGGGATGGATTCGACACGGGCGTCGAGCGCAGTTATGGACGATTTCGTGTTGAAGGTGTACCTCCCACAGTTGCAAGAGAAAGTCACGGAACTGTTTTTGCATTCTGTCAATGGTAGGCAATATATGCAGCTTGATTCGAGGTCGATCCACACGATTTACCTGTTTCTAGGGATCTATGCATTCCAACCGGATACCACAACCTCCAGGCTCTCCCACCAACCGCTCATCAAGGCCACGACGCAATTAATGGCATTGATTAACTCCCTTTGTGCAATGCTCCGTACATCACCGTTCCACAAGGAGAACTACTCGCGACTAATCCTCACGGTTGTGGTGGAATTCTATCAGAGGTGCTTCACGAGGTTCCAGGAGCTCATCTTGACCGGGGAACAAAAGACGACCGATGCTGACCCGAAAGTTGCCTTGGCGGCAGATTGGGCACAGAGGCCGGATTTACACCCTTGCCTATCAGAGATATTTAAGATAACCGAGATAAACACCCCAAAAAAGGATCAGCTGTATCGACAAGAAACGCACCTGGAGTTGAACTTTGTCGGCGAAGATGGTATCGTGGAGAAGGATAATTTGATCGGGTCTACCAGGAACCTAGCGACTCTTGGAAGTCTTTACACAAGTCTGGTGAGTGTGCATCAAAGCCTCCCGTTGTGCATAGCTGGACGAACCACTGCATCTTTCAGCGATGGTTCACCGATGCATTGGATGTTCTGAAAGCCATCCCTGAGGTTCCGCTGTCGCCAACCACACCACTCAGATTGATGCCAATGTCTGCAGTGACTCCGTACACAGCAGGAGTCCCCTTTCTGCGACTGTTCGACACTTCGGAACCGCTGCAATTGCCATTATCGAAGGAGATGTCACTGTGAGCCTCCGTTCTTTTGATTTCTCGCGAATTGTGACAAGGCGTTGCCTTTAGCCGTTTCAACTCTCTGTTCGAGACGTACAAGCAATTGGCCGAGTGGGTGCTCTTCACGATACGTATGGATATACGATGTCGTGCGATTTACCACTTGGTGTCGTCCATGCGACACGTAAGGGAGAACTTGCATTACTCACCGACGATTCTGAGTATCCCTATTTTGTGAATATAGGGGAATTATAACCTCGAGCGGGAAGCATCCGAACCGGATCCTCACATCGTCGATCTGAACAGCGAACTGACCAAGTGCGAAGGACAGTTATCAACAGCTTTAGGAGAGAGGGAACATGCGTAGGTGCTCTTTACTACCCAATCATGTCTTCGATCTCACATTTCTGTTCCCCAAGGTTCGCTTTTGAAGGAATCGGTCAATTGCTTGAACATCTCTTGGTTTCGGAAGCCAAACGTATCCGTCTTGCGAACGCGAACGGTATCAGAAAAATGACCAGGAACATCTTGGCGCTCCAGCAGAGCATCAAAACCCTAACGAGCAATACCAGGGGAGCAGACTTTGATCGTGCAAAGAAGTATTACACTCTGTTCTTCATGACTCCAACGGTATGTACCCTTTGCAGGGGATCCACGCTGAGTTTTGTGTGATAATCCGGCACATAGGAATTGATCGAGAGTATCAAAGCCAAGCAAGAGTTCGCGTTTGAGGAATATCATGTGATACTCAAGCTGATGTGTGGAGTGGACCAGACGGTCCCCAACGCGGGACTTGCTCAAGCCGCCGACAGATCGTATGGAATGCATGTAATCGAGCTGCAGCAGTTGGAGATGGAGTCTGTGAACGAGGATTATCAATAACACGTCCGTTCTATCAGGTAGAGAGCAAAACCGCGTGGAAGGGTGATTGTATTAGGACTGTATTTACTAACTTGCATAATATCATAGCTCGCTTTGCGTAGTAGAATACAGTGTGTATGGAAACCCCATCCCATGTGCATGTACCATGGTCAGAGGATCGAAGCTAATGTGGGGAATGGAATGTTGGGGGGTCGTCAAAAGCATCACGACTGTGGCTTGGACTTGTCAGGTCCTCCCTTGACCAAGGCTCCCTTAAACACTCGGATGCCTGTCGGTGGGGTTGGACGAGAACGAGGAGGGAACTTCTCCCTCTCGGATCTTTCGCCAGCCATTTTGTCGGAGTGCTTGACGCCCTTCGAGTTTCCTGCTGGGCGACGACCGGGATGGATAAGTGGTTCATTCGTCCGGTCCGGCTCCACCCAACTCGGCAACCCCAAGGGCCACAAACGGATTTTGCGCTTCAGTTCGGAATAATTTCCTGGTTTTCGAACCGTCTGTGATTTTTCCGTCCTCGGTTGCTTCCCCGCCCTATTCTCCGTTTTCAGCTGCTTCCCCACCCTGGGTCTCGGTTTCGACTCGACCTGTTGGTTCGGCGTCGTTGTAGGGCACTGGATATCTTTAGATGGGTCGGACCCATCCGCCAGATTTGAATCGTACTTGAGCTTCTCATCGACTTGAGGGTGTTGATCCAGTTTTGGATTCTTCTCCGCCACTGAGTTCATCTCAGGTCCCTGTGACGGTATGGACTTCATTACTAGAATGGATTCCGGTGGGGGAGGCGGTAACCTCAACCAAGCCAAATCGGCCTCATCAGCCATCGGAACAGCCGAGGTTAACATGATTGGTGAACCCGAGTACGCCAAAGGTGATAGGGAGACCTGGTATTTCCCGACCGGGCTAAGAGGATGCTTCGAGTAGGTTAGAATAGGGATTTTCCTGAGGAGTTTTCTGTGTTGACGGCGGATGAAGCGGTTGACGGTGGAAGAGGATGGGTCGGTATCTGTGGGGTTTCGGAGAACCGGATTCCTAGTATGTTTTGGAAGGTTTGGGTTCGGGGAGGCGATGGCTTCCAAGTCGTGGAGGACGGAAGTTCCCTGGAATCCTACGGGCGGTGGTGTGAGTTGACCCTCGATTGTACTGGTCTCCGTAGACTTGTCGTGTAACACAGATGCTTGGACAAAATGCACTCGAGAAGCCTCAATCGGTGGCTGTATCTTCGCCGTCTCCTTTTCGAAAAACCTCCACCTCAGATTAACCTCTCGCCTCTTACTCAAAGGTCCAAGGATCTTCGCGTCGGATGACTCGGGATTAGCCCGTGCTGGAAGAATGGGCGGATGCTGCAGTTGCTTCGCTGTACGGGGCGGTCCATTACGGGAAAACGTTGATTCCATCAGTGCGGTCATCTCGGGGGAGTACACTGGTGGACGAGAAGATTCGAGTGGAGGGATGATGGGTGGGGGAAGCGGAACAGATGGGTCACTAAGAAGTGGCTGGAGAAGGGGTTGAGCTCGTTGGCAAGTCATGAATGGGGCCACAGAAACGGACTTACCTCCATTAACTCCCGCCGTAACTTGCCTTTCCTACCATAGGCAAGGGACAGGATATGTTCGTACGCCGCGCTGTTTCCATTATTCGCTGCTTCGAGTTTCCTCAACTCCTATGGGAACCTTCTCAGTTCCAGCAATACAGGCGATTTACGTTAACGCGCACCCTAGAGACGCGCTTGTACCTCGCTTTGAAGTTAGGAGACTTTTGGTTGGGTAGAGCTTCGATGTCATCCTCGACCTTGATTTTATAGAATTCCCTGCAAACGCGGGTGAGATGAGACCTAGGATTCCTGGCGATCCTTACTTACGACTTACCTTAGGTATCTTGTGGGGAGGTTTTCAATCTCTCTCGCGAACGCACGAGACAATGACGCGACGGCGTTGACGGATGACCCGCTGAGACCGGGAGGTAACATGCCACATGTCGATCGATCGCGAGCTCATGTTTTACCTCGGACCGAACCGATGGAACGGCAGACTGTATTCGGCCCGTACCGACTCCGAGTCCGTTTCTCCGAACTGGAACTGATAGTCAGACGATGAACGTGTATTCTGATGTTACAATACTGAGTGTTAAGGATACCAAGAAAGTCCCAAGTAAGGAATACAGTACAAAATCCAGCGAAGGTCCATTCTATACGACTGTGTTGGTCGATAATCTACAATCTAATTCAACTTGGTGGGTGCCCCTCACATCCAAGGAAAACCTCTCAACCTTTAACGCTTTTGAGAGGCAGACCACCCTGACATCTTCCATATCGCGCTCAGCGGCATCACTTGTTGTGGTCGTGCGCTTGTCTGGGTCAACCTGGATGGGAAGGTCCTACTAGGGATCAGCGAGTTCGCGCAATGTAGTCAGAAAGCAACTCACAGCTGTCGACGGTCTGCTGTGTCGACGGAAGGGGTTTTGGGTTGAAAATAAGGAGGGAGGAGGTTCTTGAGGTGTGCCGATGTGCCGGTCACGGATACCATCACGGGCATTCAACCTATGGACAAGGAGATATTCAGTAAACATTCCCAGAAAAAACGAAGCGGAGACGGACGTGGCAAGGAAAGAATTCGCGTAAAGTTTGCTGATCGTGAAATGCAGCGCAAGGAATACCAAATTATCATTCATTCCAATCCACTGTCGGACCGTATGAGTGAGAGACGCTGGGACATGGGATCGGACACTTACAAATCCTAACGATATAACGATGGCAACACTAGAACCCAAGCGCTTAGAAGTGGAGGAGGAGTAATTGGAGTGTGTCTTACGTCGTTAACAACCCGCTTTGTATGGTGTACAAAGATAGCGCGTCGATGATGTTATCCATGCTATTGTGACGATCTCAGTTTTGTCGCCGCGTCGGATACCTCGTAAAAAGCGTACTTTGGGAAGCCAGTTCTCGACTTCCTTAGGTAGTGCAACATCATCCCGGTCAGCAGAATGTCCAGAGCGGACGAGGCAGAGAGTCCCAAGGTAAAGACCCACTGTTCCGGACACCGTGAGGAGGCCGGATCCAGAAGAGGGGAGAGAGATGGACAACTTACTGCAACATTTTCAAGAAAAAGGGAAAATTTGCCATATATGAGCATCTTGGCGCACGTCGCTGGTTCGAAATCAGAGACGTGAAGAGAAGTCAGCTTATGCATGCGTACCACACGCGGAACCGACACGAAGAAGTCCAAGGATGATCTGAGAGCCCGGGTGAAATCTATTGGTGCGGGAAGGGTTCGGGACAAGCTTACCAGCGGGGTGATAACCACCAAGCTGCGGCTGACTTTATAAGCAACCCATTAAAACGCGTGCGAAAGCTTGTAAAAGGAGGCAAAAGCCTACATAGGTGCACCCGAGCGATGAAAAACCCGTGTACAATAATCGTGATGATGGCCGTGATGACGACAGAGACCTGGCATAGGTCTCAGCAAGAACGAAACCCACGGCATAACGTTGACCATACAGCAATTGTACTAGATGAAGGGCATTTAGCAACAGCGTACGAATTGCGGGATGCACAAAGACTTACGGAGGAATTCGGTCCGTATCAGTGTTACCGAAGTTGGCGATGAGCCATGCCCAACTTGAAGCGATTACCATGATGGTGTGAAGCATGTCTAGTAGCCTATTTGAAGATCACATCATTGAATTTGAGGTGCGATGAGGTTGTAACCTTCGGGAAGCACCGACCAGACAATGAACACCTTTCCGGGGTTAGACACTGCCACTGTATCATCCATATGGGAAAAGACTCACCATAAGTTTTACGTGAGCCTTATCTCTCCCATACTGTCTGAAATACATCGACACTTGTGTGCACACAACACCGGTGAGCCTGTCCAGTGGTCGGTTTCATCATCAGTGGGAGCGGATTAGTGTGAGGAAGAGGACGACGCACATTCCGGCAATGGTCGTACCAATGAAGACAGCACCAAGAGTCGAAGCAACGCTCTTGGACATGATCTTGAGGTCAGTGAGGGGGAAACGGATGAGAGGGAGGGGGGGTGACTCTGCCGATCTGAACTCTAGGGACCCGGTACATATACTATCCGGGGTTCCTGCCTCTCTCTCTCGGAACGTGTGGGAAATTGAACAATGAACCTTATTACCGTGGCTTCTGCAAGCGGCAACTTTTTGATCAGCGACCCGGCGCATAGCGTTCCACTTGAATTGGATTTTAATCTTATCATCAACAAGAACGAGGCCGCACGATCACCGTAGAGGCGTGTCATTCCGTTTGTGCGATCCAGACAGCATCCGGGAAGTCGGCATCCATAATTAAAAGAGAGAATTACCCCTTTATGCCAGGCGAGGGAGCATGTGGAGGGCGCCGCGCCACACTGATTGACGACCGGTGGACTCCGGTGGGTATGTTCCTGTAGACAGTCTCGGTTGGGCCAATTCAAAGATCTGATGGACAGAAGGGAAACGCTCTGTGTTTAATTAGCTTCCGTTCATCGAAAGAACACGGCGGTGGGCGCACCTGTATGGATGATCTCACAATGGCAAGACGAGACAAACTGCGGCTTCCATCGTCCATTCCGTAGAATTAGCCGTTGTTTGTAGCGGAACTGGGGTGAAGGGGGGGATCAACCCTACCCCGCCCGGCGAAAAAGTAAAATGGGTGGAAGTGACGCCTCCCGAAAGCGCAGTCGATAACACGACAACAAGGAGACTTTGGCGCATCGGTGAGGTTACCCCGTCCCTCGCGCGCGTATGAGACGGCACTCTAAGAAACGGAACCTTCTTACCAAATAGAATTTCTGCAAGCGAACAAAAGAAAAACATCACTTTGAATGCGCGTCAACGGGGAAGCCAACGGTTGGCCGATGACTGAAACATTCCAAGCTGTCTCCGACGACTTTTACGATGAGACATTGCTGAAATGGGGCCATCAGGAGTTCGTAACTTCTGTCTCCAACATGCCTTGGGATGTAAGACGTCTCCCGCCTTCAACATCCTCTCAAACCAGGGAACTATGCCCGTTGAGTGAATATTGGAGGCTAAAGATCCGCAGACCCGAGGGTGTCGTGAACACGGGAGATCCTCCGTGGGACGGAGCGTCAAGGGATGTTCGGAGAATCCCGACGCGAAGCCGCCGTCCCATGGTCAACAAGACTTTGACCTCATCAAAGTCAACTCGGACGGATTGTGAGGTTTCAACGCATATATTGTTCGTAAATTGGTACTGCGGTTAATGCGACGGACATAGGGAGGCGGGTGCGGGTGGTGCGGGTATAGAGGTATTGTACGTATGAGTGACCCAGAGGTCGCATCATATGATAGTACAGAGACGGGATTTACAGGATAGGGAACACGATGGGAACCTACCATCGATGGGGAGCATCATCGGAAAAATAATCGGTCTATTTTGACGCGTTTTGGACCTTACGATCGACAAAAATTATTGCCGCTCCTCGTAAGGTTCTCATGATCTCTTTTCCGTCCTCATAATGGTTGAAGCTGTACACCTTCGGATTTCAACCTGGGGTACCACGCCTATCCCCCATCGCCCCCTATACGGACCTGTGAAGATATGGCCAAGCCCCATGTGTGTCAGCACCTCCACACCGGGCCCATACCCCACCCCATCCCCCCTTGAGTGATCCCACTGAGCCGCGGCTGCACGCAGACATCATTACCATATACGGTACCACGTTTTCGTGTGCACGATTTGCCGACTGTGACACATCTGCCAGATTCTCACGCGATTGGGAGTTGGGGTTCGACTGTCAACGTTTAGCATCCAGCGATTGCGAGTACTGCAAGATAATTATTGGACCCGATACCCCTGACCCCGCGGACTGGGTCACAGGTGAGTAAACAACAATATATTCAACGGGTGCTAGTACAAGATCGATGATGATGACGGCGCAGATCCGCCAATATTTTAAAAGTTCCCCCTTTTCTAGCTGCCAAATATGTACTTCGTGTGTGTCTTTCGTGGCCACCCGATAAACATGTGATACAACATTCACAGTCCAGGCCAGCCCAGGCCCACATTCCCACTGGCATAAAAGTGTTGGTGTGCGAATGAGACCCCATCGACACATCTTTTCGACGCACCGCTTTCTCCCTTCCCATGGGCGGCTTAAGATGCTCGATGTTCAACACCCTCA
>Ga0307514_10001589_pt1 | contig 26787 bp, 33 predicted proteins | sample 16_EM_MG_FD_203088 | JGI IMG/M metagenome (GOLD analysis project Ga0307514, IMG submission 203088) | Populus trichocarpa ectomycorrhiza microbial communities from riparian zone in the Pacific Northwest, United States - 16_EM | ecosystem: Host-associated > Plants > Roots > Unclassified | place... | reverse complement strand
ATTAAAAGGGCAGGTCATTTGGGATCTGAGTTTAAGTGGTAGGTACTTGCCACAATCAGCCACTCAGCCACAGAATTACGACCAATCAGAATCGAAAAAGACACATGTCGTGTCCTTATATGAATAATAGCGCGCTAACCGAATTGGGGGTACGCCATGTATCCGGTACTCAATACGAAGGGAAAGAGTGTCCACCAAATATACTGCCTGCACTAGGCACTCAATCCAATTCATTGGCACATGAGGTCTGTTGTGGTTACTTGAGCCTCGCCCTTTTACGACAAAACCCACGAGCAAAGAAAAACTAGCCTATACCATTCCACAGGTCGGTGGGCTACGGGATCGATTGGATGAGTCCCTCACCACCTGTTTCCTTGAAGCTTAAGCTCGATTACACCTCCCTTTCCGACGAAAGGCTCTAGTTTACAGAAACGTAAGAACTGGGACAAACTCATTCAGTACTTCCGCGGAATCTCGGTCTGCTGTATTCGCTGTTCCCACCTGAATGTTACACTTTTGTCGGTTGGACTAACTGTAGATCCTCCGGCTTGTTCGGCGCTAAACCTGTTCTTCCATCATATTGAAGACCCCGGCTAGGTAAGAAAGATATCGTATTAACACAGTCATAGTAAAAGAACTGCACTAAAACTCAAAATACCTATAAAAAATGGTCCTCCAACCACCATACACCATAGCCAATCACGTTAAACTATCTCCCCCATCTACAAGACTACCACTCGCGCTTCCGATATGTTACCCCCCTCGTTTTTCTTTTGAGTCTCGGGTACAACCATTCCCAATCCTATAGCCCAATCTCTCCTGCCAGAATCTTTTATAAGCTCCTCCGCAAGATCCAATCTCCGCTCGTATGATTTCGGCAGTCCTACCATCTTCAGAACTCGTCCATGCATGTGAATAGTCCTGGCTAGCTCATTGCTCAGGCCTAACAGGGAAACCGACGAGAGCAGCAGCGTAAGAAGGGTGATGCTTCCAGTTTTGGAAGCGTTTCCAGCAAGCGCAGCCGTCGCATAAACGATCAAAGTCGAAAAAGCGACCGCGAAGCTTTCCAGCGAAGTCGTGTTTCGAAGCCACTTCCCCGAGGTCACGGCTTTTAGGTCATCTACCAAGCCTGTAACTCGAATCCAGCGATCCTCACTAAGTAGAACTAGCAGGTCACCGTATACCCCGGGCTCAGATTTCCCTATGCGCGGAACCAATTGGGTTAGGACTTATGTACAGCGTTTGAGAAAGGGAGCAACAGAAAAGTAGTCTACCTTTCCATCCAAGTTTACTTCGTCTTCGTATCACAACAACGTTTAGCAAGCGAGCAATTATTAAAGCCAGAATAGTCCCTATACCCCACCAATCATGGACGGCACCCAAAAAGCAGATCGCGGCTATTGTCATTAAAGGGCCCATGAGGAACAATATTGATGACAAAACCCCTGCTTTCAGAAAATATCGGCTTTGGATTCCTTTAGTTTTCTCTCGTTTGACCTCGATATTCACAAGATGTCCTGTAACGCCAATCCTCTGCATGAAACAGACAGTAGCTGGGTTTTCGACTCGGAAAATATAACCCGTCGTAAGCGCCGCAGTTGCGGGTTGCTCGCCGAAATTAACTTCCGTCGCATTTTGGTGTTTGTGGATTCCCGGAGCGAGAAATAAAATATCGAGAGCAGAGGCTGAACCGATAATGGCAGTTCTCTTCGCAATAGCTGAAAGATCAGCCAACGCCACCAGGCCTGCTGCATCCAGTGATACCCCAGAAAATGTTGTTTGCCCAAACATTGTGTTGCTAAGTGGACGGTGGCGAAAGTCTGAGAATGAAGCTGTGGTACGTAGGTATATCGACTGGGAAAAAAGAGAAATAGAGGGGGAACAAGAGTACAAATAGCCTAACATAATCTTGTACTTCCCAGAATGAAACTGGTGATTTCATTTCAGTCGGCGCAATCCGCACAGGATTGCAAACAGGGATGTGAGCGACGTAGCAGGGCGGAGGACAATTCTCCTGTGATGCAAGGCGTCGGGCAATGAGCCGCAAAAAGCAACCAGTATAGTGTGTACAGTCAAATAGGCAGATATGCAGGTAAAATACTGAATTGCACTATATGACGAGAATATGTCGTCTGACTCCCAACTCTTGTGCGAACTCAACAGCGCTTGGCTTCGTCATCAGCGGGTTTCGAGTGTCAACGTAGCACCCTACAGATATTCGGGGCGCTTGCCGTTGCACCGGATATCCGCATCTGGCGGTACCTAGCTGAGCTTGTTTTAGGAAAGAAAGCCGGGCCCAAAAAAGCAAAAAAAGAGAAAAGTACATATCTATCCCCCTCATCAGGCTGCAATATCAGTTCTTACCCAGCACAGCGCACTTGATATCGACAAGTGCTGGACACTGTCTATTGGTTATCAACCATAGCTCTTTCATTATAACCAATCACTCGGGTCCAGCACTTTCAGCGTGACTCGCATGCTCACCCAACCACGTTTCACTACGCACACCAAAAACGTTAAACGCCGTATTGGGCTACGAACATCCGAACACAGCCCTACCTTGACCTACCAAACCCTTTCTGTTCTTCCGATGAGACATTCTTTCTTCAGATTCTGCACTCATGAGTGGCGTTCTGGTGTATTTCTTACACGTAGTAAGTTGAGGTCGGCCCAAGCGGACGAGAAAAACACGCCCCCTGAGGAAGAGGTAACTATAATTCCACACGCCCGCCACTAATTAGTGAGAGAGGGCGAAAGAACACACAGCTCTGTGAAGTAGAAATTGCTGCCACCACTTTTCATACTAGTGAAGCCCTCTAATATAGATAGCCAGATAGAGTTAGAAGTGAGCAGAGTTTATCGGAACGAGGCTGATAGCAACGCCTACAGATGGTAGAACCAAAAAGAATCTTATATACTGAGCAAAAGACGGGACAAAAGAGAGTCTATATACAAGTCTGAGGACATACACACGTAAAACATATATCTGACCGCACTACGCCCAGCACCGACGGTATCCGGTCATCCGGTAATCTGTAGAGTCCTCCACTACCATCCGCGTACGCCAGACCGGACGCATACGGCCATTCCCGCCAGCGGTCTATCAGAGGCCTAACTACACCCGAATCAACCTAAATCAGAGTGGTGAGGTAGGGTGAACAGAACAGAGGGGAAGCGATGATACAATTGACAGAAATCTTATATTCTTTTGATTGTCTGTCTCTATTTAAGTTTCCATATAAAGTGGCCATACCCGAGGATGAAATTCACCCAGATATAAGGTACACTATGCTCCTGATTGAGTTAGTGGCTAGATACCTACTTAATCACGATATATGGAAGTCCAAAATTACACAATAAACCATCCACTTGAACCTCAACGCAGGTTACCAAATCAAAACCGAGTAATTCAACCGTTGCATCGTATGCAGAGACTGACTGGCTGCTTTCTGCTTTGGTCACTACACCCCCGAATCTTATATTGCACTAGTGTCAGGGGTAAGTCGGCAACCGGCAGCTTTGCAGGCCATTGATATTATTGATGACCCTAAAGTGTCTTTAATACATTATCCGGAAAGACTAGTTTTATCGGGGAATCCCCGTGTATCGATTGATATACATATAAGGCTGTGTCAGGAAAACACCGCGATAGTTGATGAGGCTTGCGCAGCACTACGCCACTAAATCTGTGACTAGTATGAGCGATCGATCCACACGGTAGTCTTTATTGACTGTGACAAAGTATGACTCGAAAATTCCGATGAGTGCATAGCCTCCTTAGCAGCTGTCTACCAAACATAGGACCTCAGGAGATAAGAGAATCATCACTGACAGCATATATATTACTACGCTAGTCCACTACAATACGTTCCATGATCACACTTGAATACGGTAAATGGGTTTCTTAGTTTTGAACGCTCAGATCCGAAACTGGCGTTTGATATAGTCGTATCGGGTTGAAAGGATTATAACGAGCCGCGGCAGTTTGGGTTTAGCAAAAAGCTTGTTTGTTTGTTTGTTTGTTTTAATCATACTGCATTCAATCCAACTAAAGTATGGCAGTGCTCCCCCTCCAGATAGCCGGCTAGATAGGGGAGCTCCAGCGAATAAGCAGTAGAGAGGCGGAATGTAACATAGAAGTTCGGGCTTGCTGAGAACTTAAAAAGTATTGTAAATCCAAGTGGTCACATTCTGGAGTCGAAGCTTTTTGTCCCTTACACGCTCGATTTTGTAGGTCAATTACACCCGGTTTGGGAGTAGTGTAAGCCGAGATAATCACTCATACATGACGTGCGCTTCGCCAATCAGAAGCTCTGCCACCCATTGATTAGTATTCCCCGCTACTCTTCAGTGACTAACGTGACCAATCTACAAAATCGAGCGTGTAGGGGATAATTAATACCGCCCTTTCCCACTTAGGATATTGTTTCGCTTCTTGGACTCATCCTCGTTCTGATAAGGTTTCGTTTATCTTACACTAATGCAAGCTGAACAAGAGCAAACTAAACGCAGCCGACAACCCCCGACCCCATGAAATGCAACGCCTCTACGCTGTTTCTGGTTAGCAAATTGCAGGTGACGCATACTGGAACAGTCAAAAGGGATAGCCTGTCAGCAGTCAGAGGCGGTGTTCGGACTTGTCAATATCATCTTTCAGTCAGCGTCATAGGACTTTGTACTGGTCAATAAATATTTCAGCGAGGCTAAGTACTTGAGTTAAAATGTGTCAACAAACTGGAAAATCTGGAAGTGTGTAATTGCTATCTGAGTGGAGTATCTACCAAGCTATAGCGAGAAAAAGGCCTTGGATGATATTTGTCTTGAAGGACCGCCACAGATATTTCCTGTTCTAGCGGCATGTAGTACTAGCTATGCATGCCACTGCTTTGCACAGGTCTTTGCAAATGATATGTCAGCTGTGTTATCAGCTGTCAGGGACTCATCAGACTAATAAAGTTAAGTGTCATCAAGCCTAAATTATGGACTATCGATTTCCCTTTGTTTGTTTGTTTTATTCATACTGTATTCACTCTAATTAGAGTATGACAGAGTCTAGAAATACCACCTCCGCCTCCAGGCGAGCCGGCTAGATTGCAGAGCTCCCACTTACTACCCTTCATCCCATTTGACCCAGGAAAAAGGGAAAGCAAACGATTAAACAGAACAAAAGAGATCAACAAAAAGAGAGACCACCCCCGATCCAAACACCGTTACTCTGCCCACGCTCCTCCAGTCCACGCTCCTGCGCATGCTTTGGCGGGAACCTCCCGACGTCAGTGGCGGCCAGGAAGTCCTTCACCGCTTGGTCACATTTCTCCATGGAAAACAGCTCAGAAATATGCACATGTCGGCATCTGCCTGCTGTCCATCCGGTAGCCTTCCCCACCGCTTTCCAGAGCGCTTTCTGCTGGTCTTTCCACCGGCTGCAGTGGCGGAAGAGATGCTTCTGCATCTGTAGTGTTTCGCCGATGCACCACCAGCATTTGTCGTCCTCTCGGTGTCCGAACCGCTTTAGGTACGTTCTAGTCGGCGCACGCCCGCTCTTCAGTCTACAGAACCTTGCTGCCACTGATTTCACGCTTGTCATTGGGACGGGTCTCTTGCATCCGGCTTTGCCCTTCAGCCTATAACTGTAATGTTTTGAGCATTTGTCGGCTTCCCACTCCGCCTGCACCGCCATCCTCCCTTCGGTGATCCATCTAGCTCTATTTGCGGCCGAGGTGTATATTCGCTCGCGTACTCGGCGTGTAGCCTCAGCCTTCTCGTACCCTGTTGGCCTGGTGGTCAGCCTCTTCGTTCCCGGGAATGCCCGAGTGTCCTGGGACCCAGTGGATCACGGCTTCGATGCCGTGGGCGTGCAGGGCCCTAGCATGCTCGTTGATTGCTCTTGCTAGTTACTGCCCTGGCCCTGGGTCCAGGTGCGCCGTCCGTATGATAGCTGCAGAAGACCATCCAGCCGTCTCCGTTTAAACACACCGCTGCGGCTTCTACTCTTCCATCGTCCGTTCAAGATCCGTCCGTCCTCCATGTCCAGGTGCCAGATCCCGCCTTGCCTTCTTTTTCTCTTGCACATAGCTCGGCGGCTCAGTTGGCCGCGGCGTCGTCTTCCAGTATGGTGGTCTTGACCGCTGGCTCGTCCCCAGGGACTGGCCAGCACATCGTCTCTGCTTTCCTGCTGCACGCGTGCTCTATCGCGGCCACTCTGCCTACCGGTGCACCAGGTGTGGGGTAATCGTAAAGCTCTTTCGACTTGGAGCCTTCGCACGCGCTTGCTAGCCTTGCCACTAACTGTTGTTGTCTGGCGTCGAGGGCCACCGCCACAGGTGTGAGCCCTGAGTCTCTCATTAGCACACCTCTCTGAGTTGTCAGCAGCACGCCCGGGGTTGACCTGGCTTGTTGATTCAGGGGAAGCTGGAGGTCGTCTCGCCAGCTGCCTTCCTCTGGATCCCAACAGAGCTCGCTTCCATACAGTGTGATCGTCTGGACGCAGGCTATTTGAGCCACTCTCACACATGCTGGTACGACTCCGTACATTCCTGTGAGTGACCGGAGTCGTGCTTCTGCGGCCCTAGCTTTCTTCATGCATTGATTGTGATGCTCCTTGAACGTTAGGTGGGCATCCATCCAGACCCCCAGCCACCTGGTCGCTTCCTTGTCAAACCTGACGAAGCCGTTCCCAACTCTTATCTCCGCTGTTAGCTTCGGACCCAGGTGCTTCCTGGAGCCTCGTCTGCGGGTGAAGAGTGCTACTTCGGTTTTTGCGGTGTCAAACTCCAGCTCCCGTCTTTCCGCCCAGTCGATGCTCTCTCTGGCGCAGGCTTCGAGTTTTCTGACGATTCGGTTTACGTCGCTTCCAGTCGCCACCCATCCGACGTCGTCCACGAAGGACAGACCTTCGACATCGATTTCCCTTTTGGCCGGTACAGTATGATATTTCGTACGAGAACATGAGGGCTGGGATAGATTTTGCTTGTGCAATGACCTGAAACATAATTAGAATCCTACAGAAGCCGGTTGGCCTTTAAAGAGTGCATATACTTCTCTACCGCATGTGTTTTGCTGTCACGGGCAGTGCAATTCAGCAGCATGCGTGCAAAGTCCAATTAAACTAACGCTCTCCACTTTAGCCTTTCAGCATCAACATCACCAGTATCCAGAGCATGGTTGGCAGGTTGATTCTTGTTGAGTGAGGCATGCACGAGCAAGTGTGATCTACTCAAAATATATCTCTTTCAAACTGCACCAGTGGCTTCGTCAAGTTTTTCTACCCTCAGAGCCGGTGGGTAGAGTGCACAGTCATTTCAATCTTGTCTTCCCATGTATAGAGCGAATGGTAAATAGTAAGGAACAGTATCGCTTATGCAATATTCACAGCCACCTGTTACTCATTTTCAATCATTCAGCCCAGTCTTTGAATAATTCCGTTCAACGTTCAACATGTTACAAGTAATTATCTCGCCAGGTCAGGCTTTAACTGCAGTTTTGAGGCTCCGCTGACAGACCGTACTGGGGATTCACACCATGTTCTTCACGCCCCCGGCTCGAGTTAGTTCGTCAAATGCAGCCCCCTAGAAACCAGATACCCGCCTCTATGAGTCTCTTGTTCCTGTAATTCAGTGCTTCATCAATAACGTTTAGGTTGCGGAGACTGACTGAAACAACTAGTTCACCCCGAACATTTCAATACTTGCACTGTTAGTGGTACTACCGCTCTTGCCTCTGGTCTAGTGCATGCCGGAGATGGGAGGAAGCAGTAGGTAAAGAAGTCCAAAAGCACTACGTTACTTTCGCTAAACTAAGACTCAAGGCTGGTCAGGACTCAAGACTAGGAGTGTTAGGACAAAAGATCAGGAGTGTTGTCCTTCAGTTTATAACTATTCAGAACTTCCGCCAAGTAATTTTTAGAGAAACGGTAACGAATGTGTTGTAGCATGTCGATACGTGGAGATAACTGATGCCAGAAAGTCAAAGTTTACCGGCACGAAATGACCTTGAAAGTCGACTGTCTGGAAATACTCTGCTGGTAGGTGTTGCGTATAAGGATCGTCTTCTATCGTAAGGCGTATGGGCTTTAGCTGGGCTGATAGGAATCATGATATCATCGTGTGGCAGTCATTTAGGACTCAGCTAGAAATGCCAGCTGAGTGCGCATGCATGCTTATAAGGTATACTCTGAATTCCATATATAAGAGCACCCAGGTTCCCTCCTTGATGGAAACAATTAAGCTTCTCTATCATCAGTATTGTTACGATATGGAGGTTGGGGAGAACCGTGTGCGTGTATTCTATGGTACAGAGAAGAGAGAAGGAGAAAGGCTCGAGATATATACAGGACAATGATTCCACCAGTCCAGCAATGGACCAGTCCGGACTGGAACCGTCCAGTCTAGTCCAGGTCCAGTCGAAGAAATTTTTGGACCGGGATCGGACCAATCCCCAATTTTTTGGGACCTGGACTGAACTGGCCTGGACTGCTTTGGACCAGTCCACTCGGGCCGAATCGGCCCGAATACGCTGGGAGTTACTGATACACTGAGTCAACAAATAGACTCATACACATATACTCATACATGTAGACTCATCTTGCCATTCACAAGTCACAATGCACATCTCACCCCTCATCACATGCCACTAGCCACTTGCCACGCACCACTCGTTTGGTGTTGACTAGGGATTTGGCCCGGTGGCTTCCCGAGTGTTCGGTGCTCGCGGGCTCGGGCATGAGGCCGGTGGCATACGGCCCCCATTGGCCCCGCCTGCCCCCATGGCGAGGAGGAGGGCTCGGCACTGGTACTCGGCATTGGGCTCCGGCTTTGGCAATCGGCATTGAGTTTTCCTTCTCTCTTTGGTATATAAGTCTATAGTTTTTCCGTCACTCTTGCTCTCAACATTTGGTATGGTTGGGTTTCTCGTGGTGGTGCTTGCTAGCAGTGGCGGGTTGGTTCATAGTGATTGCTCGCAGCGGGTGGTTGTTATGAAGTGACGTTGTGTTTGAGTTGTTGTTGTTGTTTGTTCATACTGTATTTACTCTAGCTAGAGTATGACAGGCCCTTATTCCCTCCGCCTCCGGGCGAGCTGGTTAGATGGCGGAGCTCACACCTACTACCCTTCATCCCCGCTGACAAAAGAAAGCGAAAGAGGAAGAGAAAAGACAGACTGGCCGCTCCGGCCTCCATGCGTCACCCCGGTGGGAACTTCCCGACGTCCATGGCTGCCAGGAAGTCCATCACAGCCATGTCACATATCTCCATGGAAAACAGCTCCAACACCTGTGCCCGCCGGCATCGGCCAGCTTTCCAGCCCATTGCCTTTCCCACCTTCTTCCAGAGCTCCCACTGGGTCTTGGCTGCTGAACTTCCGTCGGGTTGTGTCTGAGTTAGGGTTCCAGGGATTACTGTCTCACTTCTTTAGTTTTTCGGATCTACTTTGAAATTGATAAACATTATCTTGTTTGGACTGGTCCAGTCCAAGCCTGTCCAGTCTGGGGCCCTACCCCAGATCGGGTCCGTCCGGACTGGTGGAATTATTGATACAGGAGGTATCAGCCCCTGCAGCCGTGACCGTGTATCAGACCTGTAACATCATGTACATCTATAACACTTCCCCCTCTTGCTGCACTCCATAACATCGAACAAAAGCAGCAAGAACTTCAAAACTAAAAAAGCCAAACAACAAACCCACGGACGAAGGACCCATCTGGCCGGCTGATAGCCGTGATGCAGGAAATTCCCCAGAAACCTACACCATCCCCGGAAACACAAAGATAAACATATAAAGTAACTGCGGGCAGTGCCCAACAAAGATAAAACTGCCGCTCCTGGTGGAAACTCAACAAGCTAAACAAAACTGATAACACTTCGCCTGGACTCCGTGAACCCACAGTCAAGCCGGTAATAGACAATAAACAAGAACCCTGCGAATCCGCAGACAGGTGACATACATATATATGCACCGTGAATCCACTGCCAAGCTGGTTGTACTAGGCCCCGTGAATCCACAAACGGGCGACATAGATATATAGGCCCCGTGAAACCACTGTCAGGAGACAAAGATAGATAGGCCTCGTGAAACCACTGTCAGGCTACCACAATAGTTACGCCCCGTGAAACCACAGACTGACTGACAAATATTGAAATAGATCTCGGTCTCAAGGTGTGATGCGGGCTGATGCCAACGCAATTGAGGCTTCTGCAAGTCTTGCATGTTTCATATATCGGGATTCAGACTTCTTTTCGGGGTGAAGGACCCAGCAGTTGTCTTGCTTGTGGCCTTCCATTTCACAGTAGTTGCAGATAGGACGTGGTTTGTCAGATTGGGATGGCTGGGACCATTGACGCTTTCGATTAGAATAAAGTGCCCATCAAGTACTTGAACTGCTGATTTCCACAGGCTCCATTCAAAGCTTGACTCCCTTTCGCCGTCGATCTTCATCCAAAAGTTGACTGATTAGATTTTCCGCATCAATATAGTTCTGGGTGTCATTGGCATTCTGCCGAAAGGACTGTGTAGTTGTGATAACGAAGCAGTCATAGGAAGCTGCAAGACCAAAAAGTAAGACTTGGTGCTCAGTTTCGTTGTCAATAATTGCTCCAGCACTTCGCAGCTCATGGCAGAGAGATCGATGAGCATCAATGCAAAGTGACATCGCATTGTCTTCATCAGATTTGGCATAGTAAGCCAACACCAATTCATAGAACATCTTCCGAATAAAGAAGTGTGAGGAGTATTCCTGTTGCTCATATAGCTTCTGTAGCTTCTTCCAAAGATCCACTGGATTTTGAGTCCCTTTCACAAGTTGGTCTGTTTCTTCACCCAAACAGAGCATTATATTGGTGGTGGCTTTTCGTGCATCTAAATCCCACTGTCAAACTTCTTCTGCTGCTCTTTCAGGTCATAGACATTCTTCACAGACTATTGGCCAAAGGAAATCCTTGATAAGGACCATCTCTATCTTCATTGCCCAGGCTGGGTAGTTAGGACCAGTAATCTTCAGAACAAGATGGTGGAGATATAATGACATTAAGTTGATCGTGAGGTGTTTGTGGAATGAAAGGTTCGAGGTTTTGGTATCGATAGAGATTGAGAGGGTTGCAGCCACTCGGCTCATAACCAGTTAAGATATGGCGGTGGGGGAGAACCGTGTGCATATATTCTATGGTACAGGGAAGAGAGAAGGAGAAAGGCTCAAGATATATACAGGAGGTATCAGCCCCTGCAGCCGTGATCGTGTATCAGACCTGTAACATCATGTACATCTGTAACAAGTATTATTGAAATGTACTCATTGCTAGAAGCTTATATAGTCTAAAGTACAGGTACATTCATGGACTTATATACGCGGTAGTCGGAGTATGTCTTTTTATGTCTTGCACGCATGCATGTGCACTCAGCTGGCATCTCCAGCTGAGTGGCATCTCCAGCTGAGTATGGAATGACAATCATCTTAGAGAGATTATGCATCAGCCCAACTGAAGCCATACAAGATGAGATAAACCATATATGCAACACTTCCCCCTTTTGCTACGCTCCATGGAGCACCAAAACAAACAAACAAAGAAAGGAGCAAACAAACTGTAATGTCCATAGTAGCCTCCTTAAAACCCTGCGTGGCAAGTGAGAAGGGAAAGAGTACTACCGTAGCCTGAGGATGGCCATCCATAGAGAGACAAGGAAATCCGCGTGCCGAAAAGAAAAGTGAAACAACCTTAAATCTGATCGTACATCGACCTCTATTACTATAAACTCATTGCTTTCGTGAACTTGGTATGCGTATCTTTAGTAGGTGCTTTCGTGAGTATATCTGCCACATTTTCGATTTTCTTTATGTAGGAGTAGTTGACAATTCGTTGTCTATGCAGATATCGACTGTTGTGATACCAAATTTTGATGTGTTTAGTTTGAGCTTTGATGATTCCCATGGTGATAAGTGTGAGAGCACCCTGACTGTCACAGCTGATTGGCAGCGGTGGTAAGTCTTTGCCATGAATGTCTTTCTGTAGTTGAAGTCACCATTTTGCTTCTCTAGAGGCCTCCGAGCAGGCGATGAACTTGGCCTCAAGAGTTGACATGGTACTGAGACTTTGCTTTCGAGACTGCCACGAGATAGCTCCATTGCTGGCGAGAGAACACAAGGCCTCCCTGGGATTTGCAGTCCAAGTTGTCATTGGCCCAATCATAATCCGAGTATCCTACAAGACTATTGCCGATGTTGATGTTGATGCCAATGCCAATGCCAATGCCAATGCCAATGCTGATGCCAAGGCCAATGCCAATGCTGATTCCGATGCTGATGCCAATTCCAATGCAAATGGCAATGCTAAGGCTGATTCCGATGCTGGTGCCAATGCCATTGCCGGTGAAGTGTAGTGGAAAATCGGCTGTAGATTTGAGGCACTGAAGATTTCTAGTAGCAGCTTTCATATGACTGGTGAATGGCCACGAATTGTATCGAGAAACAGCAGCGACTGCACACAAGATATCTGGCCGAGTTGCAAGTGCTGCGTACATTATTGATACCACGACTGCATGATAGTCTGTGATATCTTCCAATTCCTTCTCCTCCAGATCCTCGGCCAAGTCAAATTTCATATTTGGATCCATGGGCGTCTAGAGGCCGTGACTCTGCTCCATGCTGAATCGTTTGTGGATTGTGGTGATATAGGGTATCTGACCAAGACTGAATCTGGAACCATTTTCATCACAGTAGATCACGATGCCGAGGAATTGGCGTGCCGGCCCGAGGTTGGTGATTTTGTACTTCTCTGAGAGTTTCGCTTGACTTCGATCAGGGCTTTGGTGGCAGCCTCCGAATATGACATGGAGATATCATCGACATCCAGAAGTATCAGAATACCGTCACTCCGAGATAGAGATTCAAATTGGCAACGGATTGAGTGAACCAAAGAGAGAGTAGAAAGTCGTTGATATCGTCGGGCCATAACTGCAGAGCTTGTTTAAGACCATAGAGAGCTTTTCTGAGTCTGATGATGATTTTGGGGGCATTGAGACCTTCTGGCCACATTTCTGGTAGAGTCATATACATATTGTCATTGTTGATTTTGGGATTTAGGAAGGTGGTAACTACATCCAAGTGATCCATATTCCATCCATATCTCCCAATGAGAGAGATGAGATACCAAAACGTAGTTAGCTTCCCAACAGGGGCATATGTTCCATCGAAATCTGTCTGCTGGTAGCCTTTTATAACTAGCTGTGCATTGTACCGTGTGGACCAGTCAGGATTGTGTTTAGTCTTATAAACTGACATAGAGCCAATTGGCTTAACTCGCAGTTGCTGTGCTTCCCAGGAGTTGAGAGTGGAGAAGGTGTTATTGAGCAGGATCGATGTGCTTTCTTCTTCCATGGCCCTTTTCCAGTGATCTTGTTGAGAGCTTTCCATAGTGTCCGCATAGGTGTTTGGATCTTCTGCGGATGCCGTTAATGCTTCTGCAGAACCTTTACCTTGACTTCTTTTGACATGACTCCCTATCGTCGGAGCTTGAGCTGTTGATGGTACTTGGCTGGATTTCTTGATTGCTGCTACTGAGCGCCAGACAGTCTGATTCTCTCTGCGGAGGCGCCAGCCGCAGGCGATATTGTCTGCATTTGCTGCTGAACGCCGGGCAGTCTAATCCTCGCGGCGGAGGTGCCGGCTATAGGTATTTTCTGCATTTGCTGGCAAATGCTGGGCAGTCTGATCCTCTCAGCGAAGGCGCTGGCTGTGGGCGTTTTCTGCTGATTCATCAGGAGCTTCATGCATGTGAGATTTGGATCTCTTACCTATCTGCGTTGGTTGACTATCTCAGAGAGGCTCACCTCCAGTATCTGTTTCTTCAACATATTCCTCATCTTCTGGTAATCCAAATATGTTAATTTCATTGCTTCCATGCTGACACAACATGTGTGCATTTCATTCTTTGTTGATGACGACTCCTGATTGGGCTTTCTTCTTGTGGAATTAGGGATCCCATATCCTCCATAACATCTTTGAGTCATGTGTGTAGCCTACTATCATGTAGGGCTTTGACCTTGGGCTGAGCTTCCCCTGGCGGCGTTGACCTTTGGGAATGAGTCTACTCGCGTAGCATCCGAATTGATGTAGATTGGGGAGAGTGGCTTGATACAATATTTCTTTGCCATCAGCATCGTGCGTCAGTTTGCCAAATCCATGCAGCATTTCGTATGTTGTTTCATACAGTGCTTTGTAGCCATCACGGTCATTTAGTTTCAGACCTTTAGTCGGTGATCTTTGATGGAGATAGAATGCGGTATTAACTGCTTTTCCCCAAAACTGATTGGGAGCCTCAGAGTCAATCAGCATTGCCCAGGCCTTTTCAATAATTGTACGGATCATTTGTTCACCAATACTGTTCTCATGGTGGGCGGATGGAGGGCATGGCTCATATGCAGTACCACAGGCCAGAAGGATATACTGGAAGGTCGTATTGACATATTCCCCCTGTTGATTAGGGCACCGGAATCGCTTGATCTTGTATCCCATTGAGTCTACTCAGGCCTGAAATGACTGGTAGGCAGAGGTGCAGGTTTTCGCTTTCTTATTTGGGAGCAGCCATATGGATGTATACCTCGGATAGTCCTCCATGAATAGTATACAGTATCGATGGTCTCCCAAGGTCGGTGTGGAAAAGGGACTGCACACGTCCGAGTGTATAAGTTCAAAGGGCTTCGTAGTGCACTTGACTGGCACTTGATGAGCTTTTGTTTGTGCTTGGCCTGGATAAAGACTCTGCACATAGAGTCATCCTTTGTATATCCCCTGACTAGAGACTTTATGGCAGTAGGATTCATATGAGCTAGTCGTTGGTGTCAAATTCTTGACTCTGAGATTGTGAGAGACTTTCGAGTGAACTTAGTTTTCTATGCAATAGGTGGTGTTGATGATTCGATTTTAGGCTCAATTGTAGGCTCAATTGTAGGCTCAATTGTAGGCTCAATTGTAGGCTCAATTGTACGCTCAATTGTATGCTCAATTGTAGGCTCAATTGTAGGCTCAATTGTAGGCTCAATTGTAGGCTCAATGGTAGACTGGATTGTAGGCTCAATTGTAGGCTCAATTGTAGGCGTGATTGTAGGTAAGCTGTTTCTTGTTCTCATTTTGCTGTTCTCAGTAGTCGATGATACGAGTGCAATTGAGGGGACTATCATATGAATGCCATTAATTAGTTTTCTGGTGAGAGTGCAGGAAGATGGCGAAGTTATGGAGGATTTTCCATCCTGAAATATACTCATATGCCCGCCCAAATCCAACTGGTTGATCGATAGAAGGGAAAGTTGAAAAGTTGGAGTATGGAGTGCTTGGACTTGATAGCCTTGTATAACGTCGATAAAACCGTAATGCGTGGCAGTGAAAGAATTATTGTCTCCGAGTTCAATTACTATAAGAAGTGAGATGCTTTTTGAACGTTGAGAAGCTGGTGCGCTCATTGCACATATGGTGTGATGCTCCGGAATCAATGCCCCACTTCGGTCATGCAGCAGTGGTGGCAGCGGCGGCGAGAGTAGAAGCAGTTAGTCAGAATGGATTGCAGTCTCCGGTGGTAGCGAGGGCTGCTGTTGCAGTGGCTTTCTTCACTCTCCACCACTCCTTTACACGTTTGTAGGAGACGCAATCAACTTTGATACGGCCTGGGAGCCCTCACTGGAAGCAAATGCGCTCATCATTTCCTCCATTATTTTCTCCCTCCTGAGCGCCTTTCTGCTTCCTGCATGCATCTGTAGTATGGCTGTCAATTTTGCAGTAGGTGCACTTACTTTTGAGGCTGTCTCCGGTTCCACTGCTTCCACCATGTCCACTGTGTCCACCACGTCCTCTACGTCCACCACGTCCACCATGCCCACGGTCATGGCAGCCACCACATTGCGTGAAAAGGGGGGCCCTAATGGATGCATCTCCAAGTTCTTTGGTGAGGCTTGCTGTACATCAGCAAAATGTATTTTAGTCACTGGAAGCCTCCAGAAGTGTCTGAGAGGATGTGGAATGTAAAGTTAGATGTGTCAATTTCAGGAGAGTATCAAACCCTAGGAGGGCATTCTTGCCGGCCTTCAGAGTAACTGGGAGCGCCGACGACAACCCTGGGAGCACCTGGGAACGCCCGCAACATATCTGGGAGCACCTCGAATCTCAGTAAAGCAGTCTGGGAAAAACAACATCTTCGTTGGGAATGCTGCAGGTGCACCTGGAAATCATAGCTACTACTTATCGTTCAACGATTGTTAAAAGTCATGTATTCAGTTTGTATTCTCATCTATGTATCTGTGTATCTATATAGCTACACATCTACACACGGTAAATCTGGACTGGCTGCAGGCGGTGCTTGAGACCAATTCGAGGCGCACCTCAAAATAACGATCAAGTGAATGCAGAGATACACTCCGAGGCCGTGATCGAGCGAGTTTGGAGATGCACTTGCAGGCTGTGATTGGGTGAACTAAGAGATGCACTCCGAGATCGCGATCGAGCGAGTTTGTAGATGCACTTGGAGGCCATGATGGTGTAAACTTGGAGGCCATAATCAAGTGAGTTTGGAGATACACTTGGATGCCGTGATTGAATGAGTTTGGAGATTCACTTGGAGGCCGTAATCGAGTGAGTTTGGAGATGCACTTGGAGGCTGTAATGGAGCGAGTTTGGAGATGCACTTCGAGGCCATGATCGTGCAAACTTGGAGGCCGTAATCGAGCGAGTTTGGACTAGTACTTAGAGCTGGTCGATGGACAGCGCACTGGGTGCTGAGACTCTATTCTGCCGTTAGTTGACTCGCAAACGTGGGAATGTGACAAGGTGACTTTATCTTTGAGCTCTCATGGCGAGCTAGCTGTTGGCGGTCAATCGTGTAAGGTGGCGCACTGGAAGCTGAAGCTACATTCAGGGGTCAACTCATAATCATGAGAATGAAAGAAAGACAAACAATCTTTGGTGGATGCTGTACTCGGTGTATACTGTACTCGGTATATGTTGTACTCGATGTATGCTGTACTCGGTGTCAACATATTATCATGCCATGGAGAGATAGAGAGGGATGACTCCACTTTGTGTTCTGCGATGAGAGTAGAGTTGTGGACGAGAAAGAGAGAGATAGGCGATGAAGATGAGAATGTTGTGGAGGATACGAGCGGATATGAGAAATCAAGGGTACAACTTGCCTGATTGGGTTGGGAAGACCTCATATTGGTGTAATTACACGCTGGATCGGGACTCGTACCTGCCATATCGGGGATGGTAAATTGACTCCCACACGAAATTCTCTAAGTCCCAGTTTCTCATAATGAATCGCCCCATCTCTCTCCTTCTCGTCCTCAACTCTACAATCACCTAAGAACACGAAGTTAAGTCATCCCTCTCTTTCTCTCCATTCCATGATCAAGAGTTATCACCGAGTACAAGCATACACCAAGTACAGCACACACTTAGTACTGCATACACCGCGTACTGCATCATCCCAAGATTGACTTGTCTTCCGCTTCCAGCCAGTCTCTCAGCTCTCAGCAGACCATGTTGTACTCATTTCTCTACATTCTCAGGATCACGAGTTAACCAATGAATAGAGTCTCAGCTGCTGTCCCCCCTCCCTCCCTATCTACCGCCTCCAGATCGACCACCTCCAAGTACTCCTCTCATCTCAATCGATCGTGACCTCCAAGTACATCTCCAAACTCGCTCGATCACGGCCCCCAAGTGCATCTCTGAGTTACACCATCTTGGCCTCCAAGTGCATCTCCAAACTCGCTCAATCACGGCCTCCAAGTGCATCTCTGAGTTCAACTTGATCTTGGCCTTCAAGTGCATCTCTGAGTTCAACTTGATCTCGGCCTCCAAGTGGATCTCTGAGTTACTCGATTGCGGCCTCCAAATGCATCTCCAAACTCCCTCAATCACGGCCTCCGAGTGCATCTCCAAACTCGCTCAATTACGGCCTCCAAGTGCATCTCTAAGTTCAACTCGATCACGGCCTCCAAGTGGATCTCCAAACTCACTCCATCGTGGCCTCCAAGTACATCTCCCAGTTCACACGATCACAGCCTCCAAGTGCATCTCTAAGTTCTCTCAATCAGCGTCTCCAGGCACTCCTGCGATTACGCAACAGTACCGTCTGCAGCCAGATTGGCCGTATGTATATATATAGAGAGACTTAGATAGATAATACATGCCATATTATGATGTAGCGAATCTTGTGACTCTAACAAAGACGAATCTGATACACGAAATGCCTTGTTGTTATGGAACCCTAAGAACCTCTGCCGTGAGAATATGGCACTAAGTCTCCCGCAGAGGTCTCAAGCTGCTCTCGAAGTCTCAGCTGCTCCAAAATTTGACCATCCTATCAGTCAAATCTCGCAGCATCTTGAATGCATCTCCATAACTGCAGGTGCTTTCAGGAGCACCTGAGAATGCTCTTTCAGAGTCTGAGAGCACTTTGCTTAGCTCCAAGGGGGCCTGGGAGCATCTGGAATCACTTGGGAGAACTGGTGAGGTCTACCGGAGTGTCTGGGAGGTTTGCTTGTGGCTTCTGGACCGATTTACATTTTACTGATGTAGTTTCATCTTCTAGGAGGTCATGCATGGCTTCTCCAGGTGTAGGTAAGGGCCTTCTATGCTTTAGGACCATTAATATCATTGCATACTAACATGGCAGTGATGTGAATATTTGCATACGGAAATCTCGATATGTGACTGCATCTTTGGTATGGTCCAGTTGTATATGGTAGTTACTGAGCTTGGTAAAGTATGTTTTTAGTGGTTTGTCCTACTTAGGTCGGCAACCACGGAACTCTCAAAGGATGTCCTGTATCCCAATAGAAGATCCGGCGGTGTCCAGACTCGTTTCTAGTGTGTTCCACATTTCATGAGCATTTCGTATACCTTTCATGATGCGACGTACTTCGGGGGAACAGGACAGTCTAATCATAGATGCAGTGTCGGCTTCCTAAGCCTTTCAATCATCATAGTTGTCATCGCGGTCAAAATCAAGTGGCTGCAGTTCAGGATCCTCTCCAGTGACGATTGCGTATGCTCTCATGGCTGACAGCATGAGTATCATGTCGTCTTTCCATTTGCCATAGTTGGTGTGAGTGAGCTTAGGGATGTCGCCACACCTGGTCTTGTTGAAGGCAGGTTCAAAGGAAGTCATCTTGAGATCGTGGAGATGGCTCGTGATGCTGTTGAGTATTAGTGCTGTTTATTCGGCTGTTGCTACGGTGACAAGGTTTAGGGTTCTTGAGGCTCTTTTGGAGATTGTGAAAGAGATTGTAGGAAAGATCATGAGATTTTTAAATGATAGCGATAACCAGGCTCATAACCTGTTGAAATGTAATGATTGCTAGAAGCTATCTAAAGTACAGGTACATTCATGGACTTATATATGCGGTAGTCAGAGTATGTCTTTGTATGTCTTGTACACATGCATGTGCACTCAGCTGGCATCTCCAGCTGAGTGGCATCTCCAGCTGAGTATGGAATGACCATCATCTTAGAGAGATTATGCATCAGCCCAACTGAAGCCATACGACAGGAGATAAACCATATATGCAATAAGTATTTCAACATATTAATCGAGTGATGTTTCATGGTCAAACGGTTATGCCACACCCAAAACCCATTCCGCGTTCCCTTACCTCACCAGGATTGGACTGAAAAGCCCTTACGGTGTCATTGATCCGTGGTTCGGGGGTCTTGGCTCTTTTGGCATCGACAAGAGATTCTCTTATACTACCAAGAGACATTCAGTTTGTTAAAGGGATAAACAATCTGAAATGCCCTTTTAGTTTAATCGATAATTGAAAAGGTTTGTAGGTAGCATATCCGGACCTGCTGGACCGCTTATGGCAGATTTGGAACAGCCCACAACAGACACGCAGGACGTCTACACTGTGGATTCATCCCTTATATCCGTTTTCATGACGGGTCTTTCTTATCTTCTTTGTTGCAATAGCGATGAGGAGAACCGTATGAATAGACTTAGATACAGAGAGAAGAGAGCAGGAGAAAGATGCGAGTTATATATGAGAGAAGTGAGCCCCTTACTACCAGCCCCGCTAGCGGTCAGCCCTATATATACATGCAACATTCTTTCTGTATAGCTGGTCGAGTGACATGAAAAGCAGACACAACAATTGCTAATACCATGAACTAGAATTGAACCGATAACCTCGACACGTCTATTCTACTCATTAGCTTCGATGCAAAGCTTATTTTGTGTGCGGAGCTTTTTAATCCAACGTGAAACCATGCTCATCTTGGTTATGTCTTTGTGAATATAAACTAACTATCTTTGTTCCTTCCATATTCTGAGATCCTATCTAAAAACTCAAAACTAGAAAAATCGTATATTGCATAGCGCAATATCCCATCTTGTATCGACTGCCATAAAACTCTAATGCGTTATCTCCTTTCAAAACTAACTCGATAGATTGACTACGGCGGTATCACCGTCTCATCCGTTAGTAAATCATCATAAGGAACGGGATCCGGATCCGTGAGTCGTCTATGTGCTTCTCGTCGTCTCTCTTCCACTATGATTACCAGTGGCCTTATATCTTGTCTCAGAACCTTGTCCCAATAAAAATCTTATCTGCTTGCAGCCATATCTGATACATTCCTTGGCTGGACTGCTGAAGATTCGGTTGAGTTCGTCGATGGTTCGATTTTGCATTTCGGGGGCAAACTAGACTCTAAAGTAAACAACTACTCTTTCACGTGGTAAGCCGCGAAGAGACAACAAGACCAAAAAAGAACGCAAGGATATTCCACCCCATGTACTATTAAAACGCTGCTCCGAGTCCAACACCCCAACCCTCCTTCATAATTAGCCAGTTAAACAAAAGAATGGATTTGAAGATCCAAGACAATGCCACCACGACATTTGTTGCCTGTCCACGGATATGTAGGGTGTGACATTCGGTCAATAGATAAAAAAGGACCTTCCTGGGCCAGAAGATTAGGAAGGTGTGAATAAATACTTAGGGTACAAATCAGCAATTGCTTTCTTATCTGGAATTATCGTATATCTTACCATTCCCAATTGCAACAAACCAGGCCCACTCTGGTGTTTTCGTTTTCCACTCGTAATGCAACTAGTCCCTTGCATTGCTATATCTCTACCACCCGCGGGAAAGTGGTTGGAATGTGGGATATGGAAACCCACTTTCCAGTATACAAACTAATACTTTCCCGTGACATTCTTTTTGTATATATGTATGTAACCTGGTTGTCAGGTTGGTACGCAGGATGCTTTGTAGGTGGAGGCCGGGAATGCCAAGCATCGTGAGATTTATCGGCTCCATTCCATCACAGGCCCTACCATCGCGTGCCTGCTGCTGGTGCGCACCCACTCACACCATTCTCACAAGGATGAAACTTGCCCATTCACTTGTAGCAAAAAAGTAAGTCGGAGAAGTCACACCACCGTGGTGAGAACTGTAAAAATGAACACGGTACAGCCCAATGAAAACCTCAACACCATGATAACGATGTTAAAAAAAAACATCGTGACTTTGGAAAGTAAAGGAAAGCATAAGTTGTGTGGAGCTTGGTAAGTGGTGGGAATGTAGTACTTAAGAACGAAAACAGTATGGTAAAGAGTGGAAAATGGTATGTTGGTGTGGCATAGGGGTTATGGTATAGAAAAGACTGGAAATGGAACGACTATAGGGAGAAATGCATTGGAAACTTATTAAATTTAGGAAATGACCTGTCTCCACTTTCCCTTAGTAGATAACCCGCTTTCCAATCACATATTTTGTATGGGAAACTACATGATCCCACTTTCCCGTGGCTGGTAGAGGGAGAGGTCAGAGTGAGAAATGGATGCATCTTACTAATTAAGCTCTAGCCACAGTGATATAGGTCTAATGATGGTGAAAATGTTGATGAGAAGACAATTAAGGTGTGATACATGATGACGCCCAATGCGTAGAGGGGTTATGTGAGTCTTTGCTCTGGTACGAGGCACTGAACTAAGCTTAGAACGTCAGAAGGATAGGTATGGATATGTATACTAGATACTTCAAGGCAATGGATGACTTTCTTTTGTGTATTACAACGGACCGCAATGTCATTTTTCCGGAAATTTTTTAACAGGCTCATCGAAATTCACCGTACCAGTCAAAACCATGATGTTTTTGAAATCTTCTGATTGCCGCACGATTCCGAGGTTTATGTAATACAACTGTTATATGTCGAATTTGAAGATAGCAATATGTGGTGTTTACAAGGGGTGTGGACGTATTGTAGACTTGACCTGGACAGCTAGATACTATGGTTCGGCCTGTATCATAAACGGACGCTACCTAGTGAAGACTACCACACTAAAAATGTATGGCTGATTTACAGTAACGTAATCTCTAGAATTTAGTCTAAATGTGAGAGTAACTTAATTTAGGTCTCTTATAAAAACCATTGTAACCTTCACCCACTGTTGGAATGCAAAACTCGACTGGAATGCGACGCTTGTATAAGAATGAAAATAGCACTATAGGCTATACGTATGTCTTTTAGGAATACATGCTCTCTTTATTCATTCATACCTTGACATCCCTTCCATAAACCGAAGAAAGTTCTTACCAATCCATATTTTCCCTGTATGTGAGAAAGTTTGCATGCTTCCGGAATTCCCAACCCGTGACAAGAAATAGTAACAACGTCATCTGCCTTCCCGACTAGCTCGATACATTTACCACGGCGGTAAAGGATCAGCCCTAGTCACTCTATTAGGATTAGGCCCAGGCGGATCATCATAACAAACAGGATCCGGATTATCGATGAGTCGCCTACGTGCTCCTCGTCGTTTCTCTTCCCCTCTATGTACCGGTTTCGCCATATTTTGTCTCAGCAGCGTGTGCCAAACAAAATAGATTACTTGCTCGCAAGCATAACCGATCAACTCGCCAGCTGGGCCTCCAAATACTCGGTCAAGCTCCTCAAGCGTCCGATTCTTTGTTTCAGGGACAAAACTGGCGTCGTAAGCGGTTGTTCTTCCGCTGGGCGAGCCAAATGGGGACTTACAATAAGACCAAAAAGAATCCAACAATATTCCACGACATATACCATTGGAACGCTCTTTCAACACCCCAAACCTCCTCCATATAAGGCCAGCTAAACGAAAGAACAAAGTTAAAGGTCCAAGTAATTACCACTGCAACGCTCATCGCTCGCTCGAGGATGTATAAGGCGTGACACTCAGCCGAATAGGTAAATGGAACAGGCCCTTCGCCAAAAGAGTAAAACGCAGTAAATAAATACTTAGAATTAGGGTTAGCGCTTCCGTTTCTTATCTAGAATTGCCACCACTCTTACCATTCCAGATAAAACCAATCCCACCTTGATACTCTCATTGTCTACTCGAAATGCCTGACTCGTCCAGAACATCGCAATAGCCATCCAAGGAAACGTGGCAAGCAAAAGATATCGTCTTCCTTTTGAGTCTATCCAGTAGAAAGCTGGCAAGGCGAAAACTACATTGAATGCTCCCACGCCGATGCTCGCCGCTAAGGATTTCCGGTGATTACCATTTGTCGCTTTGAGGATTATCTCTGAGCTATACTAACGAATTGTCAGTCGCTCTTTATAGGCTGATTGAATGGGTCTTACATAAGTTAAAGTGTTAATACCGCATTGTTGCTGCAAAAACATCACAAGGCCCGATGCCAACATTGCTCTGTAATTACGCCGTTCAGTGAAAAGCTCGATGAAGTGGTCCTGTTCAGCTTCAACTCGTCGCTCGACAATAATCAAGCAGTGAATATAAAACAAGCCTCGAGCGGCTTGGATGTCTGTCTGGCGAAGTTCCCTGAGCGACTCAAACGCCTTGACATATCTCTTTCTCTTTATATACCACCTATAATTCACAGAATAGTAGTCAAGATATGTGGCTCTTTCAGTTTGACCGGAACTTACCGCGGGGATTCCGGACACCAGTACAAGAGTACAATCACTAACAATGGTAGAATCATGGGGCTTCCAATCATCAAACGCCATTTCAAATCATCTTCTCCAGCCTCGTAGAATATGATTCCGCATATCAATCCCGCTAAAATTCCTGCAGCCGTACAGCTAAATAGGGTTAGCTAATCTGCAGTTGGACTAATAGGTGAGTCCTACAGTCCATACACTTGCCAAAGCATTACTATTGTTCCCCGGATAGGATGAGGGACCGTTCCAGCGGCATAGACAGGAATCACAGCGCTCTCAACGCCGATCCCAATACCTAAGCTGTTAACTGAAAACATACTGTAGGGACATCCCAAAATCAACGAGACATACCTAGAAGTAAGCGAAAGCCGAGAAGCATGCCTGAGCTTGTAGAAACGGCTTGAAGAAGACATGATACACTTGAGATAACGGATGTGATAGCAATCGCTCCTTTTCTTCCCCAGTGAGCGTTGAAAATGGGAGTGAGCCTTCAGGTACAGAGTTGTAAGTAGTAGTATAAGCCAACAACTTTGGATTGGCCTTACCAATATGTAAAGACAGCACACGCTGCGTAAGGTACCGCATTCACAAGGCCGTACAGAAGTTTTTTGTCAGTACCTTCCAGGTCTAGGGCCTTTTGGTAAAAAATATTGGCTAGATGGAGTTCAATGTCAGTTCCCTAAAAGTATTGAATCAGATTCAAGTATTCGGCCATCGTACACCGCCGCTGTGTAGTGTGTGCAATGTGGGCGCTTAGGTGGGATCAGGGTTCTTGATGGCTGAATACTTGAAAATTTGACTGAAGGTACACACCACCGTTCACTGCTGTCCTGTTGGGTTGTCAACGAGAAGTAAAACAAAAATTCATAAGGCGTTACTCACTCATTCCAACCTTGAGTTGCAGCGCCCAACCCACATGTAATAATTAAAACCTTCATCTTAGATGGAAGCTGTTTCCATGCTTGCCGCAGACTCGCAACTCCCTCCCGTTGAAGAGCATCCCGATCGGATCGCGGTAAATTCCATTCCTCGGGAATACCGGGTTTTCGTGCAAGTACCGCTCCTCGCGAGAACACTTCATAATACTTTTCATCGAGTTTACAATCTTCGGCGAATTTGCGGCCTAGCTGTTGTAGTCTCTCATAACTGAGGTTGGCTAGAGGGTTCGCTAGAGTCCCAGTCTGATACAAATCCTGGGTTAGCGCAAGCTCATCTTCAAGAGTGAGAGGCTCCTGCGGTTGCTGTTTTAGTTCTAAGGCAATAGGGTCCGACATTTTAAACGGCAATTGATGAATGATCTAGCTAGTCTGCTATGCTCGATATTTATATAAATTTCAAGCATCAAGCCCGGTGCCCACGAATAGTGGTGATTAATTGATGAGGCTTAGCCAAGGATTTGCGATTTGTTTGCTCCCTTGCATACGCAGCATATTGCTTTCGACAAACTTATCGACCGTCGGCGATATCCGCCGGAAAAAGCATAAGTAGACATTTTTTCAAGTTTGTTGGCGCGCATTTTCGAGACGGCTGCCAATTACCACAGCACAACGCACCACACACGAAACGATTCACGTACATAACAAGGATAGCAAAAGTTGATAGTACCATTAAGTGCATAGCATTGGTTGGAGGAGACCGAGAACTGTCAATCTGCAGTTACGGGAACGCTATTTGATGGCAATTCAATGGGCTATGCAGGAGGTCGATTGTCAGCCCCAGCGGTCCAGCTGTGATCATGCATATGCGACAACACGAAGGATTGAATTCGTTGGCGGTGTCGCTAACACCTTTATAAACTTTGTTGCCGCTTTGTTTTATGAGGCTGCAAAACGCAGAAAGTTGGGAAGGTTGGTGATATTGGTGCACCTAGATCTTAGCAAGGTGCGCATTAAGATTTTAGAAAGGCAATGCCTTAGTTAGAAGCTTGAGATACGTTTTGTTTTTAGATACTGTGCACTATAAACTTTCGTGTTACTACTAGGGGGAAGAGGGTAGAAAGGAAGGAAGAGACGGCAGTGCACATATCACTGGAAATCCTGCAATTGCCCCAATGTAAATTCTAGCTTCCCAATCTGACAGGCAACTCATGGATACACTATCGCACTATGAACAAAGTTCGTAATTCAATTGATCTGCGAGCCTAGTATGATTTTCTCAACTTTCGGCCGGTATCGAAAATTTCCATTCTTGTATTTGCAAAGAATAAGCCCCACAGAGTTGTACTCTAACAGTTCATAAAGATCAATATTGGAGGACTTCCCTAGGATACAAGCGTGTCGCAACAGCTCTAACGGATCGAAACAATCTGACAGTTTCTTCGTTGGGATCTGCCAAAACTACCATTTCCTGTTCGGGGAAATTTGTCGGTACCAGTAGAAACAGAAATCTTATAAAGTCTGCAAGGTGGACATCTCATAGGATAGAATGCCCGTTCTAACCGCTCCAATAACGCTTATAACCGGAAAGCAAACACCCTTTGAGAATTAGACACCGCCCGAGCACCGTAACAGGACGTAGACTACACATATATGTTCCGACCCATTGGCGAACCCTCCAGTTCGCGAACTGGGCTGACCGGTTCGCAATATTTCATCCCGTTCGCAAACCGGACAAGAGGTTCGCGAACTAGTCAGTTTATGTAAACTCTACCGTTTAAAGTCACTATAAATTGCGAGAATGGACATGATACTAGTTAACTATAACTGGCTCCACAACTTTCATCGAATTCGACATGATGCAATCTCTGAGCCCTTGTCAAATCATCGCCAATATATCCATATATTACTTCATGTAGTCTTCCTGGATTATGAATATTTACCAGTCACTATATACACGAACTCAAGACCAAAATTGGCTGATTC
>Ga0307514_10001588_pt1 | contig 26793 bp, 21 predicted proteins | sample 16_EM_MG_FD_203088 | JGI IMG/M metagenome (GOLD analysis project Ga0307514, IMG submission 203088) | Populus trichocarpa ectomycorrhiza microbial communities from riparian zone in the Pacific Northwest, United States - 16_EM | ecosystem: Host-associated > Plants > Roots > Unclassified | place... | reverse complement strand
CCCGAGTACCTGGTCACGGAGACCGGCCCCGACCACGAGAAGACCTTCACTGCTGCCGCCCGCGTCGGAGGCGTCTCGTACGGCACCGGCACCGGCCGCAGCAAGAAGGAGGCGGAGCAGCAGGCCGCGGAATCCGCGTGGCGGTCCATCCGGGCCGCGGCGGACGAGCGAGCCGAGACGGCGGCCGAGCAGACCGCCGTGGACGACGAAGGACCGTCGTCCGTCTCCGCCTGACCGAACAAGCGCAGCCGAGCGCCCGCCCCTGGGCTTGTGTCCCGGGGCGGGCGCTCGCCTCATACACCGGTTCGTGACGGGGAGTCCCATGCCCGAGTTGCCCGAGGTCGAGGTCGTCCGGCGCGGCCTGGCACGGTGGGTCGCCCACCGTACGGTCGCCGAGGTCGAGGTGCTGCATCCGCGTGCGGTACGCCGTCATGTGGCCGGCGCGGACGACTTCGCGCACCGCCTCAAGGGCCACCGGATCGGCACCCCCAGCCGCCGCGGCAAGTACCTGTGGCTCCCCCTGGAGGACACCCACCAGGCGATCCTGGCCCACCTCGGCATGAGCGGCCAGCTTCTGGTCCAGCCGCACGCGGCGCCCGACGAGAAGCACCTGCGTATTCGGGTCCGGTTCGCGGACACGCTGACGCCGGACGCTTCCGCGGCGGACACCACCGAACTCCGTTTCATCGACCAACGCACCTTCGGCGGCCTGTCGTTGCACGAGACGAGCTCCGACGGCCTGCCCGACGTGATCGCGCACATCGCCCGCGACCCCCTCGATCCGCTCTTCGACGACGAGGCGTTCCACCAGGCGCTGCGCCGCAAGCGAAGCACCATCAAACGGGCCCTGCTGGACCAGTCGTTGATCAGTGGTGTCGGCAACATCTATGCGGACGAGGCCCTTTGGCGCGCCCGAATCCACTACGAGCGCCCCACCGCGAACTTCACACGTCCGCGCACCGCCGAACTGCTCGGCCATATCCGGGACGTGATGAACGAGGCTCTGGCCGTCGGGGGCACGAGTTTCGACAGCCTGTATGTCAACGTCAACGGCGAGTCGGGCTACTTCGACCGGTCGCTCGACGCGTACGGACGCGAGGGACTGCCCTGCAAACGCTGTGCCACTCCGATGCGCCGACGGCCGTGGATGAACCGGTCCAGCTACTTCTGCCCGCGCTGTCAGCGCGCGCCGCGCGTCTCGTCGTAACGCTCCCTTGCCACCAGGATGTCGTCCATCCTGCCCTCCACGAAGTGGATGAGGTCCAGCAGACGCTGGGCGACCTCGTGGCCGAGGGGGGTCAGCTCGTAGTCCACCCGGGGCGGGTTCGTCGGCTGGGCCTCGCGGTGCACCAGGCCGTCGCGCTCCAGGGCCGTCAGTGTCTGGGACAGCATCTTCTCGCTCACGCCGTCGACCCGGCGGCGCAGTTCGTTGAAGCGCAGCGAGCCTTCGTACAGGGCGCCGAGCGCGAGCCCACCCCAGCGTCCCGTGACGTGCTCCAGCGTGCCGCGCGAGGGACAGGCCTTGGCGAACACGTTGTACGGGAGGTCCTGCGCCTCCGTGCGCTCCTGCGTGATGTCCATACCTCAAGCGTACGCGAGCACAGCGCTAACCGACAGGTTGCACTAACCATGGGTTAGTGCAACCTGGTGGTGGCTAGTACCCGAAGTCCTGCGTCCACCACGGACCGCCCGACCCGAGGTGCACGCCGACGCCCAGCGTCTTGAAGTCGCAGTTGAGGATGTTGGCCTTGTGGCCGGGGCTGTTCATCCAGGCCTTCATCACGGCGGCCGCGTCGGTCTGTCCCCGCGCGATGTTCTCGCCGCCGAGGTCGGTGATCCCGGCTTTCGCCGCCCGGTCCCACGGGGTCGCGCCACTCGGGTCCGTGTGGTCGAAGAATCCCTTCTTGGCCATGGCGTCACTGAAGTCCTCGGCGAGATCGGACAGTGCGCTGTTGGCGGACAGCGCGCTGCAGCCCACCTTCGCCCGCTCCTGGTTGACGAGCTTGAGCACCTCGGCCGCGGCCTGGGTCTCGGCGGACACGGTCACCGGGGCGCTGGTTTCCTCCGGCGCCTTCGTGGCCGCGCGCGTGGGCGTGGTCTCCGGCTTCTCGCTGGGCGTGGTCTCCGGCTTCTTCGACGGCTCCTTGGTGGGCGTCGCCGTCGCCGAGGACGTCGAGGGGGAGGGCGCGGGTGCGACGGTGCGGTCGGCGCCGCGGCTGGTCGAGGTGGAGTCCTCGCGGCTCTCGGCGCTGCCGGAGGTGCCGCCCTGCTCGGCCGTGCTGGTGGTCGGCGTTCCGGCCGCCTGCACCTGGCCGCCGCCGTTGTTGGTGTCCCCGCCGATCCGGTAGTCGTCGAGGCCGGGCACGGCACCCGTGGCGACCGCGACCGTCCCGAGCGCGACCGCCGCGGAGACCCCGAGCAGACCGGTCTTGACCGGCGTCGCCGTCCTCCTCTTGCGGCGGCGCCCGGACCGGGAACCTCCGTCAGGCCTGAAGCCGCCGTCACGGGAGGACGCGGTGTCGGTGCCGAAGAACGTGGCGTAGTCCTCTTCCGAGGCGAAGAGATACGCGGCACTGCGCGCGGAGGTCTCGGTGTACGTCTCGGGGTTCAGATAGGGAGCTGCCCCCGTGGGGTGGCCGTCTCCGGCATACCCGTCCTGCGGGTCCTGGACGTGGTCCTGACCGTAGGGGTCCTGGACGTAGAGGTCCTGCGGGTCCTGGGCGTACGAGTGCTGCGGGTCCTGAACATAAGAGTTCCGCGGCTCGTAGCCGAAGCTGTACGAGTCCTGCGGGTCGTGGCTACTCCGGTACGAGCCCTGCGATGGTGCGACCCCCGTGGCGCGGCCCGTGGCGGCGCGGCCGGCGGCGGAGCGTCGGTGGCGTCCCATGTCCTTGCCTTCCTGGTCCTGGCGGTCGACGCGTCCCCCCGGTCAACCAACCTCACAAAACTCACACGATGAAGTGAGTTTCGTATGAGATTCATTGGGTGGGGACGGTACCGCATGACGCCGGAGGAGGAAGTGTCCGGAGAGACATTGCCCGGTTAGGTTGCACGCATGAGTGACGATGTACGGCTGGTTGCCTGGGTGCGGGGACGCGTCCAAGGTGTGGGTTTTCGCTGGTTCACGCGGGCCAAGGCGCTGGAGATCGGCGGCCTGAGTGGTTTTGCTCTCAATCTGGCCGACGGCCGGGTCCAGGTGGTCGCCGAGGGCCCGCCCAGGGGGTGCCAGGGGCTCCTCGACTGGCTCCAGGGTGGCGACACGCCCGGACAGGTGGACGGCGTCACGGAGATCTGGGACACACCTCGCGGGGGCTACGACGGGTTCGCCATCCGCTGAGCCGGTTCTGTGGAACAGCCCGGCGAAAGCGGAAGGGCATGCCAATGGCAATTGCCCGAAGCAGAAAGAGCCTGGTGGTCACCAAGAACCCCTTGCGGTGGCAGGCTCCGCGGGTAAGGATGATCGCCTCGCCCCGAGGGCCCCGTGGGGAGTCGCACCGCCGCCGTTCCAGGCCGCGTGGACCTGGGTCGCCCGCCAATACGGGGTGTGATCGTGTTGACCGTCAAACTTTTTGGTGAGACGCTGAAAGCACCCCGCGCACCTTAGCTGTTTGGCATGGATGAACGGCAGCACAACTCAACAGTGCCAAGCACCGCGGGTGCGAATCCCTCACGACCCACACCGCTTCGGTCGGTCACTCATTGTGGAGGACCATCCATCATGGCAAAGGCGCTTCTCGGTTACGTCGGCGGCTCCGACCCTCGACTCCTCGCCGAGATGCGACGGCTCCAGCAGCGCGTCCAGGACCTGGAATCCGAGCTTGTACGGATCCAGGCGGAGAACGACGCGCTCGCGGCTGCCGCTTCTCACGACAGGATCATGGAGAGCATCGACGCACACCAGGCGGAGCCCGCGCTCACCTGATCACTGCATCGCTCCACGACAGCTCACGCAGTGGTTGGGCAGCCTGTATCAACCGCTAAGTCGTCAGAGTTGCAAGGGACGCTTCGGCGTCCCTTCTTTCTTTCCCCCGCCTTCTTTGCCCCCGCATCCTTTCACCCTCTTCAACGTCTGGTGTGCCCTGCACGTTCATGGGTGAAACCGCGGCTCCATGGAGTGAGCGGGTTCATGGAGTGAGACACCCCCGGAAGGTAGAGTCCAGCGGCGTGCACCTCAAGGCCCTGACCCTCCGGGGGTTCAAGTCGTTCGCCTCGGCGACCACACTCCGGTTCGAACCGGGGATCACGTGTGTCGTCGGACCGAACGGCTCGGGCAAGTCCAATGTGGTGGACGCGCTCAGCTGGGTGATGGGCGAGCAGGGCGCCAAGTCGCTGCGCGGCGGCAAGATGGAGGACGTCATCTTCGCCGGCACCACCGGCCGCCCGCCGCTGGGCCGCGCCGAGGTGTCCCTGACCATCGACAACTCCGACGGGGCGCTGCCCATCGAGTACGCCGAGGTCACCATCACGCGGATCATGTTCCGCAACGGCGGCAGCGAGTACCAGATCAACGGCGACACCTGCCGGCTCCTCGACATCCAGGAACTGCTGTCCGACTCCGGCATCGGCCGCGAGATGCACGTCATCGTCGGCCAGGGCCAGCTCGACGGCGTTCTGCACGCCGACCCCATGGGCCGCCGTGCCTTCATCGAGGAGGCCGCGGGTGTCCTCAAGCACCGCAAGCGCAAGGAGAAGGCGCTGCGGAAGCTGGACGCGATGAAGGCCAACCTCGCGCGCGTGCAGGACCTGACGGACGAACTGCGGCGCCAGCTCAAGCCCCTCGGCCGGCAGGCCGCGGTCGCCCGGCGGGCCGCCGTCATCCAGGCCGACCTCCGCGACGCCCGCCTCCGTCTCCTCGCCGACGATCTCGTACGACTGCGGAACGCGCTGCAGGCCGAGGTCGCCGACGAGGCCGCCCTGAAGGAGCGCAAGGAGACCGCGGAGCTGGAGCTGAAGAGGGCCCTCCAGCGCGAGGCGCTCCTGGAGGACCAGGTACGGCAGCTCACGCCCCGCCTCCAGCGCGCGCAGCAGACCTGGTACGAGCTGTCCCAGCTGGCCGAGCGGGTGCGCGGCACGATCTCGCTGGCCGACGCGCGCGTGAAGAGCGCCACCTCCGCACCCCCGGAGGAACGGCGGGGGCGCGACCCGGAGGACATGGAGCGCGAGGCCGCCCGGATCCGTGAGCAGGAGGCCGAACTCGAGGCGGCTCTGGAGGCGGCCGAGCACGCTCTGGAGGACACGGCCGCGCACCGCTCCGAGCTGGAGCGCGACCTCGCCCACGAAGAACGGCGGCTCAAGGACGTGGCCCGGGCCATCGCGGACCGCCGTGAGGGGCTGGCCCGGCTGAACGGCCAGGTCAACGCGGCCCGTTCGCGGGCGGGCTCCGCCCAGGCGGAGATCGACCGGCTGGCCGCCGCCCGGGACGAGGCACAGGAGCGGGCCTTCGCCGCGCAGGAGGAGTACGAGACGCTCAAGGCCGAGGTCGACGGACTCGACGCCGACGACGCCGAACTCGCCGAGCGGCACGAGGCGGCGAAGCGTGAGCTCGCGGAGGCCGAGGCCGGGCTCACCGCGGCCCGGGAGTCGGCCACCGCGGCGGAGCGCGGACGGGCCGCGACCCAGGCCCGCCACGAGACGCTTGCCCTGGGACTGCGCCGCAAGGACGGCACCGGCGCGCTGCTCGCGGCGAAGGACCGCCTCGGCGGACTGCTCGGCCCGGCCGCCGAGCTGCTCACCGTGACCCCCGGGCACGAGGTCGCCCTGGCCGCGGCCTTCGGTGCCGCCGCCGACGCCCTCGCGGTGACCACCCCGTCCGCCGCGGCCGACGCGATCCGACTGCTGCGCAAGCAGGACGCGGGGCGGGCGGCGCTGTTGCTGGGCGGCGCCGCCGACGACGTACCGCGGGAGGCCCGGACCGACGGGCCGCCGTACGCGGCCGACTTCGTCCGTGCCCCATCCGACCTGATGCCCGCCGTGCGACGTCTGCTGCGCGGGATCGTCGTCGTCGGCACCCTTGAGGACGCCGAGGATCTTGTCTACGCGCGCCCCGGCCTCACCGCTGTGACCGCCGAGGGCGATCTGCTGGGCGCGCACTTCGCGCAGGGTGGGTCCGCCGGGGCCCCGAGCCTGCTCGAAGTGCAGGCGTCCGTGGACGAGGCAGCCGCCGAGCTCGAAGAGCTGGCCGTGCGGTGCGAGGAACTGACCGGTGCGCAGCACGCCGCCGTGGAGCTGCGCCGGGACCGCGTCGCGCGGGTCGAGGAGCTGGGGGAGCGGCGCCGGGCCGCCGACCGGGAGAAGTCGGCGGTGGCCCAGCAGTTGGGGCGGCTGTCCGGGCAGGCGCGCGGTGCCGCCGGAGAGGCCGAGCGGTCCGTCGCCGCCGCCGCTCGGGCACAGGAGGCGCTCGACAAGGCCCTCCAAGACGTCGAGGAACTGGCCGAACGGCTCGCCGTGGCCGAGGAGATGCCGGTCGAGGAGGAACCCGACACATCGGTACGCGACCGGCTGGCCGCCGACGGCGCCAACGCCCGCCAGACCGAGATGGAGGCCCGCCTCCAGGTCCGTACACACGAGGAACGGGTCAAAGGGCTTGCCGGGCGGGCCGATTCGCTCGACCGGGCCGCCCGCGCGGAACGCGAGGCACGCGCGCGTGCGGAGCAACGGCGGGCGCGTCTCAGACACGAGGCCGCCGTCGCGGAGGCTGTTGCCTCCGGTGCCCGGCAGTTGCTCGCGCACGTCGAGGTCTCCCTCACACGCGCCGATGAGGAGCGCACCGCCGCCGAGGCCGCCAAGGCCCGACGGGAGCAGGAGCTGACCGCCGCCCGCAACGCGGGCCGGGACCTCAAGGCAGAGCTCGACAAGTTGACGGATTCAGTCCACAGGGGCGAGGTACTCGGCGCCGAGAAGCGGCTGCGGATCGAGCAGCTGGAGACCAAGGCGCTGGAGGAGTTCGGTGTGGAACCGGCGGGACTCACGGCTGAATACGGACCGCACCAGCTGGTGCCGCCCTCGCCCCCCGCCGAGGGCGAGGAGCTGCCGGAGGACCCGGAGCATCCGCGCAACCGGCCGAGGCAGTTCCACCGGGCGGAGCAGGAGAGGCGGCTGAAGGCGGCCGAGCGGGCGTACCAGCAGCTCGGCAAGGTCAACCCGCTGGCCCTGGAGGAGTTCGCGGCACTGGAGGAACGCCACCAGTTCCTGAGTGAGCAGCTGGAGGACCTGAAGAAGACCCGCGCCGACCTGCTCCAGGTGGTGAAGGAGGTCGACGAGCGCGTCGAGCAGGTCTTCACCGAGGCCTACCGGGACACGGCCCGCGAGTTCGAGGGTGTGTTCGGCCGGCTCTTCCCGGGCGGTGACGGGCGCCTGATCCTGACCGACCCCGACAACATGCTCACCACGGGCGTGGACGTCGAGGCGCGTCCGCCGGGCAAGAAGGTCAAACGGCTCTCGTTGCTCTCCGGCGGTGAGCGGTCGCTGACGGCCGTGGCGCTGCTTGTGTCGATCTTCAAGGCCCGGCCCAGCCCGTTCTATGTGATGGACGAGGTCGAGGCGGCGCTCGACGACACCAACCTCCAGCGGCTGATCCGCATCATGCAGGAGTTGCAGGAAGCCTCCCAGCTGATCGTGATCACGCACCAGAAGCGGACGATGGAAGTCGCCGACGCGCTGTACGGCGTCTCCATGCAGGGCGACGGTGTGTCGAAGGTCATCTCGCAGCGCCTGCGGTAACTCCGTGCGCCTTGCAGCTATCGCTACCTGCGGCTCTTGTTGACTTCACTTATTGAACACATAACTGTCGGTTGGCCGTCTCAAAGCTCACACCGGATCCCCCATTGATTTCGAAACTTGAAGGCATAGTCTCTGCAGCGTTGCTTTTACCTTCAAGTGGTGGGCAGCATCGCGCTGTGCACCACTGGAAGGGCCGTCCCCACGTCGGCAGCGTTGCCGGCGGCCCGAGGAGTACACGTGACCAGCACAGCGCAGGCACCCAATTCAGGAGCCGCTTCGGCTCACCCCGATCATCTCGGGCACGTCATCTTCATCGCGGCGGCGGCCGCGATGGGCGGTTTCCTCTTCGGCTACGACAGCTCCGTGATCAACGGTGCCGTCGAGGCCATCCGGGGCCGCTACGACATCGGGTCGGCGGCCCTGGCGCAGGTCATCGCCATCGCCCTGATCGGCTGCGCCGTCGGTGCCGCGACCGCCGGCCGCATAGCGGACCGCATCGGCCGCATCCGGTGCATGCAGATATCCGCTGTGCTCTTCACGGCCAGCGCCGTTGGTTCCGCGTTGCCCTTCGCGCTGTACGACCTCGCCTTCTGGCGCGTCGTCGGCGGCTTCGCCATCGGTATGGCCTCCGTGATCGGCCCCGCCTACATCGCCGAGGTCGCCCCACCGGCCTACCGCGGTCGTCTCGGTTCCTTCCAGCAGGCCGCGATCGTCATCGGCATCGCCATCTCCCAGCTGGTCAACTGGGGCCTGCTGAACGCGGCCGGCGGCGACCAGCGCGGTGAGCTCATGGGCCTGGAGGCCTGGCAGGTCATGCTGGGCGTCATGGTGATCCCGGCCGTCCTCTACGGTCTGCTCTCCTTCGCGATCCCCGAGTCCCCGCGCTTCCTGATCTCCGTGGGCAAGCACGAGCGCGCCCGCGCGATCCTCGAAGAGGTCGAGGGCGACAAGATCGACCTGGACACGCGCGTCACCGAGATCGAGCACGCGATGAAGAGCGAGCACAAGTCGAGCTTCAAGGACCTGCTGGGCGGCAGCTTCTTCTTCAAGCCGATCGTCTGGGTCGGCATCGGCCTCTCGGTCTTCCAGCAGTTCGTCGGTATCAACGTCGCGTTCTACTACTCCTCGACGCTGTGGCAGTCGGTCGGCGTCGACCCAACGGACTCGTTCTTCTACTCGTTCACGACGTCGATCATCAACATCGTCGGCACCGTGATCGCGATGATCTTCGTGGACCGCGTCGGCCGCAAGCCGCTGGCCCTCGTCGGCTCCGTCGGCATGGTGATCGGCCTCGGGCTTGAGGCGTGGGCGTTCTCCTTCGACCTGGTCGGCGGCAAGCTGCCGGCCACCCAGGGCTGGGTCGCCCTGATCGCCGCCCATGTGTTCGTGCTGTTCTTCGCCCTGTCCTGGGGTGTGGTCGTCTGGGTCTTCCTCGGCGAGATGTTCCCGAACCGGCTCCGCGCCGCCGCCCTGGGTGTGGCCGCCTCCGCGCAGTGGATCGCCAACTGGGCCATCACCGCGAGCTTCCCGTCGCTGGCCGACTGGAACCTCTCCCTCACCTACGTGATCTACACGGTCTTCGCCGCGCTCTCCATCCCGTTCGTCCTCAAGTACGTCAAGGAGACGAAGGGCAAGACCTTGGAGGAGATGGGCTGAGCCTCCTGCCGAGGCTCCCTGAACTCGAGGAGAAGGGCCAAGTCCCCGCTGCCCCTCTCCTCGTACCGTCCGCTCGTACCGTCCGCCGCCCAGGCTCGGCCACCGACCGAGCCTGGGCGGCGGTCTTCCCGTGTCACGTCACCGGATGACGCGTCGGGAGGCGGTCAGCCCGCCAGCCCCGGCAGCACCCGCTCCGCCAACAGCCGCAGACTGCGCCACCCCTCGTCCAGCGGCATCCCGCCCGCCAGCGGATGCAGGACGAGGCTGTCCAGGCCCAGGGTCACGCACTCCTCGGGCGTGAGGATCCGGTAGACGCCTTCCGCGCGGAGTTCGTCCACCGTCGTGGCCGCGGATCGCACGGCCGAGCGGATGTCGGCGGACTGCCAGGAGGCGTACGTCCGCGCCTCGTGCAGGAAGTGCTCGCCGTACGCCGCCCACGCCTGGTCCGGGTCCTCGGCGAGGTGCAGCAGGGGCGTTTCGGCGGCGGGCATCATCGTCCAGCCCTCGGTGCCGTACTCGACCAGCCGCTCCTTGTAGTACGCCTCCAGTTCCGGCAGATGCGCGCTGGGGAAGAAGGGCAGGCCGAGCCGGGCGGCCCGGCGGGCGGCGGCCTTCGAGGAGCCGCCGACCAGGAGCAGCGGGTGCGGGTCGGTGTACGGGCGCGGGGTGACCCGTACCGTTCGGCTCCGGTACCTGAACTCCTCGCCGGTCCACGCCTGCAGCAGGGTCTCCAGGACCTCGTCCTGGATCCGGCCCCGGCGTTTCCACTCCACGTCGAACAGGGCGTACTCCTCGGGCCGGTACCCGATCCCGGCGACGGTGACCAGCCGTCCGCCGCTCAGCAGATCCAGTACGGCGATGTCCTCGGCCAGGCGCAGCGGGTCGTGCAGCGGGCCGATGACCGCGGAGACCGTCACCGCGATCCGGCGTGTGGCTCCGAACACCGCGCCCGCGAAGGCGAACGGCGAGGGCAGCCAGTTGTTGCCGACGCCGTGGTGTTCCTCGGTCTGCACGGTGGTGATCCCGTGTTCGTCGGCGTAGGCGGCCATCTCCAGCGCGGCCCGGTACCGGGCGCTGAGCGAGGCGGGGGTGGCGCCGGGCTCGACCAGGTTGAAGCGGACGACCGTGACGGGCATGGGGAGTCCCCCTTCACGCGGTGGACGGGCAGCGGATGGGAAGGGGACGGTAGCTGACGGTGCGTCAGACAGCCAGAGGTGCGGGCACCTCGGCAGGGGCGGGTTCCGGGACGGGCCCCCGCCGGGCCGCGGGAGACGTCCCTTTTCTTTGGAGGAAGGCACAAGCTGGGTTAGATCGGACCCATGGCTGATACTGGGTGGGTTATGGAAATCGTCATCCTTGCTGTAGTCATCGCCGTGGTCGTGCTCGGTGCGCTCGGCGGGCTGGTCGTCGGCAGCCGGCGCAAGAAGTCGCTGCCCCCGCCGCCCCCCTCCGCGCCCGACATCACCGCCCCTCCGGCCGAGCCGCACGTCGGCGACGAGGCCGAGACGCCGCGCGACGAACCGCGCCGGACCATAGAGGAGGTGGATCTCCCGGACGGCTCGGCCCCGGTCGTCGTCGAGGAGCCCCCTGCCGCAGAAGCCCCCGAGATCGAGGTCCCGGAGCCCACGGCCGGCCGTCTGGTCCGCCTGCGCTCCCGGCTCTCCCGCTCGCAGAACGCGCTCGGCCAGGGGCTGCTCACGCTCCTGTCGCGCGAGCACCTCGACGAGGACACCTGGGAGGAGATGGAGGACATCCTCCTCACCGCCGACGTCGGCGTGCAGCCCACCCAGGAGCTGGTCGACGGGCTGCGGGAGCGGGTGAAGGTGCTCGGTACCCGTACCCCGGACGAGTTGCGCGCCCTGCTGCGTGAGGAGCTGCTCAAGCTGGTCGGCACCGACCTCGACCGCACGGTCAGGACCGAGCCGGAGACCAGCAAGCCCGGCATCGTGATGGTCGTCGGCGTCAACGGCACCGGCAAGACCACCACCACCGGCAAGCTCGCCCGGGTGCTCGTGGCCGACGGGCGCAGTGTCGTCCTCGGTGCCGCCGACACCTTCCGTGCCGCCGCCGCCGACCAGTTGCAGACCTGGGGCGAGCGGGTCGGCGCGCACACCGTGCGCGGGCCCGAGGGCGGTGACCCGGCCTCCGTCGCCTTCGACGCGGTCAAGGAGGGCAAGGAGATGGGCGCGGACGTCGTGCTCATCGACACCGCGGGGCGGCTGCACACCAAGACCGGTCTCATGGACGAGCTCGGCAAGGTCAAGCGGGTCGTCGAGAAACACGCCCCGCTGGACGAGGTGCTCCTCGTCCTCGACGCGACGACCGGCCAGAACGGTCTGGTCCAGGCCCGGGTGTTCGCCGAGGTCGTCGACATCACCGGCATCGTGCTGACCAAGCTGGACGGCACGGCCAAGGGCGGCATCGTGGTCGCCGTGCAGCGCGAGCTGAAGGTGCCGGTGAAGCTGGTGGGTCTCGGCGAGGGCGCGGACGACCTGGCGCCCTTCGAGCCGGAGGCGTTCGTTGACGCCCTTGTCGGAGAGTGAGTACCGCTCCTCCGACTGTCCCTGTGCGCCACCCGCGTACACGTCAAGGCGCCCGCCCCGACCGCACCTCGGGGGCGGGCGCCGCGCTGTGTACGGCTCGGCGCCCGACGCGTACGGCTACGCGCGCGACCGGTGGGCCACGTAGGCCAGCGTCCCCAGCAGCAGCCCGGCCGCCGGTGGTTTCGTCGCCGTGTCCAGGGCCGGCGGGCGCAGCCATCGCACCGGACCCAGGCCGGCCCGGTCGGACGGCGGGGCCGTGATGTGTGTGCCGGGGCCGAGGCCACGCAGGGCCAAGGAGGCCGGGTCGTCCCAGCCCATGCGGTAGAGAAGCTCGGGAAGGTCGACCGCGGTGCCGGGGGCCACGAAGAAGTGGACGCGGCCCTCGGGAGTCACGGTCACCGGGCCGAGGGGCAGGCCCATGCGTTCCAGGCGGACCAGGGCGCGGCGCCCGGCGGACTCGGCCACCTCGATCACGTCGAACGCCCGGCCGACCGGCAGCATCACCGCGGCGCCGGGGAACTCCGCCCAGGTCCGGGTCACCTCGTCGAGCGTGGCGCCGGCCGGGACCGGGGGAGCGAAGCCGAGAGGGTGGGCGCCTGGGGTGGCGCAGTCGGCGCGACCGCACGAGCAGGCGCCTGCCGCGGCACGCGCGCCCGGTACGACGTCCCAGCCCCAGAGTCCGGTGAACTCGGCCACGGAGGTGCACTCCGACGAGCGGCCGCGCCGACGCGAGCCGGTGCGGATCTCCCGAATGCCGGCGATCGTGAAGCCCATGCCCCCTCCAACGTGTCCGGCGCCGCGGTGGTTACGCGGCGAACGCGAAGCGTGACTCTCCGTCGCCACTTTCGGGTTCATGCCGCGCGCGGAGGCGCCCTGGGTGGTGCGCTCGGCGGCGTGCGCCGCTGACTGCATCGCTCCGCCCACTCCCTCTCGTTCACTGTCAAGTGAATCGTCTGGAGGTCACAGGGAGTTCATACGAAGGGGTGGCGAATGGTGGCGTTTCCGGGATCGTCGTGGCTGGACGCGTGATCGTAGGATTACTTTGAGTGCACGAGTCCTGGGGGCACATGCACTTCTGGGTATGCCGGAGGCAACCTGGCTTCCCGTTCGAAGGATGACAACCGCCGGACGGGAGGCCGTATTTACCGGCATTCTGATAAGGCTTGGCGCACTCAGTGACAAGTGGTCTCAGGGATGGGGGCGTTCCAGTGAGCGGCAACGGCGGTAGCGGGGCGGGCGCGACGACCGCGACGAACACGGACAAGCGCCCCAACGAGCTGCTCACCTCGTGGTTCGTGCGCAGTGGCTGGTCCAAGGGTGAGCTGGCGCGCCAAGTCAACCGCCGGGCCCGCCAGTTGGGGGCCAACCACATCTCCACCGACACCTCACGCGTGCGGCGCTGGCTGGACGGCGAGAACCCCCGCGAACCCATCCCCCGCATCCTGTCCGAGCTGTTCTCCGAGCGGTTCGGATGTGTCGTCTCCGTCGAGGACCTCGGACTGCGCACCGCCCGGCAGTCACCCTCCGCGACCGGCGTCGACCTGCCCTGGACGGGCCCGCAGACCGTGGCCCTGCTCAGCGAGTTCTCGCGCAGCGACCTGATGCTGGCGCGGCGCGGCTTCCTCGGAACCTCGCTGGTCCTGTCCGCGGGCCCGTCCCTCATCGAGCCCATGCAGCGCTGGCTGGTGCCCGCGCCCTCCGCCTCGCGCCAGGAGCCCGAACCGGTCTCGGCCCCGGCCCGCCGCGGCCGGCTGTCCAGGCCCGAACTGGAGCTCCTGGAGTCGACCACGGTGATGTTCCGCCAGTGGGACGCCCAGTGCGGCGGCGGTCTGCGCCGCAAGGCGGTCGTCGGTCAGTTGCACGAGGTGACCGACCTCCTCCAGGAGCCCCAGCCCTCGACCACCACCCGCACGCTGTTCAAGGTGGCCGCCGAGCTCGCGGAACTGGCCGGCTGGATGTCGTACGACGTCGGACTGCAGCCCACCGCGCAGAAGTACTTCGTCCTCGCCCTGCACGCCGCCAAGGAGGCGGGCGACAAGCCGCTCGGCTCGTACGTGCTGTCCAGCATGAGCCGCCAGATGATCCACCTCGGGCGCCCCGAGGACGCACTGGAGCTGATCCACCTCGCGCAGTACGGCAGCCGGGACTGCGCGAGCCCGCGCACCCAGTCCATGCTGTATGCGATGGAGGCCCGTGCCTACGCCAACATGGGGCAGCCCGGCAAGTGCAAGCGGGCCGTGAGAATGGCCGAGGACACCTTCGGCGACGTCGACGAGTGGGACGAGCCGGACCCCGACTGGATCCGCTTCTTCTCCGAGGCCGAGTTGTACGGCGAGAACAGCCACTCCTACCGCGACCTCGCCTACGTCGCCGGCCGCAGCCCCGCCTACGCCTCCCTCGCCGAGCCCCTGATGCAGCGGGCCGTCGACCTGTTCGCCAAGGACGACGAGCACCACCGGTCGTACGCACTGAACCTGATCGGGATGGCCACCGTGCACCTCCTCCAGCGGGAGCCCGAGCAGAGCACCGTGCCGGCCGCGCAGGCCATGCAGATCGCCAAGAAGGTCCGCTCCGAGCGCGTGAACACTCGTATCCGAAAGACCGTCGACACGGCCGTACGCGATTTCGGCGGTCTCGCCGAGGTCGTGGACCTCACCGACCAGCTCGCCGTGGAGCTGCCCGAGGCCGCCGAGGCGGTTTGACGGGGTGGCGCCGCCCCTGAGCCCCGGCCGCGGCCGGCCCTCCCGAACTGCCCGACTCGGCTCCCCCATGCCAGGTCATCGGAAGGCCGACCGCGGCCGGTCTGCTTCCCGCACCGAAGGTTGCGCCACGATAACGATCGACTCGGCCGATATCCGCCAGTTCATCGACGCGTAACACACACGGCGCCTTCGTCACGACGGCGAAACAACGAGGGGCTTCCATCGAAACCGTGCTGCGCCAATCTCAGGGCGCATAACCGGCCCACCCCTCAATACCGCTCAGGCTTCGCCCGCACGGGGCCGTACCAATGACGAGGAGACGCCGATGGCATCAGCCGCCATCACGCTTGCGGCGGACGCACCCACGCTGTCGTCCGCCAACACAGGCTTCATGCTTATCTGTTCCGCCCTGGTGCTGATCATGACACCGGGCCTGGCCTTCTTCTACGGAGGCATGGTCCGGGTCAAGAGCACCCTGAACATGCTGATGATGAGCTTCATCAGCATCGGGATCGTCACCATCCTGTGGGTGCTGTACGGCTTCTCCCTTGCCTTCGGCTCCAGCAACGGCTTCATCGGCTTCAACTCCGACTGGCTGGGTCTGAGCAATGTCGGGCTGACCGAGCTCTGGGACGGTTACACCATCCCGATCTTCGTCTTCATGGTCTTCCAGATGATGTTCGCGGTCATCACGCCGGCCCTGATAAGCGGTGCCATCGCCGACCGCGTGAAGTTCTCGGCCTGGGCGCTCTTCGTCGCCCTGTGGCTCACGGTCGTCTACGTCCCGGTCGCCCACTGGGTGTGGGGTGCCGACGGCTGGGCCTTCAAGCTCGGTGTGATCGACTTCGCCGGTGGTACCGCGGTCCACATCAACGCCGGTGCCGGCGCCCTCGGTGTGATCCTGGTCATCGGTAAGCGCGTCGGCTTCAAGAAGGACCCGATGCGTCCGCACAGCCTCCCGCTGGTGATGCTCGGCGCCGGTCTGCTGTGGTTCGGCTGGTTCGGCTTCAACGCCGGTTCATGGCTCGGCAACGACGACGGCGTGGGCGCGCTGATGTTCGTCAACACGCAGGTCGCCACCGCCGCCGCCATGCTGGCCTGGCTCGCCTACGAGAAGATCCGCCACGGCGCGTTCACGACTCTGGGCGCCGCCTCCGGCGCGGTCGCCGGTCTGGTCGCCATCACCCCGTCCGGTGGTGCCGTCTCCCCGCTCGGCGCGATCGCCGTCGGCGCCATCGCCGGCGTCGGCTGTGCCGCCGCGGTGGGCCTGAAGTACAAGTTCGGCTACGACGACTCCCTCGACGTGGTCGGTGTCCACCTCGTCGGCGGTATCCTCGGCTCCCTGCTGATCGGCTTCTTCGCCACCGGCAAGGGCCAGTCCACCGCGACCGGCGTCTTCTACGGCGACCACTCCTTCACCCAGCTGTGGAAGCAGTTCGCCGGTGTCGGCGCGGTCCTCGCCTACTCCCTGGTCGTCTCCGCGATCATCGCCTTCCTCCTCGACAAGACCATCGGTATGCGGGTCACCGAGGACGAGGAGATCTCGGGCATCGACCAGGCCGAGCACGCCGAGACCGCATACGACTTCAGCGGCGCCGGCGGCGGTGTCGTCGCAGCCGCCGGGCCCGCCCTGGCCGCGACGCAGAGCAAGAAGGTGGACGCATGAGGCTCATCACCGCTGTCGTGAAGCCCCACCGGCTCGACGAGATCAAGGAAGCCCTGCAGGCCTTCGGAGTCCACGGCCTGACGGTCACCGAGGCGAGCGGCTACGGTCGTCAGCGGGGCCACACCGAGGTCTACCGCGGTGCCGAGTACACCGTCGACCTGGTCCCCAAGATCCGCATCGAGGTGCTGGCCGAGGACGACGACGCCGAGCAGCTGATCGACGTCATCGTCAAGGCGGCCCGCACCGGCAAGATCGGTGACGGCAAGGTCTGGTCCCTGCCGGTCGAGACGGCCGTACGGGTCCGGACCGGCGAGCGCGGCCCGGACGCGCTCTAACCGAAGAAACGACAGGAGTCGCTGGGTGACGAGTACGGACATGCGCAAGGAAGCAGAGGACTCGGGACCCAGCGGCTACGCGGCGGCCCGGCTGCGCCTCCTCACCGAGGGGGCGCGGTCCGGGCCGCCGCGCCGTACGGCGCTGTCCGAACTGACGGACGACTGGCTGTCGGGGCTGTTCGGCGCGGGCGCCGAGGGCCTGCGCGGGGTCTCCCTGGTCGCGGTCGGCGGCTACGGCCGCGGGGAGCTCTCCCCACGCAGCGACCTGGACCTGCTCCTGCTGCACGACGGCAGCGACTCCGGCGCGGTCGCCGCGCTGGCCGACCGCATCTGGTACCCCGTCTGGGACCTGGGAGTGGCCCTCGACCACTCGGTCCGCACCCCCGCCGAGGCCCGCAAGACGGCCGCCGAGGATCTCAAGGTGCAGCTCGGTCTGCTGGACGCCCGCCACCTCGCGGGCGACCTGGGACTGACGGCCGGCCTGCGGACCGCCGTCCTCGCCGACTGGCGCAACCAGGCACCGAAACGTCTCCCCGAGCTCCAGGAGCTGTGCGCGGAGCGCGCCGAACGGCAGGGGGAGCTGCAGTACCTGCTGGAGCCGGACCTGAAGGAGGCGCGGGGCGGGCTGAGGGACGCCACGGCACTGCGCGCGGTCGCCGCCTCCTGGCTGGCCGACGCCCCGCGCGAGGGCCTCGACGACGCCCGGCGCCGGCTGCTCGACGTGCGGGACGCCCTGCACCTGACGACGGGCCGCGCGACCGACCGGCTCGCGCTCCAGGAACAGGACCAGGTCGCGGCCGAGCTCGGCCTGCTCGACGCCGACACGCTGCTGCGGCAGGTGTACGAGGCGGCGCGGGTCATCTCGTACGCCAGTGATGTCACCTGGCGCGAAGTGGGCCGTGTGCTCAGGTCCCGCGCGGTCCGGCCGCGTCTGCGCTCCATGCTGAGCGGCGGCAAGCCGGTCGCCGAACGCTCGCCCCTGGCGGAGGGTGTGGTGGAGCAGGACGGCGAGGTGGTGCTCGCCCGTGCCGCGCGCCCCGAGCGCGATCCCGTCCTCCCGCTGCGCGCCGCGGCCGCCGCCGCACAGGCCGGCCTCCCGCTCTCCCTGCACGCCGTACGGCGTCTGGCCGCCGCCGTGCGCCCCCTGGCCACGCCCTGGCCCGCCGAGGCGCGTGAACAGCTGGTGACCCTGCTCGGGTCCGGCCCGTCCACCATCGACGTCTGGGAGGCGCTGGAGGCCGAGGGCCTGATCACCCGGCTGCTGCCCGACTGGGAGCGGGTGCGCTGCCGCCCGCAGCGCAACGCCGTGCACATCTGGACCGTCGACCGGCACCTCATCGAGACCGCCGTGCGCGCCTCCGAGTTCACCCGGCGCGTCCACCGCCCCGACCTCCTCCTGGTCGCCGCGCTGCTGCACGACATCGGCAAGGGCTGGCCCGGCGACCACTCCGTGGCCGGCGAGATCATCGCCAAGGACGTGGCCGCCCGTATCGGGTTCGACCGCGCGGACGTGACCGTGCTCTCCACCCTCGTACGCCATCACCTGCTGCTCGTAGACACGGCCACCCGGCGTGACCTGGAAGACCCGGCCACCGTGCGCTCGGTCGCCGAGGCGGTCGGCTCGCAGAGCACGCTGGAGCTGCTGCACGCGCTCACCGAGGCGGACGCGCTGGCCACCGGCCCGGCCGCCTGGTCGTCCTGGCGGGGCTCGCTCGTCGCCGACCTGGTCAAGCGCGTCTCCGCGGTCCTGTCAGGCGACACACCGGAGGACCCCGACGCCGCCGCGCCCACCGCCGAGCAGGAACGGCTCGCCATCGAGGCGGTCGCGACCGGCGGCCCCGTGCTGGCGCTGCGCGCACAGACCGAACCGCCCACGGAGGAGCAGTCGTCCGGCGATCCGGAGCCGCTCGGCGTCGAACTGCTCATCGCCGTACCGGACAGGGGAGGCGTGCTGCCCGCGGTGGCCGGTGTGCTCGCCATGCACCGCCTCACCGTCCGCACGGCCGAACTGCGCGCCCTGGACCTGCCGGACGGCGTCGACGGCTCCGTGCTGCTGCTGAACTGGCGGGTCGCCGCCGAGTACGGCTCCCTGCCGCAGGCCGCGAGGCTGCGCGCCGACCTCGTACGGGCCCTCGACGGGTCGCTGGACATCGCAGGCCGCCTCGCCGAGCGGGACGCCGCGTATCCGCGCCGCCGGGGTGTCGTGGCGCCCCCCGCGCGCGTGAAGGTCGCCCCGGCCGCGTCCCGGCTGGCCACGGTGATCGAGGTCCGCGCCCATGACGCGCCCGGTCTGCTGCACCGGATCGGACGGGCGCTGGACGAGGCGAAGGTACGGGTGCGCAGCATGCACGTCTCGACGCTGGGTGCCAACGCCGTGGACGCCTTCTATGTGACCGGCCCCGAAGGGGCGCCGCTGCCCGGCGAGGAGGCGGCCGTGGTGGCGCGGAGACTGGAGGAGACATTGCGCGGCTGACCGGCCGGGACCCGGTCTTCGACCGACCGTGACCCGGTTCGGTGGAGGCGGGATACCCTGGAGGGCGATTCGAAGCCAGCCACCGACGACCCCGAGGACCGCGAGCGCCGTGTTCGATACTCTTTCCGATCGCCTCTCAGCGACCTTCAAGAACCTGCGCGGCAAAGGACGGCTCTCCGAGGCGGACATCGACGCCACCGCGCGCGAGATCCGCATCGCGCTCCTTGAGGCGGATGTCGCCCTGCCGGTCGTCCGGACGTTCATCAAGAACGTCAAGGAGCGTGCCCTCGGCGCCGATGTCTCCAAGGCGCTGAACCCGGCCCAGCAGGTTCTGAAGATCGTCAACGAGGAACTCGTCACGATCCTCGGCGGCGAGACCCGGCGCCTGCGCTTCGCCAAGCAGCCGCCGACCGTGATCATGCTGGCGGGTCTGCAGGGTGCCGGTAAGACCACCCTCGCGGGCAAGCTCGGCCACTGGCTGAAGGAGCAGGGCCACTCGCCCCTCCTGGTCGCCGCCGACCTCCAGCGCCCGAACGCCGTGAACCAGCTCAGCGTGGTCGCCGAGCGCGCGAGCGTCGCCGTGTACGCGCCCGAGCCGGGCAACGGCGTGGGCGACCCGGTGAAGGTCGCCAAGGACTCCATCGCGTTCGCCAAGTCCAAGGTCCACGACATCGTGATCGTGGACACCGCAGGCCGCCTCGGCATCGACGCCGAGATGATGCAGCAGGCCGCGGACATCCGGGACGCGGTCTCGCCGGACGAGATCCTGTTCGTCGTGGACGCGATGATCGGCCAGGACGCGGTCAACACCGCCGAGTCCTTCCGGGACGGCGTCGGCTTCGACGGCGTGGTGCTCTCCAAGCTCGACGGTGACGCCCGCGGTGGTGCCGCCCTGTCGATCGCCTCGGTCACCGGCAAGCCGATCATGTTCGCGTCGAACGGCGAGAAGCTCGAGGACTTCGACGCGTTCCACCCGGACCGGATGGCCTCCCGCATCCTCGACATGGGTGACCTGCTCACCCTGATCGAGCAGGCGGAGAAGACGTTCAGCCAGGAAGAGGCCCAGAAAATGGCCTCCAAGCTGGCGTCCAAGAAGGGCCAGGAGTTCACGCTCGACGACTTCCTGGCGCAGATGGAGCAGGTCCGCAAGATGGGCTCCATCTCCAAGCTGCTCGGCATGCTGCCGGGCATGGGCCAGATCAAGGACCAGATCAACAACCTGGACGAGCGCGATGTCGACCGCACGGCCGCGATCATCAAGTCGATGACCTCGGCCGAGCGCCAGGAACCGACGATCATCAACGGCTCGCGCCGCGCCCGTATCGCCAAGGGTTCCGGTGTCGACGTCAGCGCCGTCAAGAACCTGGTCGAGCGGTTCTTCGAGGCTCGCAAGATGATGTCCCGTATGGCTCAGGGCGGCGGCATGCCCGGTATGCCGGGGGTTCCGGGCATGGGCGGCGGCCCCGGCCGGTCCAAGAAGCAGCCAAAGCAGGCCAAGGGCAAGCAGCGCTCCGGCAACCCGATGAAGCGCAAGCAGCAGGAGCAGGAGGAGGCCGCGCGCCGTGCCGCCGCGGCTGAGGGCGGCGCCTTCGGCGTGCCGGGCCAGCAGGCCCCGCAGGACTTCGAACTGCCGGACGAGTTCAAGAAGTTCATGGGCTGACGGCCGTCGCACGCGGCTCAGTACTGAGCCCGTCCGTACGTCGCCGGGGGTGCCCCTCCTTTCCCGGAGGGGCACCCCCCCGTGCGTTCCCTCACACCGGGGAGCAGGGGCGGCCCCGCAGGTCGGCACGGCACTTCGGTATCGGTCGTCCGGCACCGTGACTTTCCGGCCAATCTGCTCCTGAGGGACACCGACACCGACACCGACGCCAAGGTCTGCCGAGGTCTAGGGGACCCGCGCGATCAGGTACCGGAACACGTTCGGCATCCACACCGTGCCGTTGCGGCGTTGATGCGGATGCAGCGCCTCCGTCAGTTCCTTGTGCACCTGTGCCTGGTCCGTCGCGGAGATCGCCGCGTCGAAGAGCCCCGTCGACAGCAGCCCCCGTACGGCGCTTTCGGTGTCGGCGTACCCGAACGGGCAGGCGACCCGGCCGGAACCGTCCGGCTTGAGGCCGGCCCGGTGGGCGACCTCCTCCAGGTCGTCACGGAGAGCGGGGCGCCAACCGGCCGTGCCGCGCAGTGGATCGGTCAGCTTGGTGGCCACCCGCAGCACGGACGTCGTGGCGCAGCGCTCCGGCGGACCCCAGCCGGCCAGCACCACGGGCGCCCCCCGCTCGGCCAGCGGCGTCGCCGAGGCGAGCAGCTCACCGAGTCCTTCCGAGTCGCCCGCGAGACATCCGATGGGCTCGAAGGCGGTCACCAGGTTGTACGCGGGCGACCGCGCGGCGGCCGCGTCCTCGGGCGTTCCCTCGACGAGCCGGGTGTCGCCACGCGCGCGCGTGCCCCTCGCCTCCGGCAGCAGCCGCTCACGCGCGAGGGCGAGCAGCTCGGGGGAGGATTCGTCGACACCGGTGACCGCGGAGCCTCTGGAGGCCGCCATCAGCAGGGCCAGCCCGGAACCGCAGCCGAGCCCCAACAGCCGCGTGCGCGGACCCACTTCGAGTCGCTCGTGGACGGCCTCGTAGAGCGGCACCAGCATCCGCTCCTGGATCTCGGACCAGTCACGCGCGCGTGCACCGAGGTCCGGACGGAAGGTCTCTCCCGTATCGGACCGGTGCTGCCGCACGAGCGTAGGTGTCATAGGTAAGCGCCCCAATCCGCCGAGAGTTTCCCCTGTGCCCGTTTCCTTGGCCCCCGTGCAGTGCGCTCGCACTCCCCCCGTATGCCAGGTAACTCCGCACTCGACCATGCGTCCAGGGGTTGTCGGGCCCGGCTTGAGGGTGGACTGTGCCAGTGGCGAGATTTCACATTCCGGCAACCTGGACCCGTACCATCGCGCCATGGCAAAGGCACCCATTCTCACACCGCGGGCGGAAGACTTCCCGCGCTGGTACCAGGATCTGATCGCCAAGGCCGAGCTGGCCGACAACGGGCCGGTGCGCGGCACCATGGTGATCCGACCGTACGGGTACGGACTGTGGGAGCGGATGCAGGCCGAGATGGACGCCCGGATCAAGGCGACGGGCACGCAGAACGCGTACTTCCCGCTGCTGATCCCGCAGTCGTACCTCACCCGCGAGGCGGACCACGTCGAGGGCTTCGCGCCGGAACTCGCGGTCGTCACCCACGGCGGCGGCAAGGAGCTGGAGGAGCCGGCGGTGGTCCGTCCCACCTCCGAGATGATCGTCAACGACTACTTCTCGAAGTGGGTGCAGAGCTACCGCGACCTGCCTCTCCTGATCAACCAGTGGGCGAACGTGGTGCGTTGGGAGCTGCGCCCCCGTCTGTTCCTGCGGACGACCGAGTTCCTGTGGCAGGAAGGCCACACCGCGCACGCCACCTACGAGGACGCCCGCGACTTCGCCTCCCACATCCACCGCGAGGTCTACGAGGACTTCATGGTGAACGTCCTCGCGATGGACGTCGTACCCGGCCGCAAGACGGTCAGGGAGCGGTTCGCCGGCGCCGTCAACACCCTCACGCTCGAAGGCATGATGGGGGACGGCAAGGCGCTGCAGATGGGCACCAGTCACGAGCTGGGCCAGAACTTCGCCAAGGCCTTCGACACCCGGTACCTGTCGAAGGAGGGCACGCAGGAACTGGTGTGGCAGACGTCCTGGGGATCGACCACCCGCATGATCGGCGCCCTGGTGATGATGCACGGCGACGACAACGGCCTGCGTGTGCCGCCGCGGCTCGCCCAGACCCAGGTCGTCGTCCTCGCCGTCAAGGGCGACGACACGGTTCTGGCCAAGGTCCGCGACATCGGCGATCAGTTGCGGGCGGCGGGTCTGCGCGTCCACGTCGACGACCGCACCGACACGCCGTTCGGGCGCCGCGCCGTCGACTGGGAGCTCAAGGGAGTGCCCGTACGTGTCGAGGTCGGGCCCCGTGACCTGGAGAACGGCACCGCGATGCTGGCGCGGCGGATCCCGGGCGGCAAGGAGGCGGTGTCCCTGGAGGCGTTGCCGGGACTGCTGCCCACCGTCCTGGAGGAGGACCAGGCGCTGCTGCTGAAGCAGTCCCGCGAGCGCCGGGAGTCCCGTACCTCCGACGTGTCCACGATCGAGGAGGCCGTCGAGGTGGCCGGCGCCGGCGGCTGGGCGCGTATCCCATGGGCGGTGCTCGGCGAGGAGGGCGAGGCCAGGCTGGGCGAGCACGCCGTGACCGTACGGTGTCTGGTCGCCGAGGACGGGTCGGTGCCGGACGCCGACGACGCGCCGGGTAACGTCGCGATCGTCGCGCGCGCTTACTGAGGTAGCGCCCTCCGAAGGCAGAGCGACCGAAACGTCCCTTGCGTAACGGCTGACCACAGGTACCCCGGCGCGTGGGAGCGATCTACGCGCCGGTCAAGAGGGACGGCTCGAATGGGCCTCCGTCGAGGGTGGTGGTGTGAGACGGGTGGTCGTACGTCAGCTACGCACCAGCTTGCTATGAGCTGTGAGGCTTCTCCGCAGATCAGCGCACCCGCCCTCGTCAGGACGCATCAGTGCCAACTGACGGGTACGTGCAAATTATTTGGGATGGCCCGGAATAGGAACACAGCGGCACCCTGGCTCGTTGTCATTACGTGAGCACGACACAGACACCACCTGTTCTCGCCGCAGAGCTGGCACAGGCGTGGGCCGACATTCAGCGGTACCACCCCGAGCTGCCCGATCTTGCCGCGCCAGAGTCCCTGATCGGGGAGTCGTCGTCCGCGTGCGGTCACGAGCTCTCCTTCGAGCGACTGCTTCACGAGGCAGTCCATGGCATCGCCGCATCGCGCGGCATCCGCGACACCTCCCGTGCGGGCCGCTACCACAACCGCAGATTCCTCGCGATCGCCGAGGAGATGGGCCTGGACCACCCCGAGGAGCCGCACCCCAGCAGCGGTTTCTCCCTGGTCACGCTCACCCCCGAGGCGAAGCGTCGTTACCGGCCGACCATCGAGCGCCTCCAGCGGGCCCTCAAGGCCCACACAGCCGCGACCGCCGCGGACACGGCCCGTTCCTTCCGCGGTCCGGCCGCCCGTCACGGCTCCTCCGGTGGCGGCGTCCGCGTCAAGGCGGTCTGCGACTGCGGTCGCAACGTCCGGGTCGTCCCGTCGGTCCTGGCCCAGGCCCCGATCGTCTGCGGCGGCTGCGGGAAGCCGTTCAGAATCCCGGAGGCCGTGGGCGCGGCGACGAGCTGACGCGACCGCCTGCGCGAACCGACGCCCCAGCGCGATCGAAATACCGGCATCTCGTGGCTGCCGGTCGAGTCTGAGGCGTGGGCGTGGGTGCCGCTGCTCAGTCGCAGCGGCACCCACGGCGCCGGCCGCGCGACTTCGCGACGGCACCCGAAGCGCCGGGTGCCTTTCGGACGTGCCCAGCTCCACCCGGCCCCGGTCCAGCGCGACCCGCGGGGTGTGGCACAATGGCTAGCTGTACTCGACAGTCGCACAGGACCCCTCTCTCCTCCGGCTGACGCGTCCATCGGGCACTCGGGTACCGCAACCCCACGCGGCCATCTCGCCGTGCCCAACCACGTCAAAATCAGGAGAACCCACTCCCGTGGCAGTCAAGATCAAGCTGAAGCGTCTGGGCAAGATCCGTTCGCCTCACTACCGCATCGTCGTCGCCAACTCCCGCACCCGTCGTGACGGCCGTGCGATCGAGGAGATCGGCCTGTACCACCCGGTGCAGAACCCCTCGCGCATGGAGGTCGACGCCGACCGCGTGGCCTACTGGCTCTCCGTCGGCGCCCAGCCGACCGAGCCCGTGCTCGCCATCCTGAAGAAGACCGGCGACTGGCAGAAGTTCAAGGGCGAGCCCGCCCCGGCTCCGCTGCTGCAGCCGGCCGAGAAGGCCGCGCGTCCGTTGTTCGAGGCTCTCGGCGGCGACGACGAGGGCAAGGGTGAGGCGATCACCCAGAAGAAGAAGGCTGAGAAGAAGGACGAGGCTCCTGCCGAGTCCAAGTCGACCGAGGCCTGAGCAGCATGCTCGAAGAGGCGCTTGAGCACCTCGTGAAGGGCATCGTCGACAACCCTGACGATGTGCAGGTCGCCTCGCGCGACCTGCGTCGTGGCCGCGTGCTGGAAGTCCGGGTCCACCCGGACGACCTCGGCAAGGTGATCGGCCGCAACGGCCGCACCGCACGCGCCCTGCGTACCGTCGTGGGCGCCATCGGCGGCCGCGGTGTCCGGGTCGACCTCGTCGACGTGGACCACGTCCGCTGACGCATCGCAGCACCGGCTCGGGCCGGGGAGGGCCACTGGGCCGTCCCCGGCCCGTAGTCGTAGATCAGGAGAGACAAGCACAGTGCAGCTGGTAGTCGCTCGCATCGGCCGTGCCCATGGCATCAAGGGTGAGGTCACCGTCGAGGTCCGCACCGACGAGCCGGAGCTGAGGCTCGGGCCCGGCGCGGTACTGCTCACGGACCCCGCCTCGACGGGCCCGCTCACCATCGAGAGCGGCCGCGTCCACAGCGGCCGTCTCCTTCTGCGTTTCGAGGGCGTGAAGGACCGCACCGCCGCCGAGGCGCTGCGCAACACCCTCCTCATCGCGGAGGTGGATCCGGAGGCGTTCCCCGAAGAGGAGGACGAGTACTACGACCACCAGCTGATGGACCTGGACGTGGTGACGAAGGAAGGCGTCGAGGTCGGTCGTATCACCGAGATCTCGCACCTGCCCTCGCAGGACCTGTTCATCGTGGAGCGCCCGGACGGCAGCGAGGTGCTGATCCCCTTCGTCGAGGAGATCGTCACGGAGATCGACCTGGAGGAACAGAGGGCCGTCATCGACCCCCCGCCCGGCCTGATCGACGACCAGGCCGACGACGAAGTCGCCGACGGACGCAGCGAGCCCTCGCGGGAAGAGTCCTGATGCGCCTCGACGTCGTCACGATCTTCCCCGAGTACCTGGAGCCCCTGAACGTCTCCCTCGTCGGCAAGGCACGCGCGCGTGGACAGCTGAACGTGCATGTGCACGACCTGCGGTCCTGGACGTACGACCGCCACAACACGGTCGACGACACCCCCTACGGCGGCGGCCCGGGCATGGTCATGAAGACCGACCCCTGGGGCGACGCGCTGGACTCCGTCCTGGCGGACGGCTACGAGACGGGTTCCCACACGCCCGCCCTGATCGTCCCCACGCCCAGCGGCCGTCCCTTCACCCAGGAACTCGCCGTAGAGCTCTCCGAGCGCCCCTGGCTGGTCTTCACGCCCGCCCGTTACGAGGGCATCGACCGCCGTGTGATCGACGAGTACGCGACCCGGATACCGGTGTACGAGGTGTCCATCGGCGACTACGTCCTCGCCGGCGGCGAGGCGGCCGTACTCGTCATCACGGAGGCCGTGGCGCGGCTGCTGCCCGGCGTTCTCGGCAACGCCGAGTCCCACCGCGACGACTCCTTCGCGCCCGGCGCCATGGCCAACCTCCTGGAGGGCGCCGTCTACACCAAGCCGCCCGAGTGGCGCGGGCGAGGGATCCCCGACGTGCTGCTCAGCGGTCACCACGGCAAGATCGCCCGCTGGCGCCGCGACGAGGCCCTCCGGCGTACGGCGGCCCACCGGCCCGATCTCATCGAGCGCTGCGACCCCAAGGCCTTCGACAAGAAGGACCGCGAGATGCTC
>Ga0307514_10001587_pt1 | contig 26797 bp, 28 predicted proteins | sample 16_EM_MG_FD_203088 | JGI IMG/M metagenome (GOLD analysis project Ga0307514, IMG submission 203088) | Populus trichocarpa ectomycorrhiza microbial communities from riparian zone in the Pacific Northwest, United States - 16_EM | ecosystem: Host-associated > Plants > Roots > Unclassified | place... | reverse complement strand
TGGTTATTCAAACTTTTCTCTTACTATTCTGGAGTACTGTGAACCAGATAAGTGTTTAATAAGAGAGAAACATTATTGGGGTCTATTGAATCCTGAGTACAATATAGCCAAGGATCCTACTGCTCCATTTTCAGGCCGTAAACATTCCCCAGAATCTATCAAGAAAATGTCTGATGCTAATAAAGGAGAAAATCATCCTAATTTTGGTAAGACAGGAGATCAAAATTCAATGTTTGGTAAAAAGCATAGCGATGAAACTCGTCAGAAACTGTCTGATGCTAATAAAGGAGAAAATAATCCTAATTTCGGGAAACCCAAAGCCGAAGGAGCAGGAAAGTCCTCTCAAGCAATAGAAGTTGTTGATAAAAAAACTAATGAAACAACTACTTATGATTCTATTAGTGAAGCTGCTCGAGTCTTAAATATCCCACAAGCAGTAATTTCTAGGTATTTTGCTAATAATCAACAGAAGCCTTATAAGAAACAATATATTTTTGTGTCTAAAAAAGTCTGCGCGTCCGCCCTTCCTGGCAGCGACGCTCAAAGGAAGTAACAGACATTTAATAATATTTTTGAAATTAATGAAACTTTCTAATCTTTATCCAGCAAAGCTGTCTTAGCTTTTATAATACCTAATATTAGAGCTGATAAAAGGACTCGTCCATATAATGATCTATAGAATTGATTATTATTATATCATAGTCCCCCGCGCGCGTGGCGCGCGAGTTTGATCTAATAATTTGCTATTAATTCACTGTGTTCGTAGATCGACTACGGTAGGAAGATATATAAAATCGGGTAAAATGTACAACAAAATGTATTATTTTAAAATTAATGATTCGTCTTCAGAAAGTAAAAATACATAATTATAAGTATTCACATCGAATGAGATGAACTACTATCAATACATTCATATATTAACAAAAATAAATAAATTTGGAGTCTGAACTAGTTTCGGGCTTCATGACGGAGCATTCTTCGGTGATCTTCGTGTTTTTCTTTCTTGCTGAATATGCCAGTATTATTTTAATAAGTATTCTAGCCTCTATACTTTTCTTAGGTGGTTACTTATACCCCTTCGCTTGAGTGATAGGACAGTTAAATACCCCTATCCTAGAGGGGGTTTTATTTGGTGTATCGTTAGGATTAAAAACTTGTATCATAGCATTTACATTTATCTGGGTACGTGCGTCATTCCCTAGAATGAGATATGATCAACTGATGTCTTTCTGTTGAACAGTTTTATTACCTTTAATCTTTGCCTTTATATTCTTGGTGCTTACTGTATTAATATCTTTTGATGCTATTCCTGCTAACGTTTCTGGTCTTTAAAAAGTTTTAGGTGTAAATCTAAACCTTTATCATTTGCATCCGATGGGCGGGGATTTCAAAAAAAAATTGGATATCTAAAAAAAAATTGGGTATGGATTTCCAAAATTGGATTCTGCCGTTTTTTACTAATAGTAACGATAGTTTAACTATTTTTGTAATGTAATCAAATTAAGAAGTAATCCTTCAAAAACAATAAGATTCAAATTTTTAATGACTAATTTAAGTTTATATGGGTTACTAGGGGCGGGTCTTTGGATTTTAGGTGTAGCTTGTATGTCCTTAATTTTATGGGATTCTTACAGAGCTGCTGGTGTACCCGCGCTTATGTCCCTTTTTCTGTGCTATGCTCCTGTGCCTTTGATCTTTGATCAAATGATTTTTTTGTCATTTGATGCTTCGCCTACTAATATTGCATATCTATTCACACTGGGGTTTACTTCTTTAAATTCCAAAAATTCGCCCCCGACCGAAGGGAGGGAGGCCAAATCATCCGAGGGGCTACAACCGGCGTCTGATTTTACTAACGAGTCTAATATAGCTAATGAGGGAAAATCTTCATTATCTTTACCTATATCTATAGAAAAAACTTATGTTAATTTGCATGAACAAGCGGCTATGGATTTAATTAAAAAAGATCTTCGCGGACAAAGTGGTATATATGCTTTTAAACATAATTCTTCAAATAAGATGTATATAGGTAGTTCTAATAACTTAGCAAAAAGATTTCAGGAGCATTTACAAGGCAGAAGCTCTAATATACATCTACAGCGGGGTTTTAATAAGTACGGATTAGAAAATTTTACATTTATTGTATTAGAATTTTGTCCTAATACTATGAATTTACCCTTAGAAGTACACAATAAAGTTCTGGTCAAGTTAGAGCAAAAGTATTTAGATCTTATAGATGAAAAATACAATATTAATCCTACAGCTGGAAAAAGTAGATTAGGTTCTACTCATACGGAAGAAACTCGGGAGATATTTAGAAAAATTAATGGATTAAAATTTTTAGGCAAAAAACATAGTCCCGAGTATATAAAAAAACTTAGAGAGAGAGTGCTAGGAAAAAATAATCCTATGTTTGGAAAACCTGTTACAGAGGAGAATAAAAAACTAATCTCTAAAATACAAAGTTTACCTATCTACATATACGATGCTAAAACTTTAACGTTAATAAACCAATATCCAAATCAAAAAGAATTAATAGCGAAAAATAGCCCCAAAAACAGTTATTAAATACAAAGATAGTGGTAAAGTGTTTAGAGAACAATATATTATGACTTCTGTGCCAATAAAGTCGGAGTAGTCTTAAAAGTTATTAGACAAACTAGACCGAAAGTTTTCAAGAGCAAGTTTCCCTAGAATGAGATATGACCAATTAATGAGTTTTTGTTGAACCGTATTATTACCTTTAATCTTTGCCTTTATGTTCCTTATCTTAACAATACTAATTTCATTCGATGCTATCCCTACTAACATTTCCGGTCTGTAAATCCAAGGTTTATTTTATTTAATTCTAAAGATCCTACTAATGAATCTAAAGAGGATAATAAGATAACCTTTATCTTTACGCAAAAAAGTTAAACAGCCAGCCATTAATACGAATAAATAAGTTCTAACTTTCCGAAGCAATAAAGGTCAATTCTAACTTTCCAAAAAAGGAAAGTTTTAACTTTCCCTTTTTTACCTAAAAGTAAGGATTAATAAGTTCCTAGGCTGTCCGCTACTGCCCTATTAAGACGGACAGATATGGCTTGCTGCGCCGACCTGAGAACGTAACTGAGGCGTCTGATGATACGAGAATATCCGAGGCTTGTGGAGCCGGGGAAGAGGCAAAATACAAATATGTGGCCGCCAGTGGTAGTTGAAAGAGACCAACCGGGTAGAAACTAAATGTTGAAGCTGTACAAAGGGGCGATAAATAATTAAACATGAACAATAATAATAATAAATAAACAAAACCTGACAGGTTTTGTTTCTTATAACTCAAAGGGTTTGTAGACGAATCTAAATCTTTATCAACAACTGCTGTGTATATAGATGGATTAGACATAGAAGAAACAGGTTTAGATAAGGAATTGATTAAACCAGCAAAATTTTATAACAATTTTGTAGATAAAACTTCTATAGAGCCAATGAGGGAAGAATTAGCCGGAAAAGCTGGTATCTATGCTTTTAAACATAATGAATCTGGTAAAGTATATATAGGTAGTTCTAATAATTTATGGTTAAGATTTTCTGATCATGTAAAGAATAGAAGTTCTAATGTTCATTTACAGCGTGCATTTCTTAAATATGGTTTCAATTGTTTTACTTTTATTGTTATAAAAACTTTAGATAATACAATTTTTTCTAAAGAAGAGTTAAATACTAAATTAATTGAGTTAGAACAAGTTTTTTAGATCTTTCAGTTATTAAATATAATATAAACCCTAAAGCAGGGAAAACTAGAGAAGGTGCAACTCATACTGAAGAAACTATTCTAAAATTGAGAGAAATCAATAAAGGTGAAAATAATCCGTTTTTTGGGCAAACTCATTCTGAAGAGTATAAAAAATTATTAAAAGAACGAAAGTCTGGTAAAAATAATCATATGCACGGAAAACCTGTAACTGAAGAGAATAAACAATTAATATCACAAATTTTTAGTAAACCTATTTATCTTTATGATTCAAACACTTTTCTATTGATAGAAAAGTACCTCAAACAGCGAGATTTAATTGAAGAATTAAAAATATCCACAAAGACAATAGTAAAATACAAAGATTCTGGAATGGTATTTAGAAATAAATATATTATAACATCTAAGCCTATAGATGATATTGTATAATAGCTATAACGGGGGTTAGAGCGTCATTCCCTAGAATGAGATACGATCAATTAATGAGTTTCTGTTGAACTGTTTTACTACCATTAATCTTTGCTTTCATGTTCCTTATCTTGACAATACTAATCTCTTTTGATGCTATCCCTACAAATATTTCAGGTCAAAAAAAAGTTTTATGGGCAAAACCTAAACCTTTATATTTCAAGTTTAACCGGTGTGCCGGTCAAACGCAATTAGACTCAAAAAAAATATGACAAAAAGTTCCGCCACCTTTCTAAAGGTAAGCGGTATAAACTTATACCTTCGTAATGTAATCAAATTAAGAAGTAATCCTTCAAAAACAATAACAAAAACAAATTTTTACAATGACTAACTTAAATCTATATTATACAGTAGGGGCAGATCTTTTAGGTGTAGCATGCATGTCCTTAATTTTATGGTATGCTTACAGAGCTGCTGGGTGATCTGTGCTTATTTGTATGCTTCTGCTCTATATTCCTGTGCCTTTGAGCTTTGACCAAATGCTTTTCTTTTCTATTTTACCAATTAGTATCAATAGTGCTAAATATTTATCCCTTGACCCTGACTATGTTACAGGGTTTTCAGATGGTGAAGCTGCATTTTCAATAACAATATCTCGTAGGGATAGAACCCCACTAGGCTGATATCCGATACCTGTGTTTACAATAGAATTACACAAAAGAGATTTACCCTTACTAAAAGACATACAAGCGTTTTTTGGGGGTGGCTGGAGGATCTATACGTGCGCGTAGTAATAGAAGCGGGTCTGTGGTATTAAGTATAACAGAGCTAGAAATCTTAAGAGAAGTAGTTATACCACATTTTCTTAAGTATCCATTGTTAACTCAAAAACGTGCCGACTTCGAACTGTTTGCAAAGGCAGTAGATTTAATTTCTGCTAAAAAACATCTTACAGCGGATGGTCTGCGTGAGATTGTGAGTCTGAGATTTGGAAAGGGTACAAAAATACCCGTTGAATTACTCGAAGCTTTCCCTGACGTTATACCTGTGTCTAGACCTTTTGTTGAGCCTCGGGACTTCACTCCCCATTGATTAGCAGGTTTTACGGATGCTGAAGGCTGTTTTGACCTTGAAATCTCCAAATCTATAACATCTATTGGATTTGCAGTAACTTTAATAATTAGACTAGTTCAACATGCACGTGATTCTAAGTTAATACATAGCATGATTAGTTATTTAGGTTGTGGTACTTTTTGGTTAGGGGCTTCTAATGAAGGAGCAGTCTTAAATGTAAGAAGACTCTCTGACATATCTAATATTATTATACCCTTTTTTAACAAATACCCTTTACATGGTAAAAAAAAAAATTAGATTTTTTAGATTTCTGTAGAGTCGCGGGTATAATGAATAAAAAAAAAATAACATCTAACCCATGAGGGTTTAGGTGTAATCAGAGAGATAAAGGCGGTAATGAATACTGGAAGAAAGGCATAGTTAAGTAAAGTACAGTACACCCTCCGGCATTATTTTTGTATTCTTTTTCTTGGCTGAATACGCCAGTATCATACTTATATCTATTTTAACTAGTATCCTATTCCTAGGTGGTTATTTTCCCCCTTTCCATACTATAATGGCTTATATCAGTAATCCTATTCTAGAAGGAATTATATATGGTGTAACACTAGGAGTAAAAACTTGTATTATAGTCTTTGGCTTTATATGGACACGTGCGAGTTTACCGAGAATTCGTTATGACCAATTAATGTCGTTCTGTTGAACTGTCTTACTACCATTAATTTTTGCTTTCATGTTCCTTATCTTAACAATACTAATTTCATTCGATGCTATCCCTACTAACATTTCCGGTCTGTTTATACCAGGTTTAATTGCTTATAACTCCTAATAGGTTTTTAAACTATATTTTAGTTTAATTTTCTGGTTCGAATCCAGGATAGGGGTAATGCTATTAATTAGTAATCTATTTCTATTATTAGTCAATGCGGTCACTTTAAGGCGCGAATTTTCAATATTATTTAATCGGGTAGCTATTTTTATATTGCTATATTCTGGTATCATAGGATATGATAGTTTATATGTAACATATTTAGATACAGGAATAGGTATATATAATGGTTTATTCCATTCAACAGCAATAACACATAGTTTTGATCTGTTTATATATATTATAGCTCCTATAATATTATTATTAACTGCATTTTATGCCAGACGTATAGTACAACCTATATTTCCTTATAATCGTTTTGAACCAAAAAATGGATTCTTCTCAAAAGGTTATGTGAAAGCATACCGAAATGCGGTAATGGGTCTAGATGCTCCACAATTTACAATATTAGAATATCCTTTAATAATATTATTTATATTAATAGGGGCTATATTGTTAATGTCTAGTAGTGACTTAGTATCTATGTTTTTAGCAATAGAGTTACAAAGTTACGGATTATATATCTTTGCTACATTATATAGAAATTCCGAATGATCAACGTCGGCTGGTCTTACTTATTTTTTATTAGGTGCTGAGAGATTTAGGACTTCTCTTGTTTTGTGCCTACAACTGCCAAACTCCGGGGACGCCCTAAAGCGTCTGATACCAAGCCACAGCCGAAAGACTGTGAGTGGCTGACCTAATTACTCAGGTATGGTAATAAGTCAGAAGATATCTGAAAAGATAATGGGTTATCGCGGATCTAAGTCAGTAATATTGAATAATATTACTGTAAAAGAGCAACGAGTAGACGGTGGTTGATGTAGTGCGGTGGCTAGGTGTTCTCTAATAGCTTTTCTAAACTATAGAGCAAAAACTCCTTCTAAGGGTATCTTTATAATAGAGAAATCCCATTACAGCAGATCATATACTTCCATAGCAAGACAAACTTCAAATTTAATAACCTACCCTTGATACGTTACAGGTTTCTCGGACGCAGAAGCTTGCTTTACTTTTAGTGTTTATAGAAGTAATGACAGGAAAATTGGTTGACGTGTTAGTCATTGTTTTCAAATTACTATACATAAAAAAGATCTAGTTCTATTAGAGCAGATTCAAAGTTATTTTAAGGTGGGGAGTATAACTACCCATAGATCTGAATCACTTCATTATCGTGTTCAATCGGTAGAAAATTTAATAGTAATAGTAAATCATTTTGATAAATATCCGCTAATAACTCAAAAATGATCTGATTACAAACTATTCAAGCAAGCACTTGTGTTAATCAAAAACCAAGAACATCTAACAATGGAAGGGATAAGTAAAATTGTGGCAATTAAAGCTTCAATGAATATTGGTCTATCCGATGAATTAAAATCAGCCTTTCCGGGAATTATTCCAGCACAGAGACCTAAATTATTAAACTGCCAAATTAAAGACCGGCCACCCACACAGTTCGTGCTGGGCGCCGACCCTAATTGACTAGCTGGGTTTACGTCTGGCGAGGGTTGTTTTTTCATACGTATAATAAAATCTCCTCGCCATAAACTAGGAGAGCGAGTTCAATTGGAATTTCAAATTACTCAACATAATAGGGATGAACAATTGATGAAAAGCTTAGAAAATTATTTAGGTTGTGGGAAATTATATGGAATAACAGATAGTCATTGTAGATTTATAGTAACGAAATTCAAAGATCTAACAGAAAAGATCATACCGTTTTTCAATAAATATCCTATAGTTGGAGTTAAGGCAGAAGATTTTGCTGATTTTAAACGAGTAATGGAAAAAATGAAAGTCGAGGCTCATTTAACTAGAGAGGGTTTAGAGGAAATTAAATTAATAAAAGAAGGAATGAACTCTGGGAGAAAATAAAAGGTGGGTTTTCCTTTTATAGCACTGCATCTAAGGTGTACTCTAAAGGGTTTCGAAAGAAACTATCAAGTCAGAATCCTTTCTAAGCCAGGGCTCCGCCCCATCGTGGCCTCTATCGCAGTGATGCCCCGAGTGATATACAAAGGTTGTTCTTCAGAGCGATTTCGAATCTTCAACCAAAACCTAATAGGGGACTAGTTCTTAATCCCATATGGCTTACAGGTGTTATTGACGGTGTAGGTTGTTTTCATATCAGTATTTATAAAAATAAGAATAAAGTAGGTTGAGCGGTAAAAATTGAGTTTGAAATTAGATTGCATGCAAGGGATAAAGCTTTGTTAAAAGAGATTCAAAACTATTTTCAAGTGGGTAACATATTTTTAAATTCAAGGGAAGGTGTGAGTTTTCGTATTCAATCGCCTAAAGATTTAGCAAAAATTGTTGCTCTTTTAGATCTATACCCTTTAAAAACTCAAAAATTCTCCGACTACGTACTTTTTAAAGAAGCTCTTAATCTAATTTTAAATAAACAACATTTAACTCTCTCAGGTTTACATAAGATTGTGGCAATTAAAGCTAAAATGAACTTAGGTTTATCTGAGAGTTTACAAGCAGCTTTCCCAGATGTTCTTCCAATGAGTCGACCTTTAGTTAATAAACCTAGCATAGGCCCGGAATGAATAGCTGGATTTGCAACAGCTGAAGGTTGTTTTTTCGTTAATATTTTGAAATCCCCAACTCATAAACTGAAGGAAGGTGTACAATTAGAATTTAGTCTTACTCAACATTCTAGAGATGAACTATTAATGAAAAGCTTGATTGAATTTTTTAATTGTGGAAATGTCCAGAGGTCTAATGGTGCGTGTAAATATAGAGTGGGTAATTTACCAGCTATGGCCGAAAATATTATACCATTATTTAAAAATTACCTGATCCTTGGAGAAAAGTCTAAAGATTTTTCTGATTTCTGCAAAGTATTAGAAATGATTAAAGTCAATAAACATTTAACTAAGGAAGGGTTAGAGCAAATTCGAATTATTAAAGCTGGAATGAATACTGGAAGATCGAAAAGCTTGCCTGCTATGGAGTAGGAAGGTCAACCTTAATTTTAATGGTAAGATAAATCTGATATGCCTTGGGTTTATCTTCTTGTTTTATATTATTAGGATCTGCATTATTATATGCAAATTGTGGTCTAACAAGTTTAGATGGTATATATGTTTTCTATAATATAGAAATTCCTTCAGCATTTGGAGAACCTATTTCTACTATATATTCTTTTGGTGCGAAACCTGAAATATTAAGTATGGGATTTTTAATTATGTCTGTAGGATATTTATTTAAAGTATCAGCTGCACCTGCTGTGTGAAGTAGGAAATCACTATCGTGGGTAAAACTATCAAACTCCGGGAACCCCCTAAAGCTTTTGGTACCAAGCCATGGCCTAAAGGCCACAGGTGGATGAGTTAATTACTTATGTACGGTAATAAGTCAAAAGATGATTGAAAAAGAAATGGGAAACCGCGGATCTAAATCAGTAGTCTATTTAGTATTAGTTAGTTTGCTTATGCATTCTCTCCTTATATCTCCTTCATTCTCTCCTTGGTACCTGCACTTTAATGAGTTACTTTTCTCTAACTCAATTTTATTAGCTATATTTCCTTTTAATAGTAGAAATTTCTCTTCTAATTCGGCCTGGCGAAGCCAAGCCTCCGTTGATGTGAGAAATTATTCTACTAACAATTCAGTGGTTCCGGTGATCAAATATAGTAATGCTGATATTCAGAAGCTACAAATTATAAAAGAAAATAGAGGTAAAAGCGGAGTTTATCGCTGAGTATGCCTAGTAAATGGAAAAAGCTATATAGGTAGTAGTGTGAATTTAGCCAAAAGGTTTGGAGGTTACTATAATATTAACTTTATAAGTAATAAAATGAATAAAAATATGTTAATCAATAAAGCGCTTCTTAAATATGGTTATGCCAACTTTAGCGTAGAAATACTGGAGTATTGTGAACCATCTGAAGCAGTTTCAAGGGAGCAATATTTTCTAGACAGGTTAAAACCTGAGTATAATATTTTAAAAAATGCAGCCTCCTTACTTGGTTTCAGGCATTCTGATGAGAGTATTGCTAAAATTAAAGCAAAATTAAAAGGTCGTATTTTCACACCAGAACATCTAGCAAATTTGTCTGCTGCGAAAAAAGGTAACAATAATGCAACAGGTAGTAAAGGTCGTAAACGAGCAGAAGGAGCAGGTAGTCCTAGTGTTCAGATAGAAGTTTTTGATCAGGAAACCCGAATGAAAACAATATATCCTTCAATGAGTGCAGTTGCTAAAGCCTTAGGTGTACCTTCAGGAAGTATTCGAATGTATTTTTCTCGTAATAATCATAAGCCATATAAAGGTAGATATTTATTGCAAAAATTAGCTGGCTAACTAAAGCGTAGACTATTGTAAAAGAGCAACGAGTAGACGGTAGTTGAATAATCAGCAAACTGGTTATTTTAAGATGTACTCTAACGGGTTTCGAAAGAAACTATCAAGTCAAAATCCTTTCTAAACAAATAATAGGGTTATAATATTATTATTATTATTATTATTAATATTTTCCCCGGAAATTAAATACACGAGTAGCGTAGACAACATCTACTCTACTTCATTCTTAATTTGTTCTTCACAACGCTATTTTTCAACTTCTTCTGTCACCTATACTCCAATTATTCCAGTAAAAGATTATTCAAACGCCGATCTTGATAAAGTTCAAATACTTGAAGAGAACAAGGGAAAATCAGGTATCTATCTCTGAACGAATAATACTAATGGGAAAAAGTATGTGGGTTCATCAGTGGATCTGGGGCGTCGACTAAGAGAGTATTTTAACGTTAATCACTTAGAGGCAAATAAAAGTATGCCAATTTGCTGTGCCTTGTTAAAGTATGGTTATTCTAATTTTTCTCTTACTATCCTCGAATACTGCGCGCCATCTGAGGTTATTGCACGGGAGAACCATTATATTAGTAGTCTTAACCCAGACTACAATCTCTGCCCCGCAGCAGGGTCTTGACTGGGGAAAAAGCACTCAGCAGTTACTCGTGAAAAATTGAGTGCAGCTAATTTAGGGAAAATTAACTCTGCAACTACACGAGCAAGAATGAGTGCAGCTCATAAAGGAAAAATTCACTCGGAGGAACATAAAGCAAAAATCTCTGCTTCAATGTTTGGTAAAAATAGTGGTAAAAATCAACCTAATTCTGTAAAAATAGAAGTTCTTGATTTGGAAACAAACGAAAAAACTATTTTTCCTTCTATGACTGCAGCTGCTAAAAGCTTAAATATTAGTAGTCACAAAACAATTTCTTTTTATTTTAAAAATAACCAACAAAAACCATATAAAGCTCGGTATATCTTCAGAATGGTATAAGGAGCGGACTCATTTTTAGCATTAGCTGCTACACCAGTTGTAACTTATACTAATTCTGATCTAGATAAACTAGCTATTTTAAAAGAAAACCAAGGAAAATCCGGTATGTCTTGGTTCTTCAGTGGACTTATAGATGCTGAAGGATGTTTCACTATTGGTATTTCTAGAGACAAGAAAAATAAAGTTGGTTGAGCAGTAAAATTAATTTACCCGAATATGAATAAATCTAAGGAGAAGCTTCGTGGAAATACTTTTTATTTATTTGCATGATAAATTTGATAGCCGTGTTTCATTTTTGATCTCCTGCCAGATGATCTGGGATATCATCTATGTGGGTAAGACTACCAAACTCCGGGGACTCCTTAAAGCTTATGGCACCAAGCAATAACCGAAAGGTTATTTGTGGATGGTCTAATCAACTATGTATGGTAATAGCCCATAAGATAATCGAAAGAGAAATAGGATATCGCGGATCTAAGTCAGGCTTATATCCTAGGCCTGTAAAAGAGCAACGAGTAGACGGTAGTCGATGTGTTAATTTAACACATCTAAGGTATACTCTATTAGGTTTCGAAAGAAATTCTCAAATCAAAAACCCTTCTAACCAAATTCAACAAAGACGACTATATATTACCATGGCAGCTCAACAAGGTGAAAACCAGAATTTTAAAATAAATACCATACAAATTTATTCTAACATTGAGGCTAATAAAGCTCAAATTCTTTCTGATAATCAAAATAAATCAGGTATATATATGTTTAAAAAAAAAATGGTAAACGCTATATAGGAAGTTCAGAAAGTTTAAGAGTAAGATTTCTAAAATATTTAAATACTAATTATTTACTTAGAAATACCTCTATGTATATTTGTCGCGCTCTGTTTAAAGATGGTTATTCTAATTTTTCTCTTACTATTCTTGAGTACTGTGAACCAGATAAGTGTTTAATAAGAGAGAAACATTATTGGGATCTCTTGAAACCTGAGTACAATATAGCCAAGGATCCTACTGCTCCATTTTCTGATCGAAAACATTCTGAAAAAACTAAACAAATAATGTCGGAAACCGAGAATTCTGGTCGGTTTAAGACAGGGCATAAACATTCTGATGAAACTCGTACAAAAATTTCTGATGCTCAAAAAGGTAAAGCAAGAGCCCCAGGAGCTGGAAAGCCCTCTCAACAGATAGAAGTTACTGATATCACAAATAATACTACAATTTCTTACGATTCTATTAGTGAAGCTGCTAGAGTCTTAAATATTAGTAAATCGAGAATTTCTGAGTATTTTAGTAATAATCAACAGAAACCTTATAAAGGTCAATATACTTTCAAAAAAGTAAATTAATTATTTATTAGCTCCTGTAATTATTTAGGTGATTCGTTTCCTCATCATTTTGCTTAGCATCCTTTAATTATTTAGTTGTTTTTGGATTACAGGCTTTACTGATGCTGAAAGTTGTTTTTATATCTCTATAATTCAAAGTCAGCTAAAAAGAGGCTGACAAACCCTAGCTAGCTTTGAAATTGAGCTTGATGCTAAAGATAAAGTCTTGTTGGATAGAATTCAGGCTTATTTTGGAGTTGGTAAAGTTTATAAGGCAAAAATAAATGCCTATCGTTACATGGTGAGAACACCTAAAGATTTAGCAGTAATCATAGATCATTTCGATAAATACCCACTAATAACCTCAAAGCGATCAGATTTTGAGTTATTCAAGCAAGTTGTAGATATAATTAATCGTAAACAACATCTTAGTTTTGAGGGTCTACAACAAATTGTAAATCTTCGAGCCTCAATAAATAACGGTTTATCTCAAAAATTAAAAGAAGCATTCCCTGATACTATCCCAGTTCAGAGACCCATAGTTAAGGATCAAGTTATTAAAGATCCTAATTGGCTAGCAGGATTCACGAATGGAGAGGGGTGTTTCCACGTCAGTATTTTCAAATCTTCAACAAAACTAGGAGAAGCAGTGAGATTAGAATTTATAATAACTCAACATTATAGAGATGAGCAATTAATGAGAAGTTTAATTGAGTACTTCGATTGTGGGAATCTTTCTAAAGATAGAGAGGTTTTTCATTATCGAGTAGGGAAATTTTCAGACATTGAGAATAAGATCATACCATTCTATGAAATATACCCATTACTTGGACAGAAGGGTTTAGATTACGCGGACTTCTGTAAAGTAGCCGAATTAATGAAATCCAAAGCTCATTTTACAGCAAGCGGACTAGAAAAAATTATAAAAATCAAGGCTGGAATGAACCGAGGAAGATAATTAAAATAATCTCCGGGTATTTAAGAAGCCCCCCATCTAGGATAGATGGTGGTTGTACATGGTTGGGGTCCGGGGACACCCTAGAACTTCTGGTACCAAGCTGTAGTCGAAAGGCTACAAGTGGATGAACTAATCACTCATGTACGGTAACAAGTCAGAAGGCTTCTGAAAAGAACGTGGGTTATCGCGGATCTAAATCAGATTTTAAAGAGGTTACTTCTTATACACCTCTTATATCTGTAAAAGAGCAACGAGTAGACGGTAATTGACATGGTACGGTGCCCTCTAAAGGAAGGTTTACTCTAATAGGTTTGTTTATAAACTATAGAGTAAAAATCCATACGAAGGCTAACCAAATATTATATAAATCCCATAACAGAAGATCATATACTTCCATAGTAAACCAGGATTTAATTCCGAATTTAATAATGAACCCTTGTCACAGGTTTATCAGACGCTGAGGCTTGCTTTATAATTAGTGTTAGTAGAAATAAGGAAAGGAACGTTGGTTGACGTATTAGCCATTGTTTTCAAATAACTATACATAAAAAAGATATAGCACTGTTAGAACAGCTTAAAAGTTATTTTTTAGTGTCTCCTTTTTTTTTTTGTCTCCTTTTTTTTTTTGTCTCCTTTTTTAGTGGGGAGTATTATTACATTATTTGATATTGATCCTTTTTTACTGTGTGCTATTATTCCAATCAAAAGTTATTCTAATGCTGCTGCCGATAAATCTAGAGTTCTTAAAGAAAATAAAGGAAAATCAGGTGTTTATCTTTGAACAAATTTAATAAATGGTAAAAGCTATATAGGTTCTTCAGATAATTTACGAAGAAGATTGAATAACTATTTTAATACTAATCATTTACTTATAAATGACTGTATGTATATTTGTCGGGCTTTACTTAAGCATGGTTATTCTAATTTTTCTCTTACAATTCTTGAGTACTGTGAACCAGAACAATGTCTAGAAAGAGAAGATTTTTATCTGTCCTGTTTTCCGCATGAGTATAATATCTTACCGAAAGCAGGCTCTAGATTAGGTAGTAAACATCTGGAGAAAACTAGACAAATAATGTCTAACGCTAAGAGAGGAGGAAAACATTCCGATGAAACTAAACAAAAAATATCGGATGCTCATATAGGTTCTAAACTTTCTGATGAAACTAAACAAAAAATATCAAATGCTATGCCAACTAGTATAAAAATAGAAGTTACTGATATTAAAAATAATACTACTTCTTATTATGATTCAATTAGTGAAGCTGCAAGAGCCTTAAATATTAATAAATCAGTAATTGATATGTATTTTATACGTAATCAACAGAAACCTTATAAATGTCTATATATTTTCAATAAGAAATATGCTTAAATAGTAGAGAAATGGAGCTTATCAAAGATCTGGCTACTTATCGACTTTAAATAAGTAGGCTCATCTAACGACGGAAGGTTTTGACCAGATTCGTCAAATCAAAGCTGGAATGAATAGAGGTAGAGATGTCGAGTAAATTATTAGTTACTACGCACTGTCTATATAAGGCACCTTTACATAGTGTAATAAATACTATGTACGTACCTGCCTATTCCATTCCTTAGGATGTAGAAGAAGAAGTTGTTTTTGTATTTTGTATGATAGAGGGCCAAGATTTTTTTAATCCAGTTCATGGTTTTACTACAAGATCCATTCCAATTTGTTCAAGAATACCATGAAGTAAGTTTTTGTGCTTTCTACTTAGGTGTTGATGGATTATCGATTTCTCAGCTAACCCAAAGGTCTTATTCAACTCAAAATACATCTGTTTTTCCAGATTTCGCACCAATTCTAACTTATAATAATTCTGACCTGGATAAACTAAAGATTCTTAAAGAAAACAAAGGTAAATCTGGTATTTATATGTGAACTCATATCCCATCTGGCCAAAGATATATAGGTAGTGGTGTGGATTAAAGAGATAGATTTTATAGTTATTTTAGTGCTAGTTATTTAGAGAGTCAAAAGGGTAGCTCTCATGTTTATCCAGCACTTTTAAAATATGGTTATTCTAATTTTTCTCTTGAAATACTCGAATATTGCGAGCCGGATAATTGTATAGAAAGGGAGCAATATTATCTCGATCTGTTAAACCCTGAGTATAATATATTAAAAACAGCTGGTTCTTCATTAGGATATAAACATTCTGAGGAAACTAAACAAAGAATGAGTGATACTCGGTTAGGTAGAAAAGTTTCTGATGAAACTAAACAGAAAATGAGTGAAGTGCGGAAAGGCTATCCAAGACCAGTAGGAGCAGGTAGAGCTGCTGTTCAGCTAGAAGTTCTGGACCTGTCTACAGGAACTAAAACAGTTTATCCTTCATTTAGTGAAGCTGCTATAGCCTTAGGTGCGACTAAAGGAAGTATTTCTAGATATTTTTCGCGTAATGCCCAGAAGCCCTATAAAGGACGGTATATCTTGGGCCTACAAGATCAGTAGGACCGGGAGTCGGGTCGTTGACCCATAATGTTTTTGAAATTTGTATGATAGAGGGCCAAGTACAAACAACGTCTCTACTCTAATTCGGCTACCGGGCCTTCATTTAATAAACCTTGCGCGATGGAACCTTGATTTGTTACTGGGTTCACAGATGCTGAGGGTTGTTTCACTATGAGCATTTCTAAAACACCAAAAAATAGAATAGGTTGGCAGGTGAACGTTAATTTTATAATTAATCTGCATAAAAGAGATGTAGAGCTCTTAAACCGTATTCAGCGGTATTTCGGGGGAATAGGAATTATAAGAAAAGAGAGAGGTGATTTATGTGATTTCAAAGTTCTTTAAACCAAATATTAACGGTGATTATTCCTCATTTTGACAAATATCCTTTAATAACGGCGAAGCGTGCAGATTACCTTATCTGAAGAAAGGTGATTATGATGATGGACCACGGGAAACATTTAACGGCGTCGGGCTTACAAGCTATTATAAATATTAGGGCTACTCTTAATAAAGGGCTGTCACCAGCATTGAAAGAAGCTTTCCCTAATAGTGTAGCAGTACCAAGGCCGGAAATTTCCTCAATAATAGAGCTGCAGCCTCTATGGCTAGCGGGATTTATATCGGGTGAGGGTTGTTTCAGGGTTAGTATAAGAGAATCTAAGTCTTCTAAAGCAGGAATCCGTGTAAGCTTAATATTTGTATTAAATCAACATTGTCGTGATGAGTCGCTAATAATAAGTTTAGTTGATTACTTTGGATGTGGTAATTCTTATTCTTATAAGGATTTTACAGAATTTAAATGCCAATCCTTCCAAGATAATTATGAAAAAATTATTCCATTTCTTCGCAAATATCCCGTCCTAGGTGAAAAATCTGAGGATTTCAAGGATTGATGTCTTGTAGCCGAAATAATTAAAAACAAGGGTCATTTAACTAAAGAAGGGTTAGACAAGATTAGACAAATCCAATCTGGAATGAACAAGGGTAGATATTTTAAATAAAATTATAACGGTATCAATGTATTTTAAAGTCGTCACCGCTTGGTTAAACCATGCGGTATTATGTGAATTTGTATGATAAATTTGAGGGCCAAGGATGTTTATGATGCGCTTGACACAGTAGTAGTTACTTTTGTAGCCAATCTACCTAAAATTTCGATACTTATATTCTTGCTGGGGACAGTTCAGCATGGTAGCCAAACTATAACCGAGTTTAGTTGAACGAATGTTTTCTTAGTTAGTTCATTCTTATCTTTAATTGTAGGAACTGTGGGTGGATTAGTTCAGTTCAGAATCAAAAGATTACTGGCGTATAGCAGTATTTCACATAATGGATTTTTATTACTAGCTTTAGTAGGGTTGAGCCTAGAATCTGTGCAAGGCTTTTTATTCTATTTAAGCCAGTATATTTTAACAAGTATATGTGTTTTCTTTATACTAGTCCTAATCGGTCATTCTCTTAAAGATAGAAAAATTAATTATGAACTATTAGATAGAGAACATTCTCCTTTACAATTCATTGCTCAATTGAAAGGTTATTTTTATCACAATCCAATATTGGCATTAAGTCTTGCGATTTCTTTATTTTCTTTATTAGGAATTCCTCCTTTAATAGGTTTCTACGGAAAGCAGTTAGTTCTTTCAGCTGCGCTGCAAGAAGGTCATGTATTTTTATGTATCATAGCCATATTAACTAGTGTAGTTGGAGGTGTGTACTATCTACAGGTAATTAAAGCTATGTTTTTCTTAGATGGGTCAGAGGAGGGGGAATACCCGTCTAGCGAAAACACTCAGCTTAAAAATAAAAATAAAAATAAAAATTCTTTAGACTTAAATTTTAAAACATTGCCTTCCTCATCTTTAACTATTACTGTCTCGACATTAACTTTAATAAATTTATTATTTATCCTTTGCCCTAACATTTGGTTAAGTAGTGCTAATATCTTAGCAATGCTATTTTTAAACATTTAATGAAATTAACACTTTATTGTGAACTATTAGGTTTAGTCCTCAAACCATTAAATATGAATAATATGCTCTTTGATATAACTAGACTAAGTAGAGCTAATATATTAGCGAGGATTTTAAAATTTAGGTTATGCTAGGTTCTACAATTTTTTTTCTTGTGTTTATCCCTATATTGGCCTTTATTCTGTTGGGTCTTAGTCTTTTATTAGGGCCCCATAGTCCTTATTCACAGAAGGATAATGCGTTTGAGTGTGGATTTAGTTCTTTTAGGGGTCAGAATAGAACAGAATTCAGTATCTCCTTTTTTATTTTTGGTTTATTATTCCTTCTTTTCGATCTTGAGATCTTATTAGTTTATCCTTACACTGTCAGTTCCTATAACAATTCTTCTTATGGCTTATTTATTGTAATTATTTTCCTATTAATCTTGACAGCCGGGTTTGTATTTGAGTTAGGCAAAAATGCCTTGAAAATTAACTCAAAACAATCTGGTTATCTTGAGTCTAATATAATTCCATCCACTAAACCTTTAGCCAAGGCTAATAGTATTAGAAATACTAATAACCTTTATAAGAATCAACGATTTCAGTGAAAGATAAGCGTCAGGGGTATTCATACTCTCCCTAATCCATCCGTAAAGGTTTATAATAATGCTGATCTGCAGAAAAAGCAGATACTCCTTGAAAACAAGGGAAAATCAGGTGTATACCGTTGAACTAACATAGTCTCAGGTAAAATGTATGTAGGAAGTAGTGCTAGTCTTGGCCGTAGATTAGGGGAATACTATTCTACTCCAAAACTGGTAAGACACGCAGAGGTAGGTAATAGTATTATCTGTAAAGCCCTTTTAAAACACGGGCACAAAAACTTCCAACTTGCAATTCTATGTTACTGTGAGCCTGATAATGTCCTATCATTAGAGCAATACTTTATTAATTCCTTGAAGCCTGAGTATAATATTTTGCAGGTAGCTGGCTCACCTCTGGGGCATAAACATAACGAGACTTGAAAGAATGAGAGGTCCAAAGTCTCCAGATCATCTAGCTAAGCTAAGAGAAAACTTATTAAAATAAACATTGATCGGGTGTTTACTGAGGAACTTCGTTCAAAAATGTCCGAGGGTAATAGTAATAAAATGGCAGTAACTGACACAGCTACAGGTGAAATTAAGGAATATCCTTCTATGCGTGCGCTAGCCTTAGCGTTTGGTGCAAGTCGTTCTTCGTTAAGTAATTATGTTAAAACTGGTAAGTTATTCCGTGGTGTTTATAAAATTGGAGTTAAGGAATTGGGTCCTCAGACTGGTAAAGTATATTCTAAAGAAGCTTTGGAATCTATGAAAATACCAAGGCAGGGAGTAAAGCATACGGAGGCAACAAAACTTGCAATTGTCCGTTCTCAACCTACAGTTCAAAGAATAGAGGTTACTGATTTAAGTACTGGTATTAGTACTGAATATGAATCAATTAAAAAAGCTGCTAAAGCCTTAAATTGTAGGGATGGCTCTTTGGGTTATAATCTAAACTCTAAAAAACAAAAACCTTATAAAGGTAGATATGCTTTGAGTAAGATAGATTAGCAACTTGCGCCGATACACACTAAAGCTTATTTCTTCTATCATTATGCTGTAAGTTCTTAAAACAATTCTTCTTAGCCAAGGGCCGCGGAGCCTTGAAAATTAATTCTAGACAAACCGGCTATCTTGAGTCTACTCTATCGTCTGAGCCTTCTACGTTACCTAAGTCTTCGGCAAAAGGGTTTAATGGGCAGTCAAAGCCTAATAACCTTTATCCCACTCGTCGGATGTCTTATGCTATTAAAAGATCCGAGCGTAGGTACTATTCTACTAGAAGATGCTTACCGAGCCCTAGAATACTATCTAAAAATAGTTATTATTCTAGGCGTCGACATCACCTAAAAATGGAATTGTTTACCCGAATGCTGAGGCCGAGAAATCTTTAATCTTAGCGGAAAATAAAGATAGAGTCGGTGTGTATTGCTGAACAAATTTAATATCAGGCAACAAATATGTCGGGAGTAGTGCTAGTCTTGGCCGTAGATTGGGGGAATACTATTCTGTACCTAAACTGGTTAAACAGGCAGAGATAGGTAATAGTGTTATCTGTAAAGCCCTTTTAAAACACGGGCACAAAAACTTCCAACTTGCAATTCTATGTTACTGTGAGCCTGATAATGTCCTATCATTAGAGCAATATTATATAGATTCCTTAAAGCCTGAGTATAATATTTTGCAGGTGGCAGGCTCACCCCTAGGACATAAACACACCGAGACTTGAAAAAATGAGAGCTCCAAAGTCTCCAGAGCATCTAGCTAAGCTAAGAGAAAACATAGCTAAAATAAACACTGACCGGGTGTTTACAGCCGCACTTCGCTTAAAAATAGCACTAGCTAATGGTAATAAAGTATTAGTTATTGACACAGTTACAGATGTAACTAAGGAATACCATTCAATACGTGAGGCAGCCCTTGAGCTTGGTACAAGTCACCCTACGGTAAGAAGTTATATAAAAACTGGGGAGTTATTCCGTGGTATATATAAAATAGTTCTAAAGGAACCTGATTCTCAGTTAGGTAGAACACACTCTAAGGAATCTCTTATTTTAATGGGTAGAGCAAGACGGGGAATAAAGCTATCGGAGGCTACAAAACTTGCCATTACACTTGCTCAGCCTAACGCTCAGAGAATATCAGTCACTGATTTGATTTCTGGCATTATAACTGAGTATAGTTCAATTAGACAAGCTGCTAAAGCCCTTAATTGTGGGGATAGCACTATTACTTATAATCTAAATTCTAAAAAACAAAAACCTTATAAAGGCAGGTATGTTTTTATAAAGATAGATTAGGAGCTTGCGCCGGTACACACATAAGCCTAAAGCTTATTTCTTCTATTCTGGAAAACAATATATCGGAGGCGCGCGCAGTTCAAAATATATACATAGGCGTGATTTTTGACGGTTTCCATACTATAGGGGGAACCTAATTTTAATATAGCTGAAGAAGAGTTTGATATTTTAAGTAATATTATAGGCACATCTGTGCCTATGATAGCAGCCAATAATGGATAAACGCTTTAGCTAACTAATTGGGCTTTGATTGATAGGTCGTAGTCGTTTCACAGGATATTAGAAATTTTCAGTAAAGTTTGTATGTCAAATTGTAAAAGTTTAATAATTATACACAAATATATAAAGGTCAACTAATAAGGAGAAACAAAGTATAGGGATGTGCTTGAAAATACTAATTGTTGAATTTTGTTATTATATATAATTATTATAAGTTACCTAATAATTAAGTATAAAATTAAACGAAAATTGTACATGGGTAAATAAAAATCAAAATAAAATATGAAAAACTTAAAAATGATTACAAATACTATTTCCTTTTCTTTATCGTCCAAATTGCTACATTGCTTACAAAACAAAATTAATAGGAAAGGTTTACATACCTTACCTGTTGTTCCAATTAGGGTATACGAAAACGCTGATATCCAAAAACTAGAAATACTTAAAGATAATAAGGGAAAATCAGGCATTTACTGTTGGAAAAACTTAGAGAGTGGTAAAATGTATATCGGTAGTGCACAAAATATTAGGGGTCGTATAAAGGTCTATTATAATAGAAAACATCTTATTAGAGTGCCTAATATGCGAATTAATAGAGCTCTACTAAAGTGAGGCTATTCTTCTTTCAGTCTCTTAATCTTAGAATATTGTAACAAGGAAGATCTTATTAAGAGAGAACAATATTACTTAGGTATTTTGAAGCCAGAGTATAATATTTGTACAACAGCTGGTTCGACTCTTGGTAAATTACATTCAGATAAAACAAAGGCTAAAATAGCAGAAGCTAGAATCGGCTTAAAACACTCACAGGAAACTAAAGCTAAATTGGCAGAAGCTAGAATCGGCTTAAAACACTCACAGGAAACTAAATCAAAAATATCGGATGCTATGCCAACTAGTATAAAAATAGAAGTTACTGATATTACAAATAATACTACTACTTATTATGATTCAATTAGTGAAGCTGCAAGAGCCTTAAATATTAATAAAGCTATTATTGCTATGTACTTTTCTCGTAATCAACAGAAACCTTATAAAGGAATATATACTTTTGTGCGTAGCCGACAAAAAGTAAATAAATAATTGATCTTTGAAAAGCTCAACTGGTTGGGTAGTTCTAAATTCGGGAAAGGTGCCTTGAAAATTAATTCAAGACAAACAGGTTATCTTAACGATAACACTACTAGTTTTGGGTCCAGTAAATAGAAACCCATTAAACCTTTATAAGGGGCTCCGCCCAGCCAAAAAAGATCCGGCCGCGCACATTTTTGTAATATAATAAAAAGGCGGTCGGTTAAGCCTGCCGCGTAAGCGACACCGCATCTTTATTTTTTTTTTTTAAGACGCCTTTATTTTCCATTACCGATGGGTTTGGAGTTACAAATAACTAGAGGCTACGATTAGCCGGTTAAGATGGAAATTTTTATATTTTATACAAAAAAGAAAAATGTTACTATTATCATTATTATTAATACCTTTAGTGGGTATATTTATTATCTCTATTCGTTCGTCTTTCATAGGTCCCGATTCAAACAACGAAGAAAAAACTCTAGGTTTAACAACATTAGTCGTAAATTTAATAGTCTCCTTAGTGATATTTATTTTATTTGATTTTAGTCAAAACCAATTCCAATTTGTTCAAGAGGGCCACGAATGAAACCAATATTCATTTTATTTGGGAGTAGATGGGTTATCTATTTATTTCGTTTTATTAACTACAATGATAATGCCTATAGCATTACTATCTAATTGGCGTTCGATTAAAGAAAATCAAATATCTTATGTTATTATAATACTACTGTTAGAGACATTACTATTAGGTGTATTCTTAGTATTAGATATATTCTTATTTTATGTATTCTTTGAGAGTACATTGATGCCTTTATTTTTATTAATTGGATTATTTGGATCTGATAATAAAGTAAGAGCTAGTTTATATTTATTTTTATATACTCTGTTAGGCTCTTTATTTTTATTATTAGCTATTTTGACTATTTCTTCTTTAGCAGGTACTACTGATTACGAGGCTTTGTCAAAATTAAATATAAATTACTCAACTCAATGTTTTTTATTCGCAGGTATCTTTTTTGCTTTTGCAGTTAAAACGCCCGTCATTTTCTTAAACAGTTGGTTACTAAAGGCGCATGTCGAATCTCCTTTATCTGGTTCAATAATTTTAGCTGCTATCGTCTTAAAATTAAGTCTCTACGGTATATTTAGATTAATATTACCTCTATTGCCTAGTGCCTCATTAGAACTTACACCCTTAGTCTATACGATTTGTGTAGTTACTATACTATATGCTTCCTTAAGTACTTTACGTACTGTAGATATCAAAGAATTAATAGCCTATTCTTCAGTAGCTCATGCTGCCGTATATCTGCTGGGTGCTTTCAGTAACTCCATTCAGGGTATTGAAGGTGCAATTCTTTTAGGTATAGCGCATGGTTTTGTATCTGGTGGACTTTTTATCTGTGTGGGAGGGATTCTTTACGACCGTACGCACACTCGTCTTATTACATATTACAGAGGTATTACTTCTGTAATGCCTTTATTCTCTTTACTTTTCTTCATTCTATGTCTTGGTAACTCTGGTACTCCACTTACATTAAATTTCGTAGGTGAATTCTTGTCATTGTATGGAGCCTTCGAAAGACTTCCTGTTGTTGGTGCCCTGGCGTGCTCATCAATTGTATTTTCTGCTGCCTACAGCATCTTCCTATATAACAGAATTGCCTTTGGAGGAGCCTTATCATCTTACTTATCTTGCAATATTCCTGACCTAACTAAAAGGGAATTTGTAATGTTAATAGCTTTAATCATTCCTACTGTGTTATTCGGTATATACCCAGGCCCAGTATTAGATGGTCTACATTACTCGGTATCAACTCTAATTTATGCTAGTGATGAATATACTGATCTTTCTATATCTTTTATTTCTTTGGCTTTCACAACTAAAAGGTTTTTATCGAAGAATACGAATAAACCTTTATCCTCAGAAACTACAAACCTACATCCTCAATTTATTACAGGATTTGTCGATGCAGAGGGCTGTTTCTATCTAGGTGTTCGTGAAACTTCGGATCGAAAAATAGGGTGAAGTGTGATCCCTCAATTTACAATAGAATTACATAAGAGGGATTTGCCTTTGTTAAGTATACAAATGTATTTTAAAGGCGCAGGTAATATAACTGTGCGTACTACTAGAGATCAATCTGTTATTTACAGTGTAACCAAACTAGGAGAGATTATTGATGTAGTAATACCCCATCTTGACAAATATCCGTTATTAACTAAAAAAAGAGCGGATTATTTATTGTTTAAACAAGCTAGTCTTTTAGTTAAAGAAAAAGAACATCTAACAGTAGAAGGTCTCCGTAAGATTTTAAGTTTAAAGGGCTCTTTGAATAACGGTTTATCTACAAAATTAAAAGTTGCTTTTCCCAATATAGAAATAGTAGAACGCCCTTATATTGATGCACCCCAAGGCTTTGATCAAAATTGATTAGCTGGTTTTACTGAGGGTGAAGGTTGTTTTAGTATAGATATTTCCCCAAGTGCAACAACCAGAACAGGATTTGGAGTTGGGTTTAGATTTAGTTTAAGCCAACATAGCCGTGATGCTGAGCTATTAAAAACCTTAGTAGAATTCTTAGCTTGTGGGCGTTATGTTCAATATTCTAATAAAGAAACAGGTGAATATCGTGTAACCAAATCTAAAGATATTCAAGAAATAATTATTCCATTTTTCAATAATTATCCATTAGTAGGTGTGAAGTTAAAAGATTTTGAAGATTTTAAGCGGGCAGTTGAGGTAGTTATAGACAAAGGTCATTTAACTCCTGAAGGGTTAGAGGAAATTCGTTTGATCAAAGCAGGAATGAACAGAGGGAGAGAAAATTAGAAACCTAGGCCGATCTTAGATGGTTTACATTATTCTGTTTCTACTTTAATTTATTCTTTCGGAGAGGTTGAAAACTTTCAACCTTTATATGCAGTCATGTTATTCCCTGGAGCTCTGGTATTAAAGGATAATAGTAACAATAAAAACATGGATCCTGATTTTGTTACTGGTTTTGTAGAGTTTTCAACTGTTTCAGCTGCTAAAAAAGATAACAAAAAAGTCAACTCACAATCTAAATTAGATAAGACAGCTTGTACTGCATTAGTTATCTGAGGTATTAATCTAAGATCGTCAGTGGGATCTGGTAGATTAACTAAGGTAGAAAGAAATATGATTAAGTTAGCTCCTTATCAGCGTAGTGTAATTATAGGATTATTATTGTCTGATGGTTGATTAACATTTTCTAATAAAAAAAATCTTAATGCTCGCTTAGGGTTAACTCAGTCTTTAGCTCACTTTAAATATGCCTGATCCGTTTTCACTCTATTATCTCCTTATTGTAGTAGTTACCCTATTTCTCGAAGACGTGAACGGCTAGGAATAATAAGCTATAGTATTGAATTCTTTACACGGTCCCTTCCTTGTTTTACTGAATTTCATTCTTGGTTTTACCCTCAAGGAACTAAAATTATTCCAGATAATATTTACGCTCTATTGACACCAGTTGCTCTCGCTCACTGAATAGAAGGAGACGGTTATGCGCGCCCTCATGGTTTAATTCTATGTACTGATTCTTATAGTATAGAAAATGTAGTCAGATTGATGAATGTACTTATAATAAAATTTAGAGTAAAATGTACAATACGAGTACATAGAAAAGATCAATATCGAATTTACATACGAGAAGAATCTATGCCTTTGATAAGACACATTGTAAAACCTCACTTCTCTCCTAGTATGTTATATAAATTCAAACTTTAAATGCAGCAATTGATTGATAGGGATCTTTTATGGTTATACTATTTAAAAACCCCAAACTAACCGTGGGATAGCGGGTTAATCTTGTGTTTTCTATAGGTGCACATACAAAGGATTTAGCTTTACTGGAATCAGTTAAAGCATTTTTTGGAGGAATTGGAAGTGTAACTAAACTAGGTGTGGATTCATTTCAATATAGGGTGTCCTCTGTTAAAGAATTATTAGTCATAATAAGTCATTTTGATAAATACCCCTTAATTACTCAAAAATGATCTGACTATCAACTTTTTAAACAAGCGGTTGAGTTAGTTAAAAGTAAAGACCATTTAACAATTGAAGGCTTGCATAAAATCATAAGTATACGGGCTAGTATTAAGAAGGGTTGAAGTGGCGAGTGAAAAACCAAAGTAATATAGGTAAGTTTGGGTTCGAGTCCTGATTAGCATAATCCAAGTTAAAATGCTAAAAATTACTTTTCAATTATTAGTCAATGCGGTCACTTTAAGACGCCAATTTATATTTAACAGGGTAGCTATTTTTGTATTGCTATATTCTGGTATCATAGGTAGTTTATATTTAGATACAGGAATAGGTATACATAATGGTTTATTCCATTCAACAGCAATAACATACAGTTTTGATCTGTTTATATATATTATAGGAACTATAATATATTTCTTTACTATATTTCATGCCAGACGTACAGTACAACCTGTATTTCCTGATAATCGTTTTGAACCAAAGTTAAATGGATTCTTCTCAAAAGGTTATGTGAAAGCA
>Ga0307514_10001586_pt1 | contig 26800 bp, 22 predicted proteins | sample 16_EM_MG_FD_203088 | JGI IMG/M metagenome (GOLD analysis project Ga0307514, IMG submission 203088) | Populus trichocarpa ectomycorrhiza microbial communities from riparian zone in the Pacific Northwest, United States - 16_EM | ecosystem: Host-associated > Plants > Roots > Unclassified | place... | reverse complement strand
AACTTCCATTGCTTCACTCGCCCGGTTCAGTACCCCTGGCCCGGTCTAGTCCAATTAGTATGAGTTTTTCGACTGGACCGGGCTACTGATCAAAAGTGCTCATTGATGACTGGGCCGGAACATATACGTATTCACCCCTGTTCGGAAAAAACACCAAACAGTTTCACACTTCCCTGCCATATCTCCACAGATCTCACCCCGATCGCCCCCCACGATTGAACCCTAGCGCGGGTGGAGTGGAAGTGCTTGCCGAGAGCTACAGTACCAGGTGCATTTGCTTGACTTGAACCAGTCGAAGGGTCAAATGCTGTACGAGTACATTACAAGATTAACTCTCTTGTATAAATCAGTTGATAGATCATCACAAACTCTCACCCAGTAATGTTCCACACCTATATACTACCAGTAACTACAAACCATCAACTTGTGTTGCATGTGGAGGTGTGTCAACGATTGTCTCGTAGACTCTTGTTTCATACTGTGAATGATAACTATTACCGGTAGGTAGACACCACCTGCAGTTGGGGGAAAACAAAATGTGACCACATGCTTTGGGCCCCCAATCTTGACCTCGTGCCAACCAGACTAAGGGCTCCAGATCCGCACTTCGCTGCAGTGGCCGTATTTCCCGAATATTAGGTTAAGGTTAAGTATGAATCCCCCACGATGTTACGTGCTGCGACTGCTTGGCCTTCATCTCCCAACTACCCCTCCCGATGCCAATCATTCCACAATCGACGTAATCATCGCAGAGGCTATACTTAATCTGACATATCTCTGCAATCTTATCACTGTGGAAAGGCACAAAGACCAATCGTGTACATAACTGCAACCAAGACGGCATGGGACGCAGCAGGCATGCGGCGCCTTGGAGGGAAGGTCTTCCAGGATCACGGATTGGGAAGGCGAGGCAGAGGAGAAGTGATCATTCTCAAGCGGTTCCATTCCATTTTTCCCTTTATTTTTCTTTTTTTTGTGCGCGGAAGCCAAGGGGGCTGCGGACAAGACAGGAGTGTGGCTACAGCACCCAGTTACCGCAGCGGAATAATAACCGCAGTATATATATGTAAGGTATTGTAGTATTGACCCCTGTTTGACATCGGTAGTGCAGGTCGAAGAAGGGAAGCCCATCCGGGTGCTGTATAATGTAATTTTGCACTTGGCTTTACCAATGACCAGACGATGCCCTAGTTGTTCACCCCAGTTGCTTCCTGCAAACTTTAAGCACACAGTAGGTACGAGCAACACTTGCTCTGACTTTCCATACATACACCGAGAGAGACCCATTTACAGAAACACATGGCGGCATATCCATCTTGTTTTTTCGCCGCTCCAGGTTTGTTGCAATGCCAGCGTCATGGATGTCTCGTACTTTGGCAGGTCTTTGATACGTTGCCAAGCGTAGGTACCTACAAGGTACTCCATAAGTTCGGGTCCTGTACACAGACCTATTAGAAGTTATGAGTGGCAATTTTCTAGAAGACCAACCTGGGATGCGCACAGTGCCATGCGGAAAGTCAGCCGCGCAGGGATCGTACACTAGAGTACCTAGGTACATATGGATAGGTACTCCATACAGATACATACCTCCGTACAGTGCCATGTGGAAAGTCTTCAGCCGCGCAGGGATCAGCCTGAAACGCGCGCTAAAAACCGTGTCCAATAAATATGGGTATAGATATAGAAGCGAAAACAGAACGTATGCTACCTATAGCTCATAGAAAAAGAAGAACGCAGGATCTAATACTTGGTATACCACCTGCCGGCCTTAATCACTGCCGCCACTCTTCGTGGCATAGATTCCCGGGGTGTTTTGAAGAGGGATCCCAGAATCTCGTTCCGAATCCCTTCCAAACATGTTGCTACCTAGTCTCCGCTTTACAGCCCCTGGTCCCCAACGCGTGTAAATAATATCAGGGTATTTTTTATATAGGCGACGTTTGAGCTCAACCCAAACATGCTCGATGGTAGGGAGGGTGATCACTAACGTCAAAACTATACTTATCTAAGAAGTATGGACTGGTGAGTTTTCATATTGGAAGAGAGGGACTAAAATTCCCTTTGCATACATCTCTTCGCGGACTCGGAAGAGATGGTTCTTAAGAATCTTCTTGTAGGCTTTTGCATTGTTGCGTCCTTCCAATAGAACTGTAAAACCTGAGCCCCCAAAACAGCCCCAAGCCATGACAGTAATATCACATGCGGCTCTATGTATTAATTAGTAGACAGATTATTTGATGATACTGGCATTATAATATATCTTTGGGGTACTACACACTCTGGTAAATACTCCTCGCCAGTTTAACGAAATACCCAAACAGTGGTTGCTGTCTTACCCTTTTCCACAGTGCATTCATCACTCCAAATGATCCCTTCAAACCTTCTGCCGTCCAATTGATTGCCCAAGCAAGTCGCTTCGCTGCAACTTCCGTATCAAGTGGTAGACGCTTTCTTGCCCTCTATTTCCGAATTCATTTGCAACGAAGCAGTGTATAAAGCTTTGTAGTTAACAACTGTAGTTCTGGAACTACTATTGGTAGGACAAGTGCGTTGGATTGTTGGGTTTTCTTTCACAAACTTTACAACTGCCCCTTCTCGTTCTGGTATCATGCTTTGGGGGCACCCACTACAGGAGACATTCTCATGCGTACCTATCAAAATCCTATTAGTATCTCTTCATATCAAGCAGACCTTACTACTAATTTACCCCGAGTTCGGTATCTTTGTAAAATACTATTCACAGTGCCCCAGGGTCTTCCAACAGCAGCTGCAATATCAGTGATTGGCAAATTGCACTCCCAGTAAGCAATGATTTTGCCTTTCTCAAGGTCTGTCATTTCACGGCGCTGGCTAGTTGGTGGAATATTAGTTGGCATTGCTAGTATTGCCAGGGCCCAAGTCTGCTGGCCCAAGGCTGCTGGTCTGTTGGGAAAGATGATTGTCCATATCTTCACTGACCCCGCTTTTACGGCGAGCTCATTAGATCTATTGGTCTGAGATCCATCAAATCTATTGGTATTTGCATTCGGCTGGCTGACCAATAGCCGCGAGATGTACATGCACTGATCCGCACGGCACTGTACAAAGCTATCGTATAATCGGCGACCCACGACCCCCCCACGCAAAACCTGTATGCACACACCATCCCCCCATAACTACAGGGACTCAATTGAGATCACTCTGAAGTCTAGTACGAAAGCTGTCCTACATATATTTATTATATAATATGTGCAGGAATCTGGGCTGAAGCTACAGTAGGCAGCTCCAACCCTTGATGTAATCTTATATTTGCAACTATTAACTGCGCCATCTGCCAATAATAATATTTACCCTGAGCCATGTCGCTATGATGGTAAATCACTTCATGTACATTCTTTTTTTTTTTTATAGTCTAAACGTCTATGGAGCCTAAGGCTATGGATGACCTCATGCACGCTTATCTTTGAGCCTCTGTACAGTACCTAGTACATGCTACCAGCATGACTACTTAGCGCCTGGCTGTGCAGGGGCCTGTGCACTTTGAGCAAGGGCTCCAGTTTCACCAAACATAGCGTCATCAAACAGTGTACTACCATCCCCGTGGAGAGCAGGCCAGTAGCAACATAATGCAGTGCAACAACCATACGACATTTTTACCAACCACCGTCGTTTTTGTAGAGCCTTAAAAGAATTCGTACGCATCTATGCATCTTAGAGTAATTAACAGCTGGGCTAGGTATTTCATCTGTTCATCCTACATTTATTTGATACACACGATCAAAGCCAGCCTTCCGGCTGACCAGGCCGCGTTTGAAACCCTCTCTAGCGTATGTCGCCGATACGTATGCCGATAAATCAATTCAGGAACCAGAGACATGATACTGATATCTTTGCGGAGTTGTGACCAGTAATAATCTAAGTAATGTTTATACATCCTTCAACATGTCATGTGGTGTTTTTGGCGGGGCAGGGGGGGTTGATGACCACTGCACCTGCGTTAGTTTTCCCCTGAGTTTTACCCACAGGAGGGGTCCAGATTACTTATTATCAGCCCCAAACCGTGTGGTCATGTGATTGTACCACTTAGCTCAGTTATGTCAGTAGAGATTCAGGATTTGATTAGTGCTGCACCTCTCCCTCACCGCGTTCGGAGTATAGGGGCTTGGAATAAGACTAGCACCTCTCCGTCCAAGTACACGACGCATTGTACCTATGCCATCTTTAGTGCCCGCCAGGCTACGGGTATTTTACTCCAGATATTTCCATAACCTACAGTGACACTGCCAGACTACGGTGGCGTGCGTATTAGGTTTATACCAAAGCTCCCTTGTCTCAAGCCCTGGCTGGCATGGGAGCACCTGGGATCGGGATTATGGAAGTTTCCAAATTAATTCTCCGGTCAAGGCCTACCATGGCAACCCCATCGCGTGATAGGTAGGTATGTCGATGACCGCAGGCCGTGGGGGCTGCAACTATCATGAGCGCTCGGAGCCCCTTCTGTCTAAAGTAGCTGCACGTATCAAGCTACCGCTTTGCCCTTATGGGATGATAGGATTTTACTTGGCGCGATTCGCATCCAAATTGAGCTACGAGTTTACTCACCCCTGTCTGTGTTCTGCTTGTTTTGTACTAGTACTCCCTACTTCTCTGTCCTGTGAGAGAATCCTAAACAACTCGGTATTTGAGGGCTGAACACTTAATACCTACCTACCTAGTAATTCTTCAGCCTGCACGGTACCTATCAGGACGCGTAAGGAACTAGCTTCCCTACTCTAAATACCGCAAGGTGGTTTCCCCAGGTCTTACACAGGCGGAGTAAGTATAGTTTAGGTAGGGATTTATGGCTCCTGTCATGACCAACACAGCATCTGTGCTCGATTTGGAGAGGGGTGGGGGCAGTTTCACGCGCCGAAGGGGAGCAACAATACCGGTTACGGTTGCCCCCCGTCTCATTGCTTCTTCTAAGAGGCATCCTAGACACTTATTGATTTTTCTCCATGACACAGACTGATCCCAATTGCTTTTTTGCTACCTACAGTACCCTTGAAAGATTTTTGTGATACTGTAGTCTCGTGGCCAATCAAGGAATGGAAATGACATAGGGGTATATTGTGTAGTATGAGGCTTTATATGAGCTACCTGGAGAACGAGGTAGTTTTACAGTGGTACGTCTTCCGCTGCCAAAAGGTTGGTTTTTTTTTGGTTTTTTGGGGGCTTTTTTAAAAAAAAATCACTAGTCATTTCCAGACGATCTCGCCTACTATGGAAGCATTTGACCATGGTTAACTAGTCTTATTATTACCTGTCTTGTTGGCCAGGCACTACATACACATACGGTAAGTATGGGTTGATACCTGTGCACTCAGCGGACCGTGGTTCACGTCCGTCATTTTAGTTAATGACGCACTGGATGAGACATAAAAAATTACCTAAATGAAACCACATTGCGGCCAACGCGTAGATACTCCTTGACCAGAGGGGAGAGGGATCACGATATACCAGTATGGCGCAAGTTGGAAAGACCAAAAAAAGATTAGATACAGTAGGTAGTAGTTAGTATTTGCGCTCCCTGTCAGTACCAGCATCCGAGCGAAACACCCTCTCCAGTATATCCCTCTCTCTCTCCCTTACTTGCAAGGCTGAGCTCAAAGACTTGTGCAGTCGTTCCTGCGTCATGACTATCTGGCACTTATATCACAGAGACAAAAAAAAACACGTTTTGATGGAATATTTTCCGTGAAACATTGTGGGGAGCTGCCCATTCGAGTACTCTGTATACTAACAAGAGATAACAATTCATTAGTTACTGCCCCCAATTGAGGTATCAATAACCGTTACCCTGAGAGGAACGCCGAATCAATTGCTCTACTTGAGGGACATCGATCATTTCCTCAAAGCTTCTCATGTGCATGTATCTAAAAGCCAAAAGCGTTAATCCATCCGGTCTTAGAGCGCCGTGTTTCAACAATTACCCCTGGATGACATTCAGCTATATAGACGGACACCAAGGTATTTTCTCATAAGTTCTCATAAGAGTTTCTCGGTCACGAGAGTCATTGGTGAAATGTGCTGGTTGGCAGGAAGTGGGCTGAAATAGCTGGTGCATTCGTGGGGGTGGTAATGATGAACAATGTTATGAGCGATGAAGAGCTACGCTCTCGATGAGTAGCCTATTCAGCAGTTGACTGGAGACCACAATTTTCCGAGATAAATTGAAAAATCTAAAGTATAACTATTGACATAATCAGAAATTTAATGGGTTGTGCAAATTTCGGCAAGAGCTTCCAAGCACATGTTTTCTTTTTTGCAAACTTGGCAAGTGTTTCAACTAACCACCAGTTCATCTCGTCACCGGATCAGACGTTATGGAGAAATATCTGTAATAAAAAACCATGGGCGATAAGCAGGGCCCCCTTTTGAGTGACATCTGCCACGAGTATATGATGGAGAGATAGCTAGAAACCCATATTCAAGTGCACCGTAGGACTGTCAAGTCTCCCAGAGGCAGTGCAATATTTGTGCAACCTAATGACCATGCCCCCCGTTGCCTCTGATCCGAGTTCACGTTTCAATGCTTTGCCAACTCTTCACACGAGAAGTACCTTGAGCAGCTCTCCAGCGGCTTTATATCCACACAAACTTAATCACGACCATGACCTTTCGCCGGTTTCCCCTCTGGAAGAAGCTCAAGACGGAAAGCAAGAAACAAGGGATTCGACGATTGGATTGGCTGGGGTACCCAACAGTTTCGATTGTTGCCTAATCCTCGCCACCACTCCAACATAACAACAATACGAATCCCATTTGTACCAACCATCGTCCCATTCCTGAAGAGCGCAGTCCATTACCAAACTCCAGCCCGTACCAAGCCTTCCAAATATTATCCGCCAAACAAAGTCATGTGCAGCGTACTTGAGAAACCTGTCCAAGATGTAAGCGAATCGCTCCCACAATATATGTTCGTTATGTTGATTTTGTTCTCAGGGGCAACCAGCAGTAGCCTCTGTGTGGTCCTTGCATAATAACTCAACCGAAAGTCCAGTGAACTCGGCCAGCAGCAGCGTCACAAGTGTGGACTCCTACGTTGCAGGTCAGAACCGTGCTGCCGCAGCTGTTCGAGAAAAACCCACTACTCATACCCGCTCCGAGCAACAAGCAACCCCTACCACTGAGGATCTGGAGTACTTGGTGGCATATACAAGGCCCACCAACGCCCCAGAGCCCATTACACATCCATTCGCACAAGGCATGCATTTTGGGTGCTCGACTCCCACACAGTTCCAGAAACAACACCCGCAATATGTTCCACTAAACACTCAAGGCTCAGCTTCCACCATCGACCTTGAGGAACCCCACGGCCACCGCAGCATCAACGTGCATGGCTTTACCGGGTTTGATTCCGCTCATCCGCACAGTTCTGAAGGCAACATAGCATCTTGCGGTCCTGAAAATAGTTGTACCGTGCATGTTGAGTCCCATTCCGAAAACGGGGAAGCCAGCGCACAAGAAATCCTCCATAATCTGGCTAAGGGTCCCAAAAAAATACATTCGGTGGGAACAACTGCCGAGGATGGCATCCTAAATGATGCCTCAACATCTCCTCCCAAGCCCAAACCAACGATAGCAAACCTCCTACGGAGGGGATCCTGCAATCTGACACCAAGGAGAGGCGCGCTGAAGCGAATTTTGTCCTTCATTCCTAGATGGCTCTCCCATAGGCTCCATAAACGCAAGAAGACGTGCGACCCCGTTGTTACATCTAACGATGCCGGTGGTGGTAAAACCAGGAATGAGTGACGAATAGCGCGGCTATTGCAGCCGCAGAAATGCCGCCCTTATTGCCCAACGTCAACAAACCACTCCACTCAAGTAACAGCAAGAGAGGGCCCTGGTTCACCGAGAACAGGGAGAGTTGGCTGGGTGTGACCAAATCAAGACGGACTCCATGGGCAAAGTTCTCGCTGTAAGATTCCAATTATTGGCTGGGATTTCCTTCTGGGAATGTTGTGAATGTAGGAGGAGGTAGCAGGATCAGGTGACCCGTTTTATCTTTGCCAACTCGAATTCGAGAGATTGTCTATCAAGGGGTTTCTCTATCAAACAATTTCTTTTCTCCTTTTTCAGAGCCGATTTCCCGCAAATATGTTGGGAATAGTCTTTTCAACTGGATGGAAATGGTACTCAAGTAGCCCACTGTAACTCAACTTGATGAATACCAATATGAAGCACAAAATGGGGGATATCACTACTTCTAGGAAATCCCCTAACCTCCACTCATCATGAAAAATATTAAAAATCCTCCTTGAAATCCACAAAGGAGAAGCGGCCAGGCAAGAAGATACCTTCAACCGGCCCCTCTAAGCAAAATTCACGCAACATCTCCCTGCCAACCTTTTGGTGAGCTTGGGGCATAGTTCTGCGTGCCAAAGGTATTGTCGAAATGTTGAGGCCACAAATTTTGAGAGCCTCGTGGTTGCAGACCAAGCCCAACCATCACCCTCCACCTCTACTACACCTTGCAGTGACAATCTGACGTAGTGAGCCTGCAAACCCCGTATTCGGATATTGGGTGTGATGAAGGAAAGAATCATTACTCCTGCTGGCGTTTTGGAGTCCAGGGTCTCTGTAATGGTCATAGAGTCACCAGAGCGCACAGTAGCTGATTCGCTGCCCCAGGCAACGATGTCGACTGCCAGTTTCTGGCCCCTGAACCCCAAGTAGAGGCCTGTCATTGGCATTGATGTGTGAGGTGTTTCCCCCAAGAGCCCCCCAACTTCTTCAGCATCCAAATAACCCCTGCACGAACGAATGTGAGCCTGTAACAATTTTTCTTTTTCCTTTCCCTTAAATAGCCGACCCCGTGCCAAAGACTCCCGAGCCGGGTTTATCTTTGCACCTCCAACAATACTTAGCAAGGACTTCGTGGTTACCATCTTTCATCAAAGAGTCACAATCACAGTAGGGGGTTTAATTCCTCTCCGTCCCACCCAAAGTTGATACCCAAGCCGGTGCTTCTTTCTGTTATCAACACGGGGCCCCAGCATACAAACCAAAGCTTCTCAGGAGCCACATCCACAGTGCCGACGCACTACCACATAGCCTCGTTGCTTCAAAAACGATCCTGTTACCTGCCGCCAACTGTTGGCTCCCCAAAAACTTTGGGCTCAATACTCACGAGCAACGCATCCGCAACGAAGATGGTAATCCCAACTCTTTGTCTAGATTCTGGTTGCACTGCTGACCTCAACAATAGAACACAGACCCCAGTACCACCACGGCGTCCCCCAAGGCATCCCACAATACCTCCCAGGGTATTGAATACGAAGGCTCCCAGACGGGGAGCGCTCCATCCTCCCCCAAGGAGGGCGCCGACACCCCTTGCGATACCCCCACAATTGATAGCGAAGATGACAGTGGTGCGGGTGATCATGAGGGTGATCACAAGGATGGAGATGATGGCGAGGAAGATGAAGATGGTGATGGGGAAGATGAAGGTGATGAAGGTGATGAAGGTGATGAAGGTGATGAAGGTGATGCTGGGTTGAATGTCGTGGCGTGGAGGGAAACAGTATATATCCCAGGGCAATCCCGACGACAAGGAACCCGCCAATTGCTCCAAGAAATTGATATGTTGGGGCTTTAAAAATTGGGCTTCATATCTGGTATTAATGTATCATACATGCTGCATTAGGCCTTATTGCATATTTCTTTTGGCCACAATGCGCGCATCCCATGTAACATAGATACTTTGCATCCGTTGTCTCACTCGGAATACTCTCCGAAACATGCCCTTTTTTTTTTCTTGTTGAATTCGCTGAACTTCTGGTGTTGTTGAGCAACTCCCTGCTTAGCTTTTATTGCATAGTTGAGTCGAACTCGTTTTTCCAGCTTCGTTGATTGAATTTTTCACTGTCTGTTGTCGTCAGTACCGCTTCCCCTGATAGTGTCTATGTGAAGTGACCACATACTGACTGTAGAAAACCATACTCTCATCCTAGAACGAGCCCAACAATTCATACCGGCTCTCCAGTCGAATATCTACTTAAATCCGACATCCAAATTCACAGCGTGTCCGCCACCACACCATAAGTCGCAGCGCACGGTTAACCAGCTGTTGTTTTTTTCGCAAAATTTTTTCCGTGGGCATCTCGTGTAAATGAGTGGCAAGGCCCCCAAGTGGGTAGTTCAGCTGATAGGAACCCCGTTTCAACAGACATTAGGTTTATTAGTGGAGATCGTTTCCTAGGAGAGGAAGGACCACTCTCGTCATCTCTTCCCAGCAAGCCAAACAGCATTGCTATTGGGCTTTTGAGTCTCAAAATAGTTCGTGTTCTGATACGGAGGCAAAGGGGTAGCGGACATCGTACGCTGGCTATGGCATTGGTATGATTATGCTCCTGATGCGAGAAAATCATTCTTCTAATTTCCAGAAAATGTGGAAGAACCGGTATCCCAGGCTCTGGTGCTGAAGGAGGCTGCTAGGACTGGGGATATTGAATGTCTTGAGGGCTGTACCAAGTAACCATTAGTAGGAAGGAACCAAGAACGAGAATCAGTAAGCACCTCACCCCAAGAAAGACTGTCCCTCTGTGAACCCGCGGCGCATGATGGATGGTATAGGGCGCAGGAAGAGGCGAGTAGGGCGCAGGAAAAGGCGAGTAGGGTGAAGCCTTAAGAAACTCAGCTCACGAGGCTACAGTGGGTCAATATGCACAAGTGACAGTTAAAAAGGGTGCCGAGACTTACCTACTCCGTACAGTCAGGATCGTTCTGGTTTGAAAGAGGGGAGCCCTGTCGAAAATACATGGGATGAACTGCTGGTATGCTAGGACGAACTAGGTTACCTACTCCGTACAGTCAGGATCGTTAAAATACATGGGATGAACTGCTGGCATGCTAGGACGAACTAGGTCAGCATGAGAATAGTCAAACCGTGCGTTACCCGGTAGCGGGATATCAATAACCTGAGGCCATCGTACCAACCATACCAAGTGAGAACCTGCACACCGAATGCGAATTGGTACCGGTACCTAGTTGAAGCAAGGGATGCTCTGTCAATCTCACTGTGGTGTTTGTGGGAGTGTATGAAGAGGGAGCTGACTTCGCCCTTGTTTATTATGAGGCCGTAGACGGCCCCTCCTAGCTATAGTCGCCAATAGGGGCGAGATAGCATACCCGGGGCCCAGGGCGTATTAGGATTACGACCAGACCTTATTCTATCTATCAATAACTAGGTAATAATTACCTACGTGTACATAGGAAGGTCTCTAGCTCGTATAAAAAGCTTTTTTACACCACCCACTTACCTGCAGCACTTTCATCCAACATTCTGAATTTGGACCCACATAGTACATACCTAGGTATGTACCAAGGGCTGGGGGGTACATTCTTGATACATGGGATCCCGTATAGAATAGTAACATATATCTTCACTAAGCTTAGCTGCAAATCTGATCTAGGTAGTTGATGTAGGTACACGAATCAACATTCCAGGTCCTTGCGTGCGCTCAGGGGCATGTACCAGAATTATTTGGTAATGTTGTCTCACATGAATATCTACTCTGGTATCTACCCCAGTTTTGCTAGTGCAGACCCTCAAAAATAAATAAAAAAGGTTCAGAGGAGATCTGGCTTAAGCACCTTTGAGACACCGCGACTAAGTCTCTACGTAGAGTATCAAGAGGTGCATGATGCGTGTTTGAGCCTGCACTGCTAGATCTAGAAGATAGTCCTCCGTAGCAAGTCAATTAGCATAGTAAGCCGGTACTTATCCCTGAGAGCAGAAATTTAGAGTACCTACAGTACCTCGCGTATAGACGCAAAAAAAAAAAACCAACTAGACGTGGTCAGTGTCTCATACAGACCTACACTACATATATGATTATTCATAACCTCAGTACGAAGCGCGTCCATCTCATAGCCTATGGCTCCCTTCGGGGGGCAGACATACAGACTCAAAAAAAAAAAATACCAAACGCACTGAGACAAAGCTGCCGAACCCTCCCGTTGCAGAGACCTGCGGGAGAGGAGGTGGATGCGCTGTATGAGTGTTGGTGTTCCAATCCAGTCCAAGGGTAGGTACAGTGTGACTCCTCGGAGGTCTGGCTGGGGACGCACAACCTAGGTAGAAGATTCCAACTACAGCCATCAGCGAGCCGAAGGCCGATAAAGATACATGTATCTAAGTTACCCTCAACCCTCTATATCGTAACGAAAATGCTTCCTTTTGCGGTATTTGCAAGGGTTGAGGATCGCCGAATATTCACTGGATGGCGACTAATTCTGAAACAAGTATCAAATTCCAGATGAAGGCGTAATCAAGGCATCATCATCATACTCCTCTATCCCAAGAGTTGTTGACAACAAAATCGTCCTTTAGAGCAAGAGCAAGAGGAGCATAGGACCATGAGTCTTCGCGTTTGAGTTTAGCCTGGGTGGGTTCTGCCGTGTTGTTACCAGCTTTGAAACATGAAGTTAGCAGTGCCAACTAGGTTGGATTAATTGCTGTGACGGCCTCACTTCCGTGTGGCTATGTTGATAGATTGGTTCAAAATATCCGAGTTGTTGTACTAGTACTCACATACAAAACTCAATCTCAGTGAAACATACGGATACTCTATTTGTATCAACACCTATATACCATGCAAGATTGCGACTTTTTCTCCGAGTGTGTGGCCCAAGACAGGGCTCTTGCATTAGTCAGTCGGCCACTCCTGCATGAATAGTATTGTTCTATTGTTTTTCATTGCCCTGAACAATAAATATACCCTTGTCACTGCCATTCATGCAATTAATGTCCCACCGCCCCAAGGGATACCTGAAATTGGACATAGGTAAGAGAATGGCCAAACGAGGAAATTTGCAATTTTTTTCCCCCTCCAGGTATGTGCAACTTCTGGGTTTCATATGCACACTTTATGTTTCTCAGCTTGACTTGCAGGTAATCGAGCAATTCTATTCCTGATATAAGTCTTAACTACCTAGGTAGGTAATATATCCCCTACTGGTGTGAATTGTATTGAGACTCATTTTTCCGGGATCCCTGGGTAAGGCGCGCAGGCTGAGTGCCGAGTGCAAGCCATCTGGCCAGCACTGCCTCTGCTACGTCAGCGGGATGTGTCCTGCATGTGCCACGTGAGCCCATTGTGGGGTAGATTTCGTTTCGCCACTCTGAGGTACTTAACAATGCAGCATGTACTGTATCTAAACTGTTCATTTTTCGATATCAGAGAGCCGTTCATGAGCCTGATAGATAACAACTGTCAAACCCATTGTTTTGTCTGAATAAGTGTATAGTACCTATACCAATCTCCACCCATTCCTTATCAAACACAATGTAATCGTCTATTCCATCCCCTCTGACGCATAAGTCGAGAAAGGGATATACTCTATTACCTATACCCCAGTATAGTTCAAAATCGGGCTTCGGTATGGACTGCGCGAACAGAGGAATGACGTAGTAGGTAGTGGAAAACGTGGTAGCATCTCTACTCTAGCAACGTGGTGAGATGCTGTTGGGGGGCAACTTCTAGAATATTTGTGAAGCGGTTTGCATACGTGGCCCCCACAATTAATGCATGTCGGTAAACGTTAGTCTGGTTGCACAACTCGCCGCTTCAGGAAGCAGTACGGTCTTCATTGCGAACCAACGTCATCCTTGCCAACATCATTAATCAACACATGCAATCCCAAATCGACATAAAACAAATAGCTAGCATAACTGGAAAGGGAGAAGAATCGATGAAGATATTTCTTTGGTAGTGAGAAACAACGGAGAAACCGACAGTACAATTTGCTGACATAGCTTCTTCCTTAAACCTTTTCCTCGGTAAGACCGTGCTTCCAGAATGTGAGGTAAGGAGTGGTACCGTCCTCGCGGTAGTTGAGAAGGACAACCCTATGAGCACACAACGATTTAGTATATACACTATATAAACTGGCTAGGGGGGAGCGGAGACAGGGTAACGAACATTCCTTCAGTATCCATGCTAGCGCCAGTGTAGAACTCGTAGTCCTTGAAGCCAGCAACAATCTTCTTTGCGAAAGCCGACGCACCCTTCTCGAAAGCAGTAACCTCATCAACGGAGCGGCCTTTGTCTGTGAGCTGGGTCTTGATGGCCTTCATATATCCTATATCATAGCTCTATCAGCAACTTGACAACTCATAGCACGCAAATATCAGGGCTCCATACCCTTGAGGTAGGTGAGGTATCCCTTCTTGTCGAAACTTGTTGGTGAAAGCTGGAAGGAAGCAATGACATTATTGACAGTCTCAACACCATCCTCAAGCTCCTCCTCGCCGCCTTCGGCAGAGGCATTGGCACCAATATCAACATCAACCCCCTTCCTCTGCTGGACCATCGCACAGTCAACCTCATAGACAATGTTATCCACCAGCTTGATGGGGAAGGCATCTGAGAACATCTCATCACCAGCGATAAGGTCCTGTACCATAGCTTAGCATAAACACACATACACACACAGTAGATGATCCTCAGGGACGGCCAACAGATCCGGGAACCCCGCACTGTACCGTGAGCAGCAGCAGTTACCTTGTAGATGATCATTTTGAGTTAAGTCAGAGTGTGAAGGGCAGAGGGCACTGGGTCGGAGTCCTGGGTTATGGATGGTGGCTGGAGTGAAGCTCAGGGAGATGTGTAAGAGAGGGGTTAAAGCTGTCTTTTTTTTCTCCGCCCCACTATCGTGGCCAAGCTCGGACTAAGTAACAAAGAGCACGTGATAAAGATTGCTTACTCAGCTTCGTTGACTCAACCAAAGAAATAAAGAGGAGCTTGGCATGTCGCGATCCTGCATCTGACTAGGTATCCTGCATCCGAGCTAGATTTGTGTGCAATAAGGGGGAAGTAGGTACCGCGAGACTACATAATGTAGGTAGTAGGTAGGTATCTAAGGGGCCTTCCCACGGGCGTGACCATCGGATAATGAAGTCTGCGCCCGCCAAACTAGGAATCTTTAGTGAGGTCTGGGGACGAATCCGAAATCGTGCAGGCGCATACAGGCGTGCGTATGTATATATAAGGGTTATCAAAAAGTGAAACAATAAGGCCAATCGGCCCACAAGTACACAAGTATCCATAGCTTTTTTTTTTTGGAGTCTATCCATACGCCTTTCCCCTGAAGGTGTTCTCGTGCCCAGACTCTTATCTACCTACGTTGAAATAAATACGCTTTGGGGACAAGACCCTGAAGACTACTGGTATGAGGCGAAGTATCCGCTGCTATCAAAGTACTGACAATCGCACTTCCACATTACAACTTTCCTCAATCGCGTTTCTCTAATTCGCATTGGCGTGCTCCCCCCGAAGTTATGTCGGGATACTCTTCTTGGGCATCAGCCTCTCGTAAATAGACTTCTCCTCGTTTGTATAGTTAAAGGAGGTTGTCTCTAGCGATACCTGGGGCGCCCGCCAGGTAAAGTGAAGAATCGGGGTCTGGGCACGAGGCCAGGTATTGTGAAGATAGTCTGGTTTTGTTTGGCTTGATTCCGTCTTCATCGTTGACTATAGCATCCCTACTTTTCCCCGTAAGGCTCCACAGACATATAGACTCAAAAAAGATTTTTTTCCCCCTTTTTCCAACTGCATAATTCCAACAGTACAATTGAGCAGCCACGGTGATACGGATCTCTATGGCACCATACATGTACATACATCGGTGAGGGGTTGGCGTTGCTTGATAATAATTCTCTGGAGATTGTCAGCTTGTACGGAGTAATCTAGTCTTGATCTTACTTTGCAGCATGGGTGCCCCCTTATTCAGCGTCTAGGTTTTCTGGTTTCCTACACGGCTATTTGCTAGTCTGGTACTCCGTAGGTATTTGCTGTCTCGAGTCTCGTGCCTACCTACCATACATCTCTCCCGACGTGTTTTCCAGGGCCCTGGTTTTGCCAAAAAAAAAAAAAAAAAGCCTTTGCCGATCCAGAAGAGCACCAGATCATCCAGCTCATCGCCCTTTTTTGCCGCCGCGACTTGGCGCATTCCTACGGTTTAACCTCCTATACAACTTGCATTCTCATCTCGGCCTCTCCACATTCTGAACCCGATCAATAAAACTACCACACTTCTAAGTACCCGCAGCGAGTTGGATAATCACCACTGCTGGTAGCAGCAGCTTCGGAAACATTCTTCTCCCTCGGCGGCTGCCTCCCAGCACGAAACTTTCGTTTGCAATGGTCACCAACGCGAGTTCAGTCTATGGCTCTCCTCTACTCCCCCCACCCGCAGATCCAGTCCTGACGCCCCTCCCTCCATTACTCTCGCACCCGATGCTGCCAGACTACATTCTTACCATAATAGGCCCCATCATCGCATACTGGGCGCTCTCAATAATGTTCGAAATTTTCGACTACTTCGACTGGTTTGCCCAGTACCGAATACATACTCCCGTGGAGGTGATGATGCGAAACAGGGTAGGGAAGAAGGAGGTCGCATGGTGGGTTTTCATCCAGCAGGTGCTGCAGATGGGGTTTGCCTACGTCTTGAGCTACCTGGAAGGTGAGGAGATGACCGGATTCGAGCAGCAGGAGCAGTATGAGATGTATTTGAGGGTTGTTGGTGTGGAGGGATTGCTGGTGAATGGGCTGATGTTGCTTGGAATCAATGGTGTCGGATTAGAACAAAAGATTGGGACAGGAGTTGTGAGCTTGGGGGGGTTGGTGAAGGGGTTGAAAGTTGTTGGCCTCGGTGGGATTGCGGCAGGAACTTCTGGGGATTGGAGAATGGTCGTGGCTTCAGTACTATATTGGGGCATCGCTCCAGCAATGCGATTATGGACTGCACTCTTCATCCTGGACACTTGGCAGTACTTTTTGCATAGGCTGATGCATACAGTCCCTGCTCTCTACCGTATAAATCCCCCTCTTTAAATCCATTATTTCTGATCCCGCGGCTAACATTGAATAGGAGCCATTCACTCACATCACCACCGCCTCTACTGTCCCTATGCATTCGGGGCACTCTACAACCACCCTCTTGAAGGGTTCCTCATGGACACAATCGGTGCCGGTCTAGCATTCAAACTCTCCGGCATGGGTCAGCAAGGAGGTCTCTTCTTCTTCACATTCAGCACACTGAAGACTGTCGATGATCACTGTGGATACAAGCTCCCCTGGGATCCACTTCAGTGGGCATTCTGGAACAACGCCGAGTACCATGATATTCACCACCAGAGCTGGGGTATTAAGGTGAGAAATACATAGACTCCTTATTTGTCTGTCTAGATGCTGGGTAGTCTAACTTAGTGTGACTTCAGACAAACTTTTCCCAGCCTTTCTTCATCTGCTGGGACCGCTGGCTAAACACTCAATGGATCGGCAGCTTCAAATCAACTGAGGAACGCTACCGGAAAAGCCGTGAGGCAGTGGATCGCATGGTTAGTCAGGAGAAGCAAGTCATTGAGAGTGATGACAGTGGTAGTGGTGAGGATAAGCCAGTTGCAGCTGCCACGACCAGTACTACGAACGGGACAGTCGTGATGAATGGTGGTGTGGAGAAGATTCTCATCAACGGTGGCAAAGAGTTGAAGGGGATTCTACCGGAGGAGGACAGCGGGTGGGATGATAACAGCTCCGATGGATCCGGAGAGATTAGTCTTGTTGGGGGGACTAAACAAGAGCAAAGGGAGCTAAGGAGTAGGAGGGCAGCGGCAGCGAGGTAATGGTAGTACGATACATACGTATGGAGCAATGGTTTCATTGATTGATTCAATCCCTGTTTTGTATTTCCCGCTGCTGGTAACGGTTTTATATTCTCCTGGATTACTATTACTTACTATTGGGCGATGTTTATGTGTTTAATGGTAAGATGTGGTTGGACGGCGGATCTCTGAAAAGAAAAAAGGCAACCAATGAACAAAAGGGCCCTGGGATCTAACTAACCGGACTAGGATCTAATGGTGGCAGGATAGTTGGGAGGGTTTGGCCAGGAGAACTGACTGGTTGGTTTTTCTGGGTGGGATGGCGGGATAGGTAGTCTGGTTGGCACAACACCCTCCTATGGGGGATACCTAGGGGACTCGTATTATATCCATATGGGCTAGTGGGGAAATGGTTTGGGTGCTGTGGAGTTCTTATCTTTCGTTTTCATTTCGTTGTGCTTTTTGTGTTTTGTGGTTTTATGTATGTTTCGTGTTTTTCTACATTCTCCTCGTTCCCCGTCGATGCATGCATACCGCCAAATTTATCCTTTACAGGCTATCAATAGTTATAATATGTACCGATATCAAAGAACTAATCAGCATACCATCCCCCACAACTACATTGTTCATGGGTTCTCTTGTTTTTGATTTTAGTTGCATGTTGAGGCCTCATGTTGGGTCTGTTCAACTGTGAGATGTTTGACTGGTACTGTATTCTATAGCGATTCGTACTAATACATGTGTTCCCTCTGGTGCCAGACTATACATGTGTAGGTAGCTGATAACGAGAACTATTTATATCTTGTCCATGTGTCTCGCCCCAAGCGTTATGTAAGCAAATGATAGCAAGTAGCGGGTATTAGGATAGCAGATGTAAGTATTCATGGAAGCTTAGCTAGGTGGTTAAAAAGGATTTCAGGTATTGGAGTACCCTCACTATGAGATATGTCCTCACAAATGTATACATAAAATGCCTGGTGTACACGTGAGCAGCAGCCTGTAGTATACCCATATACAAGAATGTATTTTTATTGGTAGGTCTCTCCGGGGCAAGCATCCACAGAATGATACCCCTCGTGTGTCAGAGTATGGGATCAATTCTTTCCAAACTACCTTCATCAGGTGGTGGCAATTTCACCTGGAGGGACCCTCTGGTGCTAGGCAAAGTCTTTTTACATATTTATTCCAAAGATTGCAGTTCCTTCTTTGATGCGCTCTATATCCCATCCTCTGCTGTCCCGAGCATTGTATATAGGATGGAAATACTCCAGGCTCATAGGTTATAGTTAAGAATTTCTGAGGTCGTTACGTCTATAGGAGGACTTTCCAGGGTTGTTGCCCTGATACCCACCCATGGACATGTAACCTCGAGATTTCGTGTTTTTTTCTCTATAGTCTTCCCCAATTGCTCTACCTCATTTTCAGGAGCATACTGTTCACGCGGAATTTGCTGCTGTAGTTTTTGGGGCCAAAGCCACTAATTAATTAGTCCTCACTTCTTGGTGATATGTGAAACCGAGTAATCCCATAGGTGTTCATTTCCACAAAGATATGTACCTATCCACAGACATCCATGGGTAACCGGATACCGACGCCGTCATGTCAGGGCATGTATGTTGATATTAATATCAACACGTGATTATCAGCTGTAGAACATCGGGAGGACCGAAAGTGAGCATCAGTCAATTTGCGGCTCATTAGGGTTCTCAATACATATTGGTTGTGATTACTCCAGACAGGGTTTCTGAGGGTGAGACTGACATCCGTAATTCGATGCTCCAACAGCGGCTCGGAAGCCGCATCTGATTTACTTATGCTATCTTAATTTCCCCTTTCTCTTTTTGCTGTAGCGTAATGGATTATGGCGTGGCATCCAGGCCACGTTAGATGAGGTACAGTAGTATGTAGTAGGTACTCGGGGGTGAGGGTTAATGATGAGAACTGTAGCCCAAACCCTTGATGCCAAACCTATTGCAGCAATTGTGGCAAGAAGAGTGTGCGAATTACCGTATTTTCTGGTTCTTTATGACCCGACGCTATTGCAAGTTCTCTCATATATATATACAAAATCCACGCCGGCTTGAGATCCTGAAAATCCCACCACTTCACGCAGGTCATAAAGAACTAAAAAATACGGGGACAAAGCAAAATTGCGTCGCGTCGCGTCGCGTCGCGTCACATAGAGGTCAAAGCACGTCTGTACTCTAGCATGCATGAGATGACTTTGGAGTGTCACAATGCCTTTTTCCTTTTTTTTTGGTTGTAGGTAGGTTACTCGTAGTTATATACCGGTAGGTACCTAGTAATCTGACTGTAGTACCGACTACCTATAAATCCTGCACTATAACTATACTCACACTCAGCTCATCTGAAATGTTAGGTTATATACACTGAGTTTATACTGTACATACCCCACATCGGGGTACGATGTGGAGAAGAGCCAGGCTTGGCATGTTCGCGACATCATCATGAGTTATCTGCATGGCCCCACTACGAGGTCACAGCGCTGCTAACCTAGTCTGGTTGCACGACCCACCGATGCATCAAAGGTTAAACAAAGTGCACATGCAGCCAGGGAACTTGAGTGGGTCCAGAACCATATCCGTATATGATACTTTGTAGGTCAACCCACGAGAAATATCATGGAAGGGAAATAACCTACAAGTACGTAGAATAGGGGGCGTCATCTGACACAATTTCTCTGTTTTGAAGGACCGCCAGCTCTATTTTTTTTAAATTTTTTTTCTGAGCTTGTGGGAGATCGGTCTAGGATCTCTGACTATATGCGATTAACCCCGTCTGGATTATTCCTATGGTAGCACAAACGAATGCCGCGTGAGTGTTGGTCTCTTCTTTGCCTCTACATTCCTCCGTCTAGTCTTGTTGGGCGTAATTGACTATGGTTTTCCTTTCCTTTCACTTTCACTTTCCTTCCAGCCCTCCCTTCGTCTCCTATATAGGGGATCGCTTCGCTCCCTCCTCTGCCAACCCATCAAGCCCTTTTCACAACCAACCAAGCCACAGCCTAACCGATGCACACCGCTTCGTGTCCCACTGCTTCTTATCTCCCGAACTATTGTGGTACCCTTCTCGACGCAACTCAGGTGGTTAGGTAACCTTTCCAGCGGTATACGTATATTGGCGGGGCATTCAGCACATCATGCATGACTATCCATCCACACATATTTTATGGTTTTTACACCAAAACATGCCGATTTTGTGAAAATATTAAAAACCATCAACACCATGAATTAAGGCTTTAAAGCTTACGTAGTTTCTCTCAAGGAATCAAAGCTGAATGCACTGTAGATGTAAAATGCGCTCGACGGGGGATCCAGAAGTTTGATTCTCATACAAATTTGTATAACACCATGTATCAACGGCACCCCAATATTCTAGGGCTTCCACTTGGTGAAACAACAGCTCAAGAGCTATTATATCTAGCTTGACTTGTAGCTTTTCATAGTATGTACCTACTTATTGAATATCAGCAGGATTTATAGCATTGTTACTTTTTGATACTACACCAAAAAATGGTAAGAACGCTGAAACACAGAGTCACAGCAGATTGTGATTGTGACAAGATGTTAACTTTGCCACCCAACACGCAATCTATATACTCTGATCTCAGCCCTTACTAAATTAATACTAGTCTGACTGCACGAATGTGTACATGTATACTGAAAGCAGCGCACAATACGATATACAACATGCATACATATGCGAATCTATTCCCGGTATCCGTAGCACGTTTCTTCGTTGGGAAAAAGTATTCACCACTGGACGGTGCATGCGGCAATACGGCACTGCCAGTATATATTCGCAATTTTCCCCAAAACGTTTGTCCAAAAAATATGAGAAGGGAATACGGAACCGTGTGCTACAACATTCTCAGTACCTTTCCCTGGGCGGTGTTCTACTTATATGTCTTGGGCACAGAGTGGTACGTACGATACATAGAGCATGATATCGATGCTTGGTTCTTTGGTGGCACGGTCCACCATGCCTGATAGAAGGATTCAGTCAAGCTCTGTGTAGGAGGTTGGTTTTAAGTTGACTTACCTCAAGCTCCAGCACTCGACCAGAGCTTGAATGAAACAATAGGGAGTTGGCAAAACATGTTTTCCACTGTGGGACATATCGCCTTCGAGGCAGTCATTATAGTCACATCTATTTCCATGCTTTGCCTACGGATTTACCTGAACGTCCGAACACCTGGGGGTAGGGTCAAGGCATTGATCATCAGTGACTGGTTAATAATTTCGGCGCAGGTGATTGGGACATTATTTTTGGTATATCAGATTTGGAGGAATATTATGTTAATGAGGTCGCATGATCCATTTTTGATTCTTTCTCCAGGGCAATTGAAGGTATGTTATTTTATGCTGAGCTCGCCGGGCAAAGTGAGCATACAGTGCTTATGCTAACATTCTTGTTCGTGAACACAGTCAGTGCTCGCAGCGGCGACGATATACATAACAGTCCTCTGGCTCATTAAAGCATCATTTATTGCCTTTTACTGGAGTTTACATGCACATCTTACGAAGACACTGAGGCACCTACTATATATCGCGATGATGATTCTTATGGCTACCTTCCTGGCCATGCATCTAATCAATTTTTTATGGTGCAGGCCGCTGGGTAGAATGTTGTAAGTGGTTACCGCCATTGATATCTAGTACAACGAGTGGGAACCAACAGACTTATGGTTGGCAGCAAATTCACGTTCAGCAATTTCTGTCATATTGGGATAGACCTCTACACTGGGACGATATTATATGTTCTGAACGTTTCCACCGACTTGATAGGTATTGCTCTAATTCACATATTGCACCTACTCATTTCCCCCTTGCGGGTGCTAATTTGGTGCGGTTTCACCTCAGTTATGATAATTGGCCTGACATTCGTCCACAACATCCGCCACACTCTCGGCCCTCGTCAATGGTTCGCTGCTATGTTTGTATTCACCATTGGTAGCATCCCCATCATAGCCTCAACCGTTCGCTATACAACAGTCTACCACATTATCCGCGACCCCCTCACCTCGTTTACCCGTGTTGGAGACATCGAATTGTGGAGCGAAATTGACGGAGCGTTCGCAACGTATGCGGCATGCTTACCGGCGCTGAGAAGCCTCGTTAGGGGAACGAGAGATAAAGGGACTGGTCTAGGTGATAGTCATGGGAATGGGAGTTCTGAGCTTGTGGCTGTAGTTGGAAGGAACCAAGGAGAAGAAGGGGTTAGGAGGACTGAGCTGGGTGAAGCATTTGATGAGGATATAGAGAGGGGAGGTCATTGCCCCCCAATACTGTCATGAGCATAAGGTCATGTGCGTGTGGGGTCGAGTAATGCGTTGGGCATACATGCTACAAGAGTGTTTGTGGTTGGGGTGGATAGATGCACATAGTGCGGTTAACGTTGGAGCAACAGGACGGGACTGGAGTTTTTCGGGAGCTTTAGTAAAAGATTTTTAGATTTAAATTTGTATTTGAATTCCTCCTATATAGTCATGCAAACCAGGTATGCCCTCGTGCTCGAGCCTGTCATATCCTTCCAAACCTCTTGCAACACAAAATACAAGAGTGATACATTATTTGCATTTGTTACTCAAAGTCCAACCAACTGAACGCCGGGTAATCTGAAAATTCCCACTCGGAAAAAAAAAAAACAATACTCATGGGATGAGGAGCTGTCCTAACACAGACGTATTGGATTTGATGAGTATGTCTTCAGGTATAGATATATATTACACATAACAGATAGATTCCCATCCGTTGATCCTATGTGCCCAAACCTGAACATTCAGAGTCTTTACCTCGATTTTTACTTAGCTTTTTTCCTTGTTACTCAAAATTAATTCTTTTTGATTGATCTTGTATATTCTAAGTGAGACAGCCTAGAAGCCTTAGAGCCTAGGATGGTAATATCGAATCAAGAGGTATGAAAGGTAAAGTCGATCCTGGAGCGGATGCAAGAAACGATGAAACACAAAACTGTAAAGCCACCTACAGTGACCAAGATTCTCGAGATCTACATATGCTAATTGATTTGCGTGCAATAATGTGATGACAGCAGAAGCTCCTTACAGCTCTGGGATCTCTCGGCAGTCCCGCCAATTGACAGGTACACTTACCAAGATTATGGCACTCTTACCCTCAATTTCCTAGTCAGGAAGCCTCCCCAACCCCCCTATTTAGGCAGGAATGCACGCGGCCACCTACCCTCTATTTCATTCCACCTATTTACGGCCCAGCTTCGCTACATTTTTGTTGGCCGGTTTAATTGCAAAACTCTCTAATTTATTTTTGTCGACCCATTGGAGCCTGATCGGTCGGTTGGGTTTTTAGAGATGGGAGACGATAAAACTCAAATGGGTTCGAAGATAACGATTGCTGAAGCAGGGTGTGGTGTGATGATGTTCTCATTAAGCAGACCTGTGAGCTTTTGGCCTCAATGATGCCAAGGCTCTGACTAAGCTAAGAATAAGCTAGAGTGGGCATAATGCCCCACACAGGGGATAGGCTTAGATTCGACTTTGCTAAATTAATGTGGCCCAAATCATCAGATGCAAACCATAGTCTGGATGCTAGGAAGGAGATTGGATAATGAGCCATCTTCTGAGGCAGGGGAAGACTAAACTCGAGCTGGCGATTTGCCCCAAGTATGAAATATTAGTATGCATAATATTCCAAAGAATATTAGAATCCATTCCCAGGTATCGCTTAATATTCCTGACCTGGTTAAGCGTGCATGATTGGAAAATGGTTCAGTGTTTGTAGGTTTTCTTGCAGTTGAGTCAACTGTCTTTTCAGTAGAATCCACAGGTTTCATCGTATTCCTCTGCACCGCTCCATTCTTGACTGGATGTGGGGTGCTATAAAGGCCCCTATGAGCACGGCGGCTGGGCAGCTCCTTTCTTATACTCCAACATAATCTCCTCTCTTTCATCCTTAGGCCAATCCTCGCAGTGAGCTCCTCAATCAGCGCATGATCTAAATCACCCTGATATCGTGGCCTTCCATTTGGAATCTCCCAGAGCTTCCTAAGTGGATGAAAGACCATTCCAGGCGCCACGACTCTTACATCGAAAAATTCCGCTTCTCCTGGGCTTACATCAGCAAAAGAGGAATGCCGCTGTCGGGACAAGGCCCTCATCCGGTTTGTCAGCACGGCTCCAATATGTTTGGCTCTCTCCTGGTTGGAGCGGAATTCCTCCACGTAGCCAGCTCCTGGGGCTTGGCTGTGGGGGTCTGGGGCAATGCGTAGGGAAGGAGTATTATGGAGGTAAGAGAGTAGGCTTACTGGCCATGGATTAGGGGCCGGGCGGTCCCGAGATGGATCAATCCCTGGGGTGTTGGGGGGAAGGGATAATCTAGAACTTGGGGCTCGTAGTTTACCGTTGGAGTAGCATTGCCTGGGTGATTGTTGATTCATTGTATTGATGCCTGAAGTATAAGACTCTTGGTGAAGCTGATTGTTGAGTTACTTATGTCGAGAGGGGAAATAGGTCTAAGCATGATTTGCTTGGAAGGGCTGTGGGGGTTTTGGTGCAATTGTGGGGTGTATGTATATACATAGCGCTGAAAAGATGGCCATGTGCATATATAGGCTTGGGCCAAGATGCGTGATTTGACCCTCATATCCTGTGGCCATGGGATATTGTGGCAACCTTGGTCAGGCAGTATCGGAGCTACTTATATAAGCTAGGTATGCTCATCACTCATAGGCATCCACTCAATTTAACAACTCACGTTGAACTCCACATGACAAGATTTCCAATCGCACCTAGAAAAGATTCCACAGCCCCCTCAGCCGAACCACAGATGAGCGTCCCCACTAACGAGCAACCCTCAGGCCTCGTCACAGTCTCGAGATCCCTCCTCGCGACTCTCGTCTCGGCGCTTCTCAACCTCACCGTAGTATTTGCAGGAAAGCACGGCATCAAGCTTACTGAGGCTTGGGGAGCGGTGTTGAGCAATCTCAGCGAAGCTGTGGACACAGTTGAATCAAGACTGAAGGAGATGGGGATGGAGGTTCCAGTTCAGCGACCAGAGACACAGTTCCAAACAACTAAAAATCAGGAAGCCAAGGTGCAGGAACCCAAGACACCGGTGAGGTCTAGATTACCGGTCCCAAAAAAGTCTCTTACCAGCCCTAGCCTCAAGAGATCCACTTAAAGGATCAATCCATACCTGGGGTGGTATTTTTCAGTGTATAAGTGGGTCAAGGGTGGGGGGGTTGTGTAACCAGACTAGGTCAAGGGTCGCCCTGTTAACATGTTAATCCCCTTGTAAGAAATGCTTTCGCTTGTCCTTTTTTAGGATAGAATATAATCTGAGGAAACAGAGTTGTCAACTTGTCAACTTTTTAGGCCTGATAGCGTCACAGCAACCGTTAACATCCCCTGTTCTCATGTGCACATGGTGAGATTGTTTTCTACAGGACTGCCTGTAGACCTTGAGAGAAGCGAAAGTAGAGTCATACTGCTGGCAATGTGATAGATATAGGTATCAAGAGTTGTTAGTGGGGTGGAGCTAGAGAGTAGCATGTAGGTATACGTATGCTGGCTGTCGCTGGATTCGTATGTGTAGAGTCAGTATTGTATCTCTTTTGTTTGGGAACGTGGAATCTATTTTTCACCGTAGCTGGTTAGGTTCTGGTTACTTAAGTACAGAGTACTCTCGATACAAGCATGTCGTTCGGACAAGAGGAAATATGCTTGTAACCAATATATTCTTAAGTCAAGAGATAATAGGATAATATGGAAAAAACCTAGCCAGCGGTAGGAAAGGTTGCAGAAGAAAATAAAAAATACAAGGAGAGTATACAAGCAACAAATTGACAAATGAGAGTGATGGTGGGACCAGAATCTCAAGGAGCGGAGGAGGAGGAGGAGGAATAGGAGGCGGTTTCGGCAGGCCCCAGAAAGTCAGTGATCGGAGGTCTTTTTGGATTCAGGGTTTTGCTGATTTGTGACTGGGTGAGGTTTTTATTAGGATTCGCCGATTCAAACCAACGTTTGATCTGTCACCAGGTAGCCTTAGGGTTTGTCTCCGCATATGTCTTAATCGCTTGACGTTCAACCTCTGACCATGCCTGACGTTGGGGAATGGGAGGTATGGGAGAACTTGATGCCATTGTGCTGGAGTTGATGTCGTATATTAT
>Ga0307514_10001585_pt1 | contig 26807 bp, 19 predicted proteins | sample 16_EM_MG_FD_203088 | JGI IMG/M metagenome (GOLD analysis project Ga0307514, IMG submission 203088) | Populus trichocarpa ectomycorrhiza microbial communities from riparian zone in the Pacific Northwest, United States - 16_EM | ecosystem: Host-associated > Plants > Roots > Unclassified | place... | reverse complement strand
TGTTCCGCAGGCTCAAGGGTTACCGCCGGATCTTCTCCCGCTTCGAGAAGCTTGACATCATGTTCCTTGGCTTCATCAGCTTTGTGCTTGTCGCCGACGGGCTCCGGATGTGTTAACACGCCCTAGCAGATCACGACACCGGCCGTTCATGCGAGACAGCTTTCAGACTGGCCAATCGACAGCTCTTGTGGGCAAAAATCCAGACCTCCCGGTGACCATCTCCGCAAGCCACCTCCTCGAAATCGTGGAGGCCGAACTCGTCGAGTTATGCGACGCTCGCATCGCAGCTCATGTGCACTCGCTACTGTGTCAGTGCGCCTCAATTTCCAAAGGTGCATGGCGCCCGTTCCGCTCGATGGCCCACGTTGGGAGACAGGTGGCATCGTCGAGATCGAGGCAGGGTTCGCACTCCATGGCCCTGACGGAACGGTCCGAACTGCATCGAGCCCGAATCTTGGTGCGCAAAGCGGCTGTCTTGTGGAGCTTCTGGAACAGTGCGTCGTCGCCATCCGTTGGCTGGAGAGGAACGCGCTGGGCATCGGCTTCGATGGCGGAGCGGAGCTTCGACTGCTCACCGATCTGGGGGGACATGAGAGCTTCCACATTCACATCGACGGGCAATCCCTCGACGTGACCGCTCCCTGAGGCGGTCCGCCTGCAGGCAGGGCCGAGCGAACGCCTTTCCCCGCAGGCTCTGAAAGCCTGAACGATCGGGTTGCCCGGGCGGCAGCGCGGAACGGCCACGCCGATGTCGTGATCGTTCAATCTCCCTCCAACCCGATTCGGCAGAATCGCGCGATGCCACTCCCGGCAACTCGCCGTCGACCGGCCGCCTTCATGTGGGCTCCCGCGGTCCCGTGGCGCGAGCGGCTGTGCGTGTTCTTCGTGCGCGACACCCGCGGCTGTGAGCTTGGCCTGTGCCGAGGGTCAAGTCTCCCGTTTTCGCTCGGACACACCGCCGAAGGCAGAAGGGAGACCTGAAGCTGCGGAGTGACGCAGATCGGCAAGGCGGGCCCGCGCGTATCATTTGCTGCATTGCCGGAGATCGCTATGCCAGACCTTGTTGCCGAGCTTGCCGAGCGTGGTCGCGCCTTGATGCCAGAGGAGCGCTCTCGCCTGGTCGAATTGTTGCTGGAGTCGCTTCACGAGCCGCCGCTGTCGGAGATTGAAGCGGCCTGGCACAAGGAAATTGAAGGCAGGGTCGCGGCGTACGAACGGGGCGAAGTTGAGACGTTCGCCGCAGAGGACGTGTTCGCCGAAGCCCGGCGGATCGCTCCGTGACGAAGGCTCGTTTCACAAAACAAGCCCGTTTGGAGTTGCTTGCTCAAACTGCCTACTACGAAGCTTTGCGCAAAGGTCTCGGCGCGAAATTTCGAGACGAGATCGAAGCCACGGCGCAACGCGCTGCGGCCTTCCCCGAACACGGCAAGCCCTCGGCCGGCGGTACCCGGCGGCGGCTGATACCCGACTTCCCGTTCTCCATCGTCTACACGGAGGTCGAATACGGCATCCTGATCCACGCCGTGGCAGATGGCCGCCGTCTACCCGAGTACTGGCTGACCAGGCTCTGAAGGCGGCGCTCAGCAGCATGGCCCACCACGCCGGGTGTCAGGCCTCCCATTTCTCTCGCCCGCCAGCGGCGCAGCATCTTGCCGGAGCAGATCAGCTGATCGCCAGCCAAGACATGCCGCCGCCGGTGTCCAGGAAGGCCCGCATGATCGGGCCTTGATGCGCGGCTAACTGCTGAGCGCGCTCTGGATGTCTTCCAGCGCAATGCCCCGGGTCTCGACGCCACTGCGCCACAGCATGGCGGCCGACACGGCCATGGGCAAGGCGAGTGCGACGGCCGAAAGCGCGAAATGATCGAAGAAGCTGAAGAGCGCCAACGCAGCGCCCAGGATGCCGCCGAACTTGGAGCTGGCGGCAATCACCCCGGACCCACTTCCGCGCAGGTGCACAGGGTAGATCTCGGCCGCGTAGGGAATGAGCATTGCGATCACGCCGCTGACGCTGACGAGCAGGGCCGCCGTGGCCACCGTCGTCAGGCCCGTCGACCGGATCTGGAAGGCGGCCAAGGCGGCGAAACCGAGCAGCACCGCGGCCGTGAGTGCAATGAACAGCACCAGCGCCTTGAAGCTGCTCCAGCGCTGGTAGAGAAGGATGACGACCGCGATGCCGGGCAAGGCAAAAAAGGCCGACTTCGCCAGCAGCGCGCTGGCCGCAGCAGGGTCTACGCCCAGCTCCTTCAGGTTCGTCGGCAACCACAGCAGGAAGCCGAAGTTCGCCAGACCCCAGCCGGTGCCGCAGACCAGCAACGCCCAGGTGATGCGGGCATGCCGGCCTCGCATCAGTTGGCGAATGCCTGACACAGGATGGCTTTCGTCGATGACGGCCGGACCGGGATGCGCCGGGTCATCGGCCTCGAGGGCCCGCTTCGAGCCTGCGAACTGGCGCAGGATCGCGTGGGACTCTTCGTGACGGCCCATGGCGGCCAGGAAGCGCGGAGACTCGGGAATGAAGCGGTTCAGGAAGATGATCACGGCACCCGTGGGCAAGCCCAGCAGCCACAGCACGCGCCAGTTGAAGAGCGGCTCCAGCCACGCAGCCGATCCCGCCGCAATCATGTAACCCGCAGAGGTGCCGATGCCGCCCAGCGCGACCATCAGCCAGCCCCGATGCCGGGCCGGCACCGTCTCCGCCATCAAGGTGAATGCGATGGGCAGCAAGCCGCCGGCCGATGCGCCCATCAGGAAGCACATCGCGAGGTTCCATTCGAAGGTCGGCATCGCGCCGCAGATGGCCGTGCCGATGAACATCAGCGCCGAAAACAGGATGGCCGCCCGCCGGCCGAAGCGGTCGGCAATGCGCCCCCAGACGACCGAGCCCACGGTCGTCCCGGTGAGCGCGAACAGCGCCAGCAGGCTTGCATGGGACCTGGGCAGCGCATATTCGGCACTCAAGCCCGGCATCACAAAGCCAAGCGTCGCGGGCTTCATCACGTCGATGGCGAGGGTGACGATGAGCACGAGCACCAGCTTCCAGTGCTCGCGGTTCAGGGCCGCGCCGTCGGCAACATGCAGGTACCTGGCACTGGCCTGCGGAGTAGACGATTCGGCCCGCGCCCGCGGCGGCATCAACGCGTAGAACGACAGCGAAAGACCGATGGGGATGAGCGCCATGCCAATCCACATCTCCGCCGTCATCGGCATGCCCACCAGCCGCCAATGCGTGTGCTGGCCCATCAACAACATGGGCACATGCGCGAGCACGCCCGCGGTGATCAGCGCGCAGCCGACCCAGAAAGCCAGAGGATGTTGGAAAAGGACTCGCTTGGCTTGCATGCGGTGAGACGCTCGGTGAGGCGGGCAGTCTAGCGCGGGGCATGTTCGACACCGCGACGTCGGCCGCGAAGGCAGCCGCGCCACCGGCCGTCATGCAGCCGCCAGATCGAAATCAGCCATGCGGCATGGGGTATCCCCGCCGACAGATGAGCAAGACCTTGGCATACCCTTTGCGTGGCTGGCTCCCTGCCATCTTCCTCAACCCAGCAGAGCCCGTTCATGCCGAACCTTCCGATCCGCCCGACGCCACGCGCATCCCTTGCGCTGGCGCTCGCAACGTGTGCGCTTGCACTTTTCATCAGCGGCTGTGACGGGGATGGCGACGGGGCTTCCACGCCCGGTGCCGTGGTGCCCGTGGCGGCTCTGGCCGCCTCCGCCGGCGCCACCGGCGCGGTGGTGGCCGATGCGCCGCTGCCCAGGCCCACCAGCACACCGTGCACGATCACGCTGTACAGCGGCATGACCTACAGCGGCTTCGACGCCCATGCCTTCGCCTACCCCGGTTCGGGCGCCTGCACCGGCAAGTTCGCCAAGGTGGTGCTGGAAGCGGACTTCTCGGTCAATGCCGGCCGGCAGTTCGACCGCACCGCGCTGATCTCCATCGGCGGCGTGAACCTGTATTTCGGCACCACGCAGGAGCCTTCGGCCACCGTGGCGCCAAGCTGGCACATCGAGCGGGACCTGACGGACTATGCCAACGCGCTGACTGCCGCGGCCACCGGCTACGTGCGGCTGGACAACGTTGTCGACGACACCTACACCGGCCTGCTCCTGGGCTCGGCCAGGCTGGTGTTCTATCCGGCAGCGACCGATGCCGACGACGCCACCTCGCGCGTGGCAGACGCGGTGATTCCCTTCGCTGGCGACCTGGTGACCGGCGACCCGGCCAGCCTCGCCACGGCCACCGACGCGCTGCAGCGCACGCTTTCGCTGCCGACCAACATCGTGCGGCTCTACCTGGACGTGCAGGCCGAGAGCCAGGGCGACGACGAGTTCTGGTACACCTGCGTGCCCGACGACCAGACCAGCGCTCTGCAAAGCTGCGGGGGTGGCAGCTTCCGCGAGGTGCTGGTCACCATCGACGGCCAGCCGGCCGGGCTGGCGCCGGTCGTTCCGCGCGTCTACACCGGCGGCATCGACCCCGGCCTCTGGCGCCCGACACCCGGTGCCGAGACCCTCGCCTTCAACCCTTCCCGCGTCGACCTCACGCCGTTCGCCGGTGCGCTGAGCGACGGCGCGTCGCACACGGTGGCCATCTCGGTCGAAGGGGCCCAGGACCACTACTCGGTCGTCGGCAACCTGCTGGTCTACCGGGACGCAGGCACCGCCACCACGGGCGGCGCCGTCAGCAGCAACACGCTGACCAGCACCGCACTGACCGCGCCCGTCACGATCAACGAGGTTGTCGTGGCTGACGACGGCAGCGCGAATGGCCCGCTGAGCGTGACGGCCACGCGCAGCTATGCGATCACCGGCTACGTCGACACGTCTAAAGGCCGCGTGACCACCACGGTGCAGCAGGATCTGACGTTCAGCAACCTGCAGACCTTCCAGATCACCGACATTCTGTATTCGCAGACCATCGCCCAGAAGTCCACCGTGGCCGCCACCGTGACGACCACCAGCGGCAAGAACAAGACGGTCGACACCTTCGCCTTCAGCTACCCGCTGGACGTGGGCTACGTCTACGACGGCGATGCGAACACCCAGAACAGCACCATGGCCCAGGACTTCAGCACCACCGTGTCGCGCAAGGTCAACGACAAGGCCGTGTTCAACAGCGCCTTCGAGAACAGCCTCACTTCGAAGTCCGGGCTGATCTTCAGCAACACCGGCGGCGCCACCCAGCGCGTGGGCCAGGAGGGCACGCAAACGGTCAGCTACAGCGACAACATCGGCAGCTGCTACAAACGCAGCATCGCCACCGCCCTGAACGCCCTCACCTCTGTGGAAGAAGGCACCGGCTGCGCCAAAGGCAACGTCCTGAACTGGCTTGCCCAACCCGACGGCGCGCCGGCGCAGGGCGTGCTGGAACAGGTGACGGCGGACTGAGGGCGCCAAGGGAGGAGAGGCCCCGCAATGACGGTTCGCGAACGCGTCCTTCCTGCGCCAGACTTGTACGCGGTATGCCCGCTGCGTGGTCCGATCCTGCCGTTCTACGAAGGCGTCTTCGAAGCCGCATACATCATCCTCAACCCCTTCATGCGACCCAGACCGTCGTCAGTCGGCCCATCGGTCGAAATGATGGCGGACCTGAGCGCAGACAAGCTTTGTCGAGCATATGAGCCGGTGAGCTGGGCACAAATCCTGGAACTGTCCGGACTACCTTCGCTCGCATCGATCGATGTGGCACTGAGGACAGCGATTGGTGGCCTGAACGCCCAACATGCCAACAAAGAAAATGCCGCGTTGCTTGACGTTTCGCTGAAGCGGCACGGGTTGCTCCCTCCCTGCGAAGGCCTGTTTCCCGAACTGATGCAGGACCCGGTGCTTTCCTTCATGCAATCGCTCGATCAGGACTGGGCCTGGGTCGGAGATGATGTCGGGACCGAGCGGAAGCTGCATTGGATCGACGACCTGAAGCCCGCGAGTGCCAAGCATCACCTGGTCCGTGCGAGTGTGTTCACGCCGGACAAGACAAGTCTCTGGACAGTCCATTGGGACAGCCACTTCTCGCTGTTCTGCTCAACGCAGGAAAACATCGCGCGTCTCGCTGAACATCCGGGCCTTGAAGGATTCGCATGCGACACCAGCACCGAGATCTACTGGGGCGTGCCAGCGGCCTGATCGTTCGGTCGGACTCATGGGACGTTGCTTGCCCATCAACGCGTGAGGTAGAACGCCCTCAAGTTGCCGTTGCCCCGCCTGCCAAAGGATGACGCGGTTGCAACCCTCGCGCCAATGTAGTAATGTTTCTACATTCAAGAAGGGCTAACCGTGAGCATCACCACTTTGTCCAGTCGCGAGTTCAACCAGGACACGGCCAGGGCTAAAAAGGCCGCCGCGCAGGGGCCTGTGTTCATCACGGACCGCGGGCGCCCGGCGCACGTGCTGCTGACAATCGAAAGCTACCAAGCGTTGGCTGGCTCCTCCGCCAGCATCGTCAGCCTGCTTTCGATGCCGGGCGCCGGAGACGTCGAATTCGACCCACCACGTGCCGGTGAGCTCTATCGCGAGGCGGATCTGAGCTGATGTACGTGTTGGACACCAATGTCGTCTCCGAACTGCGCAAAGCGTCTGCAGGGCGAGCAGACACGAACGTCGTCGCCTGGGCAAGCAAGGTTGCCACTGGCACCTTGTATGTCTCGGCAATCACCGTACTGGAGCTTGAGCTCGGCATTCTTTCTCTCGAGCGCCGCGATGCGCCTCAAGCAGCGGTTTTACGCGTCTGGATGCACAGCCACGTCCTGCCGGCCTTCGCTGGAAGAGTCCTGGCGGTCGACACGGCGGTGGCGCTCCAATGCGCCCAAATCCACGTCCCAAATCGACGCTCGGAGCGTGACGCCATGATCGCGGCGACAGCCATGGTTCATGGCATGACCGTCGTGACCCGCAACGTGGCCGACTTCCAAGGAACCGGAGCGACGCTGCTCAACCCCTGGGTGCAATGAAGCACTCCGTGCATCATTTCCATACGGCGATCTTCGGTGTAACCATGGAGGTCCAGCGCGGTGCCTCGCAGCGCCCTGCCCTCTGCCAACAGGCGCATCGCCAGCGGCATCCATGGGCCTAGGCGGATCTTGCGCGGCGCCTGGCAGGTCGACCCCGCGACACCGGCACCCTTTGCTCAATCGCTGACCCGTCGTGCCATCGCGCTCAGGATCGCGTCTCGCAACTCAAGCAGAGGCGCCGAAAGGGCGGCCACCACGGCTTCCATGCTCTCAACGGTCGACACGCTGACATTCAGCGAATAGCAGGCTTCCTCTGTGTTGACTGGCGTGGCAAGCGCGACCACCTCGGGTTGCCAGGAGGCTGCGCAGAATCCCGACTCGCGCACCCGCGTGATGGAGCGCTCGATCTCCCCAAGCAACAGCGGCCACTGCGTGCTCCGTCGCGCCTTGAACACCTCGTAGAGCGCCTTGCGCCGTACCGTTGAGCATGTGGCCAGGTAGGCATGTCCCAGCGAGGTCAACTCCATCGGGACGCGCTGACCGGAGACGACGTTGCGAAATGCGACCCGGCGGCTGTAGCGGATGGATTCGAGGTAGACCATCTCGTCGCGGTCCGGTGCGGCCAGTCCGACATTGATGCGCTTGCTCTCGGCCAGCGCCCGCATCAGCGGCGCTGCGACCTGCAGGATCGTCGATCCGGATCGCATGGCGTGTGCAAGGCTCAGCACCGCGGGCGCCAACCTGTAGCCCTTGCGCAGCGGCTCCTGCTGGAGCAGGCCCATGCCAACAAGTGTCTGACTCAAGCGGCTGACGGTGGCCCGCGACAGGCCGGTTCGGTCGGCCAGTTCGCCGTTACCCAGGAGATCCGAACCGGGCCGGAAGGCGCGCAGGATCTCGACGCCGCGTTCCAGAGACCGATTGGCAGGTGACGTGCCGGGTTTGTCTGGAGATGTCCTTTTGGGATCCGTGGGCATCACCGGTTCCATGGAGGTTGCCTTGCCTGCGGCGGGCGGGAGGCGACGCCGTGCATTTCCATTCTATGGAAATCGCAGGCAGACGTTTCGGTCCGGGCCGCCTACTCTTCGCATCCCGCAGACGCCACTCGAATCGAAATGCACAGCATTCCGGCGAATGCAAGGTCCATGAAATCACAGGAGACAACCTGATGGCATGCCATATTGTTTTGCGGCGCCTCGCCGCCTTCGTCTGCGCCGCAGCGGCGCTCGCTTCCGCCCATGCCGTCGCGGCCTATCCCGAGAAACCCGTCCGGCTCGTTGTTCCTTTCGCTCCAGGCGGTGGCACCGACCTTGTCGCCCGCACGCTCGCCGTGGGCATGGGCAAGGAACTGGGACAGCCGGTCATCATCGACAACAAGCCCGGCGCAGGAACGATCATCGGCACCGACAGCGTCGCCAAGAGCCCGGCCGACGGCTACAGCATCGTCATCGCGACCTTCGCTCATGCTGTCAACCCCAGCATGATGCCCAAGCTCCCGTTTGACACGAGCAAGGCCTTCGCCCCGATCACCCTCATCGCCAAGGGCCCGAACGTGCTGGTCGTGCGGGCGGAGAGCCATTTCAAGTCGATCAAGGACGTGATCGCTGCCGCCAAGGCCGAGCCCGGCAAGCTGACGTATGCCTCGCAGGGCAACGGCACCTCGGCGCACCTGGCCGGCGAGATGTTCACCAATCTGACCAAGGTTCAGATGACCCATGTGCCGTATCGCGGCGCAGGCCCCGCCATCACCGATCTGCTGGGTGGGCAAGTGGACATGATCTTTGGCACTGCGGCTGCGGTCGCGCCATTTGTCGACAGCGGCAAGCTCAGGGCCATCGGCATCACCTCCGCCAGCCCCTCCGCGGCGATGAAGGGCGTGCCGCCCATCGGTGTAGACGTGCCCGGCTATCAGGTGGAAAGCTGGTACGGCCTGTATGCCCCCGCCGGCACGCCAGCCGACGTGATCGCCAAGCTGAACGCTGCAGCCAAGAAGGCTGCTGCCAGCCCCGACTTCGCCAAGAAGATCGAGCAGGAAGGTCTGACCGTCGTCGTCGGCGACCCGGCCGAACTCGACCGCTACGTGAAGGCCGAAGAAGTGCGCTGGAGAAAGATCGTCCAGGAAAACAACATCAAAGCGGATTGAGCCTGCGCCCTGCCGCCCTTGTTTCGGAGAAACCCATGAGCTTCACATTCATCGACCTGCGGGTCGAAGCCGCGATCGCCACGATCACCCTGAACCGCCCCGACAAGCGCAATGCGATGAGCGATGCCATGCGCACCGAATTCATCGAAGCGCTGGAGAGGGTTGCGGCCGACAAGACCGTCAAGGCCCTGGTGCTGACAGGGGCCGGCAAGGGCTTCTGCGCCGGTGGCGACATCAGTGGCATGGAAAAGCGCATGAACGCGCCTGCCGGTGAAGTGGGCTTCAACGGCTGGCACCGCCAGCAGCGCGTGCACCACACGCAGGCCCTGCTGCACACCATGCCCAAGCCGGTGATCGCGGCGGTCAACGGTGCGGCATCGGGCCTGGGTGCCGACACGGCACTGGCCTGCGACTTCATCATCGCCAGCGAGTGGGCCAACTTCACCTGGAGCTACATCCACCGCGGCATCGTTCCTGACGGCGGCGGCATGTATTTCCTGCCGCGCCGCGTCGGCCTGGCCAAGGCGAAGGAGCTGATCTTCACCGGCCGCAAGATGGACGTGGACGAAGCCCTGAAGCTCGGCATCGTCGACCGCAAGACCGCGGGCGACACGCTGCTGGGTGATGCACAGGCCTGGGCGGCCGAGCTCGGCAAGGGCTCGTCCACCGCGCTGGCGCTGACCAAGACCATCCTGAACCAGAGCTTCGAGCTGTCCTCGCACGACGTGTTCGCGCAGGGCAGCCAGGCCCAGGGCATTTGCTACACCAGCACCGAGCACCGCGAATCGGTGATGGCCTTCCTGGCCAAGTCGGCACCGGCACCGGCCGCGGCCAAGGAGTGATGAAGATGGACGCGATCTCCCGCCTGCTGCAACCGCGCAGCGTCGCCATCATCGGTGCCTCGGCCGACCCGACCAAGACCGCCGGCCGCCCCGTGGCCTACCTGCGCAAGCACGGCTACGCCGGGCAGATCCTGCCGGTGAACCCCAAGGCCGACCGCATCGGCGATCTGCCTTGCTACGCCGACATTGCCTCGCTGCCGGTGGTGCCCGACGTGGGCATCGTGCTGCTGGGCGCCGAACGCGCGCATCTGGCCGTGCGCGACCTGGCCGCCCGCGGCACCGCCGCCGCCATCGTGCTGGCCAGTGGCTACACCGAGACCGGCGAAGACGGCGCGCGCCGCCAGCGCCAGCTGATCGAAGCCGCAGGCTCGATGCGCATCCTCGGCCCGAACACCATCGGCCTGGTGAACCTGACCGACAAGATCGTGCTGTCGGCCACCGGCGCACTGGAGATGGACCACTTCCCGGTAGGTGGCATCGGTGTCGTGTCGCAAAGCGGCGGCATCCTCGGCTCGCTACTGTCGCGCGCCTCGGCCCGCGGCGTCGGCCTGTCCAAACTGATCTCGACCAGCAACGAGGTCGACCTGGAACTGGCCGACTTCATCGACCACCTGGCCGACGACGAGGCCACCAAGGTCATCGCGCTCTATGTCGAGACGGTGCGCAACCCGCAGAAATTCCGCGCTGCCGCATTGAAAGCCGCGCGAGCCGGCAAGCCCGTCGTCGCGTTCAAGATCGGCCGCTCCGAAGCCGGCGCCGCCGCTGCCGTGTCGCACACCGGTGCGATGGCCGGTGCCGACCGCATGTACGACGCGCTGTTCCGCCAGACGGGCGTGATCCGCGCGCAAAGCTTCAGCGACCTGCTGGACATCCCCGTGGCGTTGGCCACCGGCCGCAAGCTGCGCGGCAACCGTGTGGCCATCCTCACGTCCACCGGCGGCGCTGGCACGCTGGTCAGCGACGACCTCGGCCTGCACGGCTTCGAGACGCCGGCACCCGATGCCGCCACCGCCGAAGCGCTGCGCGCGCTGCAGACCGGCAGCGAGGCGGTGCTCGACCGAAACCCCATCGACGTGACGCTGGCCGGCCTGCGGCCCGATCTGCTGCGCGGCGCCATCACCGCGCTGCTGGCAAGCCCGAGCTACGACGCATTGACCATCATCGTCGGCTCGTCCAGCCTGGCGCAGCCCGAGCTGATGGCTAGCGCCATCCAGGATTGCCTGCCGCAGACCGACAAGCCCGTGATGGCCTACGTCAGCCCGCATGCGCCCGAGATTGGCGCACTGCTGACCCAACGCGGCGTGCCGGCCTTCGCTGCCGCTGAAAGCTGCACCGCGGCCTTGGGCGCGATGCGCAAGGCCAGCCGCTTCGTCGCGCCCGATGAGGCGCAGGCCGCAGGTCCGGCCGTGGCGGTGGATGACTTCGCACCGGGCTCGCTGGACGAGGCCCAGGCCAAGCAGCTCTTCGCACGTTTCGGCGTGCCGTGCGCGAGCGAGATCATCGTCAGCACACCGGCCGAGGCCAAGGCGGCGGCGGCGCAGCTGGGCGGGCGTGTGGTGCTGAAGATGCTTTCGGCGCAGGTCACGCACAAGAGCGATGTCGGTGGCGTGGCCGTGGGCCTCGATGAAGAAACCGTGGGCGCGCGCCTCACGCAGATGGCCGCCGACGTGGAGGCCAAGGCCGGCTTCCGGCCCAAGCGCTACCTGGTGCAGCAGATGGTCGGTGGCGGCACCGAGCTCATCCTCGGCATGCACCGCGACCCGCTGGGCACGGCCATCCTGCTGGGCATGGGCGGCGTGACGGCAGAGCTGTTCAAGGACACCACGATGCGGCTGCTGCCGGCTGACGCGAATGGCCTCAGTGCCTTGAGCCGTGCCGAGGCCCTGAGCATGGCCAGGGACCTGAAGACCTGGCCCTTGCTCGACGGCTTCCGCGGCCGCCCCAAGGCCGACGTGGAAGCGCTGGTCGACGCCATCGTCGCCTTCTCGCGCATGGCCGCGCAACTGGGCGAGCGCCTGGTCGAAGCCGAGATCAACCCGGTCTTCGTGCTGCCGCAAGGCCAGGGCGTGCGCGCGGCCGACGGCGTGGTCGTGCTGGCCTGAGGAATCACAGATGGAACAGCAACGCGTGCGCCTGGAACGCGACGGCGACATCGCCGTCATCGTCATCGACAACCCGCCGATCAATGCCGGTTCGGCCGCAGTGCGTGAAGGCCTGATGAGCGCCATCGCCACCGTGCGCGCCGACGACAGCCTGCGCGGCACGGTGCTGATCGGTGCCAGCAACACCTTCATCGCGGGCTCCGATCTGCGCGAGTTCGGCCAGCCGCTGGCGGAGCCGCAGCTGCCCACCGTGATCCGGGCCATCGAAGACTGCGGCAAGCCGGTTGTCGCGGCCCTGCATGGCGCGGCACTGGGCGGTGGTTTCGAGCTGGCCCTGGGTTGCGATGCACGCATTGCCGCGCCGGGCACGGTGGTCGGCTTGCCAGAAGTGACGCTAGGCATCATCCCCGGTGCCGGCGGCACGCAGCGGCTGCCGCGCATCGTGGGCATACCGCGCGCCATCGGCATGATCTGCAGCGGCGAGCACATCAACAGCGCTGCGGCCCTCGCTGCAGGCTTGATCGACGCCGAAACAGCAGATGATCTGCGCAGCGCTGCCGTGGCCCATGCGCGCCAGCTGGCCGGCAAGCAACGCTTGCGCGACCGCGCGGTGCCAGCGGCAGATGCCGCAGCCGTCGCAGAGGCCTCGGCCGCCGCACTCAAGGCCGGCAAGCGCCGGCCGCAAGTGCAAGCCGCCATTGACGCCATCGTGGCCACGGCCACGGTCGGGATTGAAGAGGGATTGTCCAACGAACGGGCCGTCTTCCAACGCCTGCGCGTGTCGCGCGAAGCCTTTGCGCTGCGCCACCAGTTCTTCGCTGAACGAGACAGCGCCAAGCACCCTGCACTGGGTGATGCCAGGCCGCGCGACGTTCGGTGCATTGCCGTGATCGGCGCCGGCACGATGGGTTCGGGCATCGCCATCGCAGCGCTGGACGCAGGCTACGAGGTGCTCTTGCTCGAACAGGAAGCCGCGGCACTGGACAGGGGGGCGAGCCGCATCCACGCGCACTACGCCAGCCGCGTGAAGGGCGGCAAGGTCAACGCGGCTGTGGCGGCCGCATGCGAAGCCCGCCTGAGCCCCAGCCTGGACTGGCCGCGCATCGCCGAGGCCGACCTGGTCATCGAGGCCGTGTTCGAGGAGATGGGCGTCAAGCAGCAGGTCTTCCAGCGCATCGACGCGCTGGCCCAGCCCGGCGCCGTGCTGGCATCCAACACGTCCTACCTGGATCTGGACGCCATTGCCGCGTCAACGTCTCGCCCGCAGGACGTGATCGGCCTGCACTTCTTCAGCCCGGCCAACGTGATGAAGCTGATGGAGGTCGTGCGCGGCAAGGCTTCGGCGCTGGATGCATTGGCCACCGGCCTGTCCATCGGCCGCGCGCTGAAGAAGCTGCCCGTGCTGACCGGCAATGCCTTTGGCTTTGTCGGCAACCGCCTGTATGCCGCGTACCGGCGTCAGTGCGAGTTCATGGTCGAGGAAGGCGCGGCACCGGAGCAGGTGGACGCCGCGCTGGAAGCCTTCGGTTTTGCGATGGGCCTGTTCGCGGTGGCCGACCTGTCGGGCCTGGACATCGCCTGGCGCATGCGCCAGGCGCAGGTGGCCACGCGGGAGCCGGCCGCGCGCTATGTGCACATCGCCGACCGCCTGTGCGAAGCCGGCAGGCTCGGCCGCAAGACGGGCGCCGGCTATTACCGCTACGCCGAAGGCGCGTCGCGCCCGCAGGTCGACCCGGCCGTGACCGAATTGATCGCGAAGGCGCGCAGCGACAAGGGCATCGCGCCGCGTGAATTGGGCGCCGCGGAGATCCAGCGCCGCGTGATGCTGACGCTGGTCAATGAAGCGGCGCTGCTGCTGGCCGAAGGCGTGGCCGAACGGGCCACCGATGTGGACGTGGTGCTCGTCAACGGCTACGGCTTCCCGCGCTGGGAAGGTGGGCCGGTGTTCTGGGCCCGCGAGCGGGGTGCTGCGGCCTTGCAGGCTGACTTGCGCGAATTGGCAGCATGGAGTGGACCCGGTTTCGTTCCAGGCGACGTGCAGCATGTGCTGAACGTGGAAGGTTGACATGCTGGCAACGCAAGTCCTCGCCCGCTTCGCCCATGCGTCAGCGCAGCACGCGCTGCCGCCCGAGGTGCTGCACCACGCGCAACGCGCCGTGGTGGATTGGTATGCGTCGCTCTATCCCGGCCTGGCCATGCCGGCTGTTCAGGTGCTCGAGGCCACGATGACCGAAGACCTGGACCGCGGCGAGGCTCGCCTGGCCCTGGGCCGTGCGGCCACCACGCGAGCGGCGGCGCTGATCAACGGCACGGCAGCCCATGCCGCCGAGGTGGACGACATCTTCCGCGATGCGATGTACCACCCAGGCGCGGCCACCATCGCCGCCGCTCTGGCGGTGGCGCAGGCGACGAAGGCCACAGGCGCCGAGTTCCTGCGCGCCGTGGTGCTGGGCTACGAAATCTCGACCCGCATCGGCGTGGTGATGGGCAGGCCGCACTACAAGTTCTGGCACAACACCGGCACGATGGGCAGCTTCGGCGCCGCTGCGGCAGCGGCGAGCCTGCTGCGCCTGGACGAAGGCGCTTTCGCGCAGGCCCTGGCCCTGGCCGCCACGTTCACCGCCGGGCTGCAGCAGGCCTTCCGAACCGAGGCCATGGGCAAGCCGCTGCACGCTGGCCGGGCGGCCGAAGCCGGGGTGCTGGCTGCGCAGTTGGCCGCCGGTGGCATGCAGAGTTCGCTGGACGTTCTGGAAGGCGAATCCGGCCTGGGCATGGCGATGAGCAACGGGCCCGACTGGTCGCCCATCGGCGCCACGCTGGGCAGCGACTGGCACATCACGCGCCTGACATTCAAGAACCACATCGGCTGCGGCCACAACTTCGCGGCCATCGACGGCGCGCTGGCCCTGCAACAGCTGCACGGCTTCTCTCACGCCGACATCGCGTCCATGCACCTGGGCGTGTACCGCGCCACGCTGGACATCGCGCCGCACGTCGATCCGCAGAACGCCGACCAGGCCCGCTTCAGCCTGCATTACATGGTGGCTTCCGCGTTGGTGCACGGCAGCGTGCGACTGTCCGCCTACGAGCCGGCGCGACTGCAGGACCCGGCCACACGCGGGCTGATGCAACGCATCACCAAGGCGCTGGATCCAGAGGTCGACGCCGGCTTTCCCGGCCGGCGAGCGGCGCGCGTGTCGATCACGCTGCGCGATGGCCGCCACCTGTCCCATCTGCAGCCCGACCGCAAAGGCGACCCCGAACTTCCACTGAGCGATGCCGACCTGGCGGACAAGCTTCTGGAACTGGCAGCGCCCGTCATCGGTGAGCCCGAGGCACGCGCGCTGCTCGCGCGCATCTGGGCCTTAACGACCCACCCTTTCTTGCCCACCTGAGCCTTCCGCCATGAGCCAACACGCCTACATCTGCGACGCCGTTCGCACGCCTTTTGGCCGCTACGGCGGTTCGCTCGCCAGCGTGCGCGCAGACGACCTGGGCGCCGTGCCGCTGGCCGCGCTGATGGCGCGAAACCTGACGGTCGACTGGCAAGCCGTCACCGACGTGATCTACGGCTGCGCCAACCAGGCGGGCGAAGACAACCGGAACGTCGCGCGCATGAGCGCGTTGCTGGCCGGCCTGCCGCTGGAAGTGCCTGGCTCCACGGTCAACCGGCTCTGCGGCTCCGGGCTGGACGCACTCGGAACCGCTGCTCGTGCGATCCGGTCCGGCGATGCCGACCTGATGCTGGCTGGCGGCGTCGAGAGCATGTCGCGTGCGCCGTTTGTCATGCCCAAAGCCGAGAGCGCCTTTTCGCGCAGCAACCGCATCGAGGACACGACCATTGGGTGGCGCTTCGTCAATGGGCTGATGAAGGCGCGCTACGGCGTGGACGCCATGCCAGAGACGGCCGAGAACGTGGCCACCGAATTCGGGATCGAACGCGAAGCCCAGGACCTCATGGCACTTTCCTCGCAGACGCGGGCCCTGGCAGCGCAGGAGCGCGGGTTTTTCGACGCCGAGATCGTCCCGGTTTCGATCCCGCAGAAAAAGGGCGATGCCATCATCGTCGCGAAGGACGAGCATCCCCGAACCACCAGCCTCGAAGCCCTGGCCAAGCTCAAGGGCGTTGTGCGTCCCGACGGGACCGTGACCGCCGGCAACGCATCGGGCGTCAACGACGGCGCCTGCGCGCTGCTCCTGGCCAGCGAGGCCGCGGCGAACAGGCACGGCCTGACGCCTCGCGCCCGTGTCGTTGGCATGGCCTCGGCCGGTGTGCCGCCTCGCATCATGGGCATGGGGCCGGCGCCGGCCACACGCAAGGTGCTGGCGCTCACCGGCCTGACACTCGCCCAACTCGACTTGATCGAGCTGAACGAGGCATTCGCTGCCCAGGGCCTGGCCGTTCTGCGCGACCTGGGGCTGCGCGACGACGACCTGCGCGTCAATCCGAACGGCGGCGCGATCGCCCTCGGCCATCCGCTGGGCGCTTCCGGCGCGCGGCTGGCGACGACTGCGGTGAACCAGCTTCACGCCACCGGCGGTCGCTACGCGTTGGTCACGATGTGCATCGGCGTCGGCCAAGGCATCGCGGTCGTGCTCGAGCGCGTCTGAGAAACACCCCGCCCTCACCGAAGGAAACCAGCCATGAATTTCTCGCTCCAAACCTGCGCAAAGGCCATCGTGTTGAGCGCGCTGTTGTGTGCCGCCGGGGCCCGCGCCGACGACATCAAGGTCCTGACCACCGGCATCCTGAAGGGTGCGTTCACACCGATCGCCACCGAATTCGAACGCCAGACCGGCCACAAGGTGACGATGTCCTGGGGCCCGTCCTCGGGCAATTCGCCAGAAGCAAGTCCGGTGCGCGTGCGCAGCGGTGAGGCGCTGGACGTGTTGATCATGGTGGACACCGGGATGGATGACCTGGTTCGCACTGGCCACTTCGTGCCGCAGCAGCGCCGCAACGTGGCGGTGTCCGGCATCGGAGTCGCCGTGAAGGCGGGCCATCCGCTGCCCGACATCTCGACAACGGCCGCGTTCCGAAGCGCCCTGCTGGCCGCCAAGTCAGTGGGCTATTCGGAAGGCGCCAGTGGCATGCACTTCATCAAGGTGGTCGTGCCCCAGCTGGGGCTCACCGAGGCCATGGCCAGCAGGGGGCATGTGGTGCTGGGTCGACGTTTCGTTGGCGAAGAACTTGCCGACGACGTTGTCGAACTGGGCATCCAGCAGCTCAGCGAACTGAAGCTTGAGCCCGGCATCACCGTGGTGGGGCCGCTGCCCAACGAGCTGCAGAAGCTCAGCGTCGTCTCGGCGGCAGTGTCGTCCAAGGCGAAGGCGCCAGAGGCAGGCCGGCAATTCCTGGACTTCCTCGACACCCCATTCGCACACAAGGCCATCCGCGACAGCGGCCTGGACCTTCCGAAGGCGCGTTGAGCAGCACCCGGCCGCGTCCGCCAGGGACGCGGTTCGGTCAGGCGCCACTTCAGCCCGCCACCACCGCCACGCCCCGAATCTGCCCGGCCTTGGTGGACGACGGCGGCTTCGGGTAACGCTGCGGCAGGTAGCGGTGCATCAGCTCGGCTTCGCGGGCACGGGCCAGCGCCACGTTCGCCAGCTTGATGTGGCCGTAGCCGCGCATGCTCATGGGCACCGCCGCGATCTGGGCAGCCAGCGCCTGCTTGTCGGCTGCCAGGCCTGCTATCAGTTCCTGGGTGCGGGCCTCGAACTGGCTGATCAGCTGCCGCTCCATGCGGCGCTCTTCGCTGTAGCCAAAGAGGTCCAGCGCGGTGCCTCGCAGCGCCTTGCCCTTGGCCAGCAGGCGCATGGCCGGCAGCATCCAGGCGCCCAAGCGGATCTTGCGTGGCGCCTGGCCGTTCTTCGGGTGCGACAGCAGCGGCGGCGCCATGTGGAATTCGAGTTGCAGATCGCCCTCGAACTGCTCGCTGAGCTTGCGGCGGAAATTGCCGTCGGTGTAGAGCCGGGCGACTTCGTATTCGTCCTTGTAGCTCATCAGCTTGAGCAGGCTGGCAGCCACGGTGCGGGTGACCGGCAGGCTGGCGTCACCACCCGCCAGCGCCGACTCGGCCTCGCGCACGCGCTGAACGGTGGCTTCAAAGCGCTGGGCCCACGCCTGGTTTTGATAGCCGGCAAGATGCGCCATCGCACGCGCCACCAGTGCGTCGACGGACTCATCAAGAGGCAGCTCTGATGCCCCGCCGCGCAAGGCTTGCAGGCCTTGCGGATCGGCCGCGGCCAGGCGGCCCAGCGAGAAGGCCAGCAGGTTGGATTCGACCGCCACCGCGTTCAGCTCGATGGCCTTGGTCAGCGCGGCCAGGCTGATGGGCACCAGGCCGCGCTGCCAGGCGTAGCCCATGGCGAGGATGTTGGACGTGATGGTGTCGCCCAGGAACTCTTCGGCCAGGGCCTGGGCGTCGAAGGTCTCAACCTGTTCGTCACCGGCCACGAAGCGCATCTTCTCCAGCAGCAGGTCGACCTTGAGGCTGGCGTCCGGGTTGCGCAGCGACTCGGCGACCGGGATCTGGTGCGTGTTGGCGAGGATGCGGGTGCGGCCGTGGCGCACGGTCTGCAGCGCGTCCGGCGAAGCGCCGACGACCACGTCGCAGGCCAGGATCGCATCGGCCTGCTGGGTGTCGATGCGCACCTGGTTCAGGCGCTCGGGCACGTCGGCCAGGCGCACGAAGCTCAGCACCGCGCCGCCCTTCTGCGCAAAGCCCATGAAGTCCAGCACGCTGGCGCGCTTGCCTTCGAGGTGCGCGGCCATCGCGATCACCGCGCCCACGGTGACCACCCCGGTGCCGCCGACGCCGGTGACCAGCAGGTCGTACGGCGCGGCCCAGCTGTGTTCGGCCGGGTGCGGCAGCGCTTCGACACGGGCCAGGAACGCCGCCTTGCCGGTGCTCAGCGCTCCCGCGCGCTTGCGCAGCTTGCCGCCGGTCACGCCGACGAAGCTGGGGCAGAAGCCCTTGGCGCAGGAATAGTCCTTGTTGCAGTTGCTCTGGTCGATCTTGCGCTTGCGGCCCAGCTCGGTTTCCAGCGGCAGCACGGCCACGCAGTTGCTCTGCACCGTGCAGTCGCCACAGCCTTCGCACACCGCCTCGTTGATGAACAGGCGCCTGGCCGGATCGACCATCTCGCCCTTCTTGCGGCGGCGGCGCTTCTCGGCCGCGCAAGTCTGTTCGTAGATCAGCACGGTGACGCCGGCCACCTCGCGCAAGCGGCGCTGCACGGCGTCCAGCTCGGCTCGGTCGTGGAACTCGGTGCCGGCGGGGAAGCGCTCGCGCATCTCGTCGTATTTCTCGATGTCGTCGCTGACGACCACGACCTGCTTGACGCCTTCGCTCTCCATCTGGCGCGCAATCGCGTCCACGCTGATCACGCCGTCCACCGGCTGGCCGCCGGTCATGGCCACCGCGTCGTTGAACAGGATCTTGTAGGTGATGACGGCCTTGGCAGCCACCGCCTGCCGCACAGCCAGGTAGCCCGAGTGGTAGTAGGTGCCGTCGCCCAGGTTCTGGAACACGTGCGGCACCTTGGTGAACATCGAATGCGAGATCCAGTCCACACCCTCGCCGCCCATCTGGATCAGGCCTTCGGTGTCGCGGTTCATCCAGTTGGCCATGAAGTGGCAACCGATGCCGGCGCGGGCCGTCGATCCTTCAGGCACCTTTGTGCTGGTGTTGTGCGGGCAGCCGGCGCAGAAGTACGGCAGGCGCTTGACCGTGTCGCCGCCGTTGGACAGCAATGCGGGCGGCGTGAAGTCCCGCACATGGCGCAGGTGATCGCCAAAACGCGCTTCGCCGAAGTGCTCGGCCAGCCAGTGCGCAGTGATCTCGATCAGCCGCGAAGGCCGCAGTTCGCCCAGCGCCGAGACCAGCGGCTTGCCGTCGCGGTCGTGCTTGCCGACCAGGGCCGGGCGCGCGTCGGCCGGGGCGTTGTAGAACAGGTCGCGCAGCTGCGTCTCAACGACCGCGCCCTTTTCCTCGACGATCAGGATCTCTTTCAGGCCTTGCGCAAAGGCCTTCACCCGGGTGGTTTCGATGGGAAAGCTCAGGCCCACCTTGTAGAGCCGCACGCCGGCCTCGGCCAGCATTTCGGGCGAGATCTCCAGCCGGCGCAACACTTCCATCAGGTCGTAGTGCGCCTTGCCGCAGGTGATGATGCCCACTGTGGCATGCGGGCTCGCTATGACGTGGCGGTCGATGCTGTTGACCTTGGCGAATGCGGCCGTCGCCTGCAGCTTGGCGGCCATGCGGGCTTCGATGGCCAGCGACGGCAGGTCCGGCCAGCGGATGTGCAGGCCATCGGCCGGCGGCTGGTAGCCGGTGGCGGCGGTGACGCTGGCCGCATCGGCCCAGGCCGCGGCGCGGGCGTTGACCAGGTCCAGGTCCACCGTGGCCCCGCTTTCCACCACTTCCGACAGCGCGGCCATGCCGACCCAGGCGCCCGAGTAGCGCGACAGCTCGTAACCGTAAAGGCCGAACTCCAGATACTCGGCCACGCTGGCCGGCTGCAGCACCGGCATGCCCCAGGCCTGGAAAGCCTGGTCGCTCTGGTGCGGCATCGAAGACGACACGCAGCCGTGATCGTCCCCCGCCACCACCAGCACGCCGCCGCGCGGCGACGAGCCGAACGCGTTGCCATGTTTCAGCGCGTCGCCGGCGCGGTCCACGCCCGGGCCCTTGCCGTACCACATGCCGAACACGGCATCCACCGTGCGCTCCGGGTCCAGCTCCACGCGCTGCGTGCCCAGCACCTGCGTGGCGCCCAGCTCCTCGTTGATGGCCGGCACGAAGCGGATGCCGGCTTCGGTGAACTTCTTGCCGGCCTTCCAGATCGCCTGGTCCACCATGCCCAATGGCGAGCCGCGGTAGCCGCTGATGAAGCCTTGCGTGTTCAGGCCCCGCGCCAGGTCGCGCTGGCGCTGCATCACCAGCAGGCGCACCAGCGACTGGGTGCCGGTGAGGAAAACGACCCCGTCCTTGGCCCACAGGTTGTCGGACAGGCGGTAGTCGGGGCGGCGGATGGGGGAAGCGGAACCAATGCTCATGCAGGATTGTTCTTCTCCCAACCGAGGAAAATCTTCTTCAATGCACAGGGGTTCTCCCGTGTTCGGAGAATTTCCTTCTCACCAGCCACCCATCACGCGAAAAAGCCGCTTCAATCGTCCAGCAGTGACAGGTCGCGCACGGCGCCCTTGTCGGCCGACATGACCAGCTTGGCGTAGGCCTTCAACGCGGCCGAGACCTTGCGCGGACGCGGCTGGGCCGGCTTCCAGCCCTTGGCGTCCTGCTCGGCGCGGCGCGTGGCCAGTTCCGCGTCGGACAGCAGCACATTGATCGTGCGGGCCGGGATGTCGATGCGGATGCGGTCGCCGTTGCGCACCAGGCCGATGGCGCCGCCGGCCGCCGCTTCGGGCGAGCAGTGGCCGATGGACAGGCCCGAGGTGCCGCCGGAGAAGCGGCCATCGGTCAGCAGTGCGCAGGCCTTGCCCAGGCCCTTGGACTTGATGTAGCTCGTGGGGTAGAGCATTTCCTGCATGCCAGGGCCGCCCTTGGGGCCTTCGTAGCGCACGATGACCACGTCGCCAGCCTTGACCTGGTCGGCCAGGATGTTCTCCACCGCCTCGTCCTGCGACTCGGTGACGTGGGCGTTGCCTTCGAAGACCAGGATGCTGTCATCCACGCCGGCCGTCTTGACCACGCAGCCGTCGAGGGCGATGTTGCCGGTCAGCACGGCCAGGCCGCCTTCCTTCGAGAAGGCGTGCGCGTAGGAGCGGATGCAGCCTTCGGCGCGGTCCAGGTCCAGGCTGGGCCAGCGGGTTTCCTGGCTGAAGGCCACCTGGGTCGGGATGCCGGCAGGGCCGGCCATGTAGAAGCGGCGCACGTCGGGGTCGGTGGTCTGCGCAATGTCCCACTGGGCCAGCGCTTCCTTCATCGTCGGCGTGTGCACGGTGGGCACGTCGGTGTGCAGCTTGCCTGCGCGGTCCAGCTCGCCGAGGATGGCCATGATGCCGCCGGCGCGGTGCACGTCCTCGATGTGGTACTTGTTGGTGTTAGGTGCCACCTTGCACAGCTGCGGCACCGTGCGCGAGAGTCGGTCGATGTCGGCCATGCCGAAGTCGATCTCGGCCTCGCGGGCGATGGCCAGCAGGTGCAGGATGGTGTTGGTCGAGCCGCCCATCGCGATGTCCAGCGTGATCGCGTTCTCGAAGGCCTTGAAGCCGACCGAGCGCGGCAGCACACGGGCGTCGTCCTGCTCGTAGTGCTGCCGGGTGATCTCGACGATGCGGCGGCCGGCGCGCCTGAACAGCATCTCGCGGTCCGCGTGCGTGGCCACCACGGTGCCATTGCCCGGCAGCGAGAGGCCCAGCGCCTCGGTCAGGCAGTTCATCGAGTTGGCGGTGAACATGCCCGAGCAGGAGCCGCAGGTGGGGCAGGCCGAGCGCTCGACCTCGGCGACTTCGGCGTCCGAATACTTCGCGTCGGCCGCGATCACCATCGCGTCGATCAGGTCCAGCTTCTTGAACTCCATGACCTTGGTAACCGGGTTGGCCAGCTTGGTCTTGCCGGCCTCCATCGGGCCGCCCGAGACGAACACCACCGGGATGTTCAGCCGCATCGCGGCCATCAGCATGCCGGGCGTGATCTTGTCGCAGTTGGAGATGCAGACCATCGCGTCGGCACAGTGCGCGTTGACCATGTACTCGACCGAGTCCGCGATGATGTCGCGGCTGGGCAGCGAATACAGCATGCCGTCGTGGCCCATGGCGATGCCGTCGTCCACCGCGATGGTGTTGAATTCCTTGGCGACGCCGCCGGCCGCTTCGATCTCGCGGGCGACGAGCTGGCCCAGGTCCTTCAGGTGCACGTGGCCGGGCACGAACTGGGTGAACGAATTGACCACCGCGATGATGGGCTTGGCGAAGTCCTCGTCTTTCATGCCGGTGGCGCGCCACAGGGAGCGGGCCCCCGCCATGTTGCGGCCGGCGGTGGAGGTCTTGGAACGGTATGCGGGCATCGTGCTTGCTGAAAAGGGTCGCTGCAAAGAAGGCTGGCCACAGGGATAAGGCCTCACTTGCGCCCGTGCAAACAACCTCTTGAGCCGTGCCCTGGGCAAACAATGGCAATTGTCCACCACGCGTTGCCAAAGCAGCCCGGCCGCGTCGCCGTCAGCCGCCCGCCCCGTCCAGGCGACGCGCACGCTGCAGGCGCCACGCCTCGTCGGGAAGGGTGGGATCGAAAACCTGCTCTGCCGTCGTGCCGGTCTCGCGCAACCGGGTGTCCAGCGCCACGCGCTTGTCGAACACGAAACACTCGCCCTGCCAATCGCGCTCGGCATCGGGCAGGCTTTGGAAGTAGTTCAGGATGCCGCCGTCCAGCTGCCACACATCCAGCCCCTGGCTGCGCAGCCACGGCGCCGTCTTGTCGCAGCGAATGCCGCCGGTGCAGTACATGGCCACCGGCCGGCCAGCGGCTCGCCAGGCCGGTGCCTGCGCCTGCACGTAAGCGACAAAGTCGCTGAAGTTGTGCACCTGCGGATCGACCGCGCCACGGAAATGGCCGAGTCGGAACTCGAAGTGGTTGCGGTTGTCCAGCAGCACCACGTCGTCCCGCGCCAGCAGCGCGCGCCAGGCCTCTGGCGACAGATGACTGGCGTCGTGCTCGTCCGGTGGCGGCAGCGCAGCTGCCGGGTCCTGCGGCAAACCCAGCGCCACGATCTCCGGCTTGACGCTGACCTTGAGCCGGCCGAACGGCGGCGTGGCGCATTCGCTGTGCTTGAACGGCATGCCGCGAAACGCGCCCGCCAGCACGTCCGCCTGCTGCAGCGCCGCCTCGAAGGCCGCCACTGCTTGCGGCTCACCTGCAACAGTGCCGTTGATGCCTTCCGCGGCCACCAGGATGCTGCCTTGCAGCGCATGCGCCAGGGCGCGCAGCTGCGCGGCCGCAGCCTGGGGGTCGGACAGCGGCACGAAGCGGTAGAAGGCGCTGTGCAGCAGCGAGGCGGAGGGCGTGCTTGTCATGCGCCCAATTGTCGCGGCGCGGCGCACGCCAGGGCGGCCACCACGCCAAAGACAGCCTGCGGCCCTGGTACATACCCGCTACTTGCCGACGGCTCAGCTGCTGTGAAATACGGCCGCCCGCGAGTTGTACGATGACTGACGATGTGCGGAGCGATCTACCGCGCCCACCCGCGCTTCATCAAAAACTCGAACAGCGGCACATTCATGCGCAAAGCATTGCTCGGCGGTCTTTTCCTGGCCACATGGATGGGCGCATGGCCGGCGTCCGCGCAGACCCAGCTCCGCGCGTGGAACACCCACCCGGACGGTTATCCGGTGACCGAGGCCATGAAAAGCTTCATCCACGAGGTCGAGCTGGGCACCAAGGGCGCCATCAAGATCGAGCTGTTTTCCAACGCATCGCTGGGCGACCAGGCCAAGGCCGTGACGATGTTCAAGGCCGGCGAAATCGACGTGGCCGAGTTCAACTCGGCGCCACTGTCCGAAGCGGCGCCCGGCTTGAAGGCCTACAACCTGCCCTTCCTGTTCATCGACGCGGCCCACATGTTTCGCTTCCTCGACGGTGCCGCCGGTGAGCGCCTGGCCGAGAAGTTGAAGGCCTCCGGCTTTGTCGTGCTGGGCTGGTACAACGGTGGCGCCCGTTCGTTCTTCTGCGCCAACAAGCTGATGACCCGCACGGAAGATTTCGCGGGGCAGAAGATCCGCGTGCAGCAATCCGAGGCCTACATCGAGATGGTCAAGCTGCTCGGCGCCACCCCGGTGGTGCTGCCCTACAAGGACGTGCTGGACGGCCTGCAGAAAGGCACCGTGGACTGCGCCGAAGGCAACATGGTGTCCTACGAATCCACTGGCCAGTACAAGGCCGCCAAGTACATGCTGCTGGACAGCCACATGGTGTCACCCGAAGCCCTGGTCGTCTCCACCAAGCTGTGGGACAAGCTGAGCCCGCAGGACCGGGCCGTGTTCCAAAAGGCGGGCAAAAGTTCTGCCCTGTTGATGCGCGAGCTGTGGGACAAGCGGGTCGTCACCGCTCGCGCCGCCGTGACCAAGGACGGCGCCCAATTCGCGAACGTGATCGACTTTTCACCCTACGTTCGCAGGATGTCCCCGCTGTACAGCAAATACATGGCCGACCCAGCCGTGCGGGGCGAGTTGCTGGAGATCATCAGCAACAAATAGGCATGTGAACAGGGCATGTGGTCCCACACTGCAGCGGTGGTGCTGGCGACAGCCGCCCGCGAAATGCCGCGCCAGGCTCACTCCACCGTTACGCTTTTCGCCAGGTTGCGCGGCTTGTCCACATCCGTCCCTCGCGCCACCGCCGTGTGATACGCCAGCAACTGCAGTGGCACCACGTGCAGGATGGGGCTCAGAGCGCCGTAGTGCTCGGGCATGCGGATGACGTGCAGGCCTTCGGCGTTGGTGATGCGGGTGTCGGCGTCGGCGAAGACGTAGAGTTGGCCGCCGCGGGCGCGGACTTCCTGCAGGTTGCTCTTGAGCTTCTCCAGCAGTGCGTCGTTCGGGGCCACGGTGACCACCGGCATTTCGGAGGTGACCAGCGCCAGCGGGCCGTGCTTGAGCTCGCCTGCGGGGTAGGCCTCGGCGTGGATGTAGCTGATCTCCTTGAGCTTCAGCGCGCCTTCGAGGGCGATGGGGTAATGCAGGCCGCGGCCGAGGAAGAGTGCGTTTTCCTTGCGGGCGAAGGCCTCGGCCCAGGCCACGACTTGCGGCTCCAGCGCGAGCACGGCCTGCAGCGCGGCGGGCAGGTGGCGCATGGCCTTGAGGTGCGCGGCTTCCTGCGCTTCCGTCAGGTGACCGCGGGTCTGCGCCAGCGCCAGCGTGAGCAGGAACAGGCCGGCCAGCTGGGTGGTGAAGGCCTTGGTGCTGGCCACGCCCACTTCCACGCCGGCGCGCGTGATGTAGGCCAGCTTGCATTCGCGCACCATCGCGCTGGTGGCCACGTTGCAGATGGTCAGGGTGTGCGGCATGCCGAGCGCGCGGGCGTGCTTGAGCGCGGCCAGCGTGTCGGCCGTCTCGCCGCTCTGGCTGATGGTGACGACGAGGGTGCGCGGGTCCGGCACGCTGTCGCGGTAGCGGTATTCGCTGGCGATCTCGACGCTGGTGGGGATCCTGGCGATGCTCTCCAGCCAGTACTTGGCGGTGGAGCCGGAGTAATAGCTGGTGCCGCAGGCGAGGATCAGCACGCGGTCCACTTCCTTGAAGACCTTGTACGCGCCGTCGCCAAACAGCTCGGGCGTGATGCCGGCCACGCCTTCGAGCGTGTCGGCAATGGCGCGCGGCTGCTCGAAGATTTCCTTTTGCATGTAGTGCCGGTACGGGCCCAGCTCGGCGGCGCCGGTGTGGGCCTGCACGATGCGCACTTCGCGCGGCACCGGGCGAAACTGGCCATGCTCGTCCCTGGCGACGATCCAGTGCTTGCCGATCTGGATGTCGACCACGTCGCCCTCTTCGAGGTAGACGATGCGGTCGGTGACACCGGCCAGCGCCATCGCGTCGGACGCCAGGTAGTTGGCGCCGCCGCTGGCCTCCGTGCCGAGGCCCAAAATCATCGGCGAGCCTTCGCGGGCGCCGACCACGCGGTGCGGCTCGTCGCGGCAGAAGACGGCGATGGCGTAGGCGCCCTTCAGGCGCAGCACGGCGCGCTGCACGGCGTCGAACAGGTCGCCGTCGTAGAGGTGGTGCACCAGGTGGGCGATGACCTCGGTGTCGGTCT
>Ga0307514_10001584_pt1 | contig 26812 bp, 26 predicted proteins | sample 16_EM_MG_FD_203088 | JGI IMG/M metagenome (GOLD analysis project Ga0307514, IMG submission 203088) | Populus trichocarpa ectomycorrhiza microbial communities from riparian zone in the Pacific Northwest, United States - 16_EM | ecosystem: Host-associated > Plants > Roots > Unclassified | place... | reverse complement strand
GGCCATCAGCCCGCCAAAGCCGCCGGCAAATCCGGCCAGCACCGAGGCCAGGAAAAAACAGCCAATGGCCGCGAACAGGATGGGCCGCGCGCCGGTGCGGTCCACCAGGAAGCCCGACAGCGCCTGGCCCACGCCGGAGATGACGAAGAACACCGTCACCAGCAGGCCGACTTCCGAATAGCTCAGGCCGAACTCGCGGATGAAATGCGGGAACAGCGGTGGCAGCAGCAGGTGGAAGAAGTGCGAAGTGCCGTGCGCCAGGCCGATCAGGCTGATGGTGCGCACGTCGGCGCTGCGTCTGGCCGTCTCTTCGACCGACAGCGGCAGGCGGGGGTTCGTCGTGGTCGTCGTCATGGCGGCACTGTAGGCAGGGTGCTGGCGTCAGGGTTACGATAGTTCGCCAACATCTGTCGAATTCATGCCAAACCAGGCTGCCCCGCCCCTTCGCGCCAGCGTGCCGCCGCTGGACCCGCGCCGCTACGCGCCCAGCCCCGAGCGCCCGCTGCGCGCCAAGGCGCGCCGCATGGCGCATCACATGGACATCCAGCCGCATTCGCACACCTGGGGCCAGCTGGTGTTTTCGGTCGACGGCGCGGTGCGCATCGGCGCCCGTGGGCATGCCAGCGACAGCACCTATTTGCTGTCACCTTCGCGCGCGGTGTGGATTCCGCCGGGCACGGTTCACAGCGTGACTGCCGTGCAGCAGGCCGACCTGCGCACCGTCTACATGGACCCGAGCGCCATTGCCGAGCTGCACCGCAGCGCCGTGGAGTCGCCCTGGCACGGCTGCCGGGTGCTGGAAGTCACGCCGCTGCTGCGCGAGTTGGTGCTGCAACTGGCGGTGGAAGCGGACCCGCTGCATCCAGGCGAACCGCCGCCGCGCCCGCCAGACGACGTGGCACGCGAACACGCCATTGCCACACTGCTGCTGGACGAACTGCGCCGCGCACCCGCCGTGCCGCTGGGCCTGCCGTTGCCGCAGGACAAGCGTTTGCGCCAGCTCTGCGAAGCCATGCTGGCCGAGCCGATGCGCCATGCCGACCTCGAAGGCTGGGCCAGGCAAGCCGCCATCAGCCCACGCACGCTGGCCCGGCTGTTCAAGGACCAGCTCGGCAGCAGCTACTCGCAATGGCGCCAGCAGTTGCTGCTGGGCCATGCGCTTTCGCTGGCGGCGCGCAAGCACCCGATGCGCCTGATTGCCGCCGAGCTGGGTTACGCCAGTCCCAGCGCGTTCACAGCGATGGTGAAACGCGCGGTCGGCATGCCTCCCAGCCAATTCTTTGCCTTCGCCTGACCTGAAGCAGCGCTTGGCAAAACGGCATGTCCCCACATGCCTTGCCGGCAAAGCCACGTACTAAAATGCAAAAATGAACGAAGTACTCTTCGACTACACCCGGCAAGACGCCAAGGGTGACAGCTGCACCATGCACGCCTGGGCCAAGGTGCCACCGCCGCTGACGGTGTCACAGCGTGCCGAGCGCAAGGCCCACGCCGCCGCGCTGCTCAAGGCGCACAACGCGGTGCTGGTCGCCCACTACTACGTGGACGGCGACCTGCAGGACCTGGCGCTCGAAACCGGCGGCTGCGTGGCCGACTCGTTGGAAATGGCCCGCTTCGGCCGTGACCATGCGAGCCAGACCCTGGTCGTCGCCGGCGTGCGCTTCATGGGCGAATCGGCCAAGATCCTGTCGCCCGGCAAACGCGTGCTGATGCCCGACCTGGACGCCACCTGCTCGCTGGACCTGGGCTGCCCGCCGGACGATTTCGCCGCCTTTTGCGACGCGCACCCGGACCGGCAAGTCGTCGTCTACGCCAACACCAGCGCCGCCGTGAAGGCCAGGGCCGACTGGATGGTCACCAGCTCCTGCGCTTTGGCCATCGTCAAGCACCTGAAGGACCAGGGCCAGAAGATCATCTGGGCGCCAGACCGCCACCTGGGCCGCTACATCCAGAGCGAAACCGGCGCCGACATGCTGCTGTGGAACGGCGCCTGCATCGTGCACGACGAGTTCCGCGCCACCGAGCTGGAACTGCTGAAGGCCGAGCACCCGGATGCGATGGTGCTGGTGCACCCCGAGTCGCCCGAAGCCGTGGTCAAGCTGGCCGACGTGATCGGCTCGACCTCGCAGATGCTGAGCGCGGTGATCAACGGCAAGGCCAGCGAATACATCGTCGCGACCGACAACCTGATCATGCACCGCATGCGCCAGCTGGCGCCCGGCAAGACGCTGATCGAAGCCCCCACCGCCGGCAACTCCGCCACCTGCAAGAGCTGCGCACACTGCCCGTGGATGGCGATGAACGGGCTGGACGGCGTGATCGCCTGCCTGGAACAAGGCCAGGGCGAAATCCACGTCGAACCGGCCCTGGGCCTGCAAGCCAAGCGCTGCATCGACCGCATGCTGGACTTCGTCGCGGCCAACCCATCCGCCCTCGCGCCCAAGGTGCAGGGGCTTGTCAAAGGCATTGGCGCCGCCTGAGGCCAAGCACATCATGTTCGACCATAACGAAACGCTTGAGGAAGCTCGCGCGCGCAACGTGCGTGACGCGCTGTTTGAAGACATTGGCACGAACGACTGGACCAGCCTGCTGGTGCCGGCCAGCCGCCGCGTCAAAGCGCGTGTCACTGTGCGCGAAGAAGCCGTGCTCTGCGGCCGCGACTGGTTCGACGCCTGTTTCGCAGCGCTGGACCCGCAGGCCACGCTGCACTGGCACTGCGCCGAAGGCGCGCGCATGGTGGCCAACACGCCGGTCGTCGATATCGCAGCCGACGCACGCGCGCTGCTGTCCGCCGAGCGCCCTGCCCTGAACTTCCTGCAGCTACTCTCGGCCGTGGCCACCACCACGCGCCGGCATGCCGACGCCATCGAAGGCGCCTCGCCGAACCCGCGCGGCTGCGTGGTGCTGGACACCCGCAAGACCCTGCCAGGCCTGCGCCAGGCGCAGAAATACGCGGTGCGCGTGGGGGGCGGCGCCAACCAGCGCCTGGCGCTGTGGCACGGCATCCTGATCAAGGAAAACCACATCGCCGCAGCCGGCGGCATCGCGCCGGTGCTGGCCAACGCCAAGGCCCTGAACGCCGGCGTGGACATCCAGATCGAGGTCGAAACCCTGGCCCAGCTGGCTGAAGCCCTGGCCGCCGGCGCCACCAGCGTGCTGCTGGACAACTTCACCCCCAGCCAGATGCGCGAAGCCGTGGCCCTCACCGCCGGCCGCGCCCTGCTCGAAGCCTCCGGCGGCATCACCCTCGAAGGCCTGCGCGACATCGCCACCACCGGCGTCGACCGCATCTCCATCGGCAAGCTGACCAAGGACGTGCAGGCGACGGACTATTCGATGCGGGTATTGGGGAGCTTGGGAAGCTGAGAGCCTACGGCGCGCTACATAACAGGGGCCTTCGTGGCCCCTTTTTCGTTGGCGCTTGGCCCTATTCGGCTGCTGGATGCCGGCATCCCTCGGTGGCAGAATGCCACAAACTGCCACGGATCTGACGATGAACTCCAACTCCATCCGCATCGGCGCCGAGCTTTTCCGTACCGCTCAGGAACAAGGCACACTGATGTCGCGCTCTGCCGCACAGCAGGTCGAACATTGGGCGCGCATCGGTGCTGCGTTAGAGGCGTCTGGCGTGTCCGTGGCACAGTTGAGCGAACTGCTGCAGGCCGGCATGGCAAAACAGGGAAAAGCGGAGGCTGGCGACGCAGCACTGTGGGCGTTCAAACGATCCAGGCAGGCACTCGACCTGGAGAACGTCCGATCAGGTCGGCTGTCAGGTGATCAACTGAGTTGGTTCGCTGGCGGCAAAGCCAGGAACCTGCGCCTCATCGACTCGCCCTACTGACTGCCCCAGCGTGGACACCGATCCGCAGCTTCCGCCGGACGAGGCACCACTCGATCAGGCCACCATCGACCTTTTCCTGTCCAGCATGGGGACCGAGCTGGTCCTTGTCGGTGGGCAGGCACTGGCCCTGGATGGACCGGTTCAAGATCCCTTCCGAAGGCGCCATGGTCTCCAACGACGGCGATGCGCTCGGCAAGCTTGCGCTGGCGCTTGACCTGGCGCTGGCGATGAAAGCGCGGGTGGAACTGCCAAAGAAGACCAGCCGCACCGCCATCGTGGCGCAGCTGCGGCTGCCTGTGGGCGAAGGCAAGGAGCGGAACATCGATGTCCTGCACCAGCTCTACACCATCAGCGGCCTGAAGAAATCCGGCGAGTTCACGGCCAATGTGATCAAGGACAGCGTGCAGGTGGAGTGGCGCCAGGACAAGTTCATCAGGGTGATGGAACCGTTCGATGTGCTGGAGTCGAGGGTTCAAAACGCCGTCGGCCTGTTCGACGAGAAAGGGCCGCATGTGCTGACCCAGGCCACCTGGGCCATCCAGGTGGCCAAGGCCGCGTTGATGAAACTCGCCCGCGACCCCGCATCGGAAGACAGGTTGGGCCGCAAGCTTCAGCGCATCTACAAGCTGGCCCATAGCCAGGTCGGAAAGCGTCTGTTGGCCGAGCACCAGATCGAGATCCTGGACGCTGTCGACGTGGCGTCGCTCCGATCGGCCGCTCCAGCACAAGGCCCGCAACTCGACGCAGTGGCAAGAGCCAAGGCAAAACGCGCAAGCCCCCTCGCTGCCTGATCCAACCCAGCAAGCGCCGCGGATCCGGCTCCGCCGGTCCGCTGGTGGTGCCCCTGGAGGGGCGCGCGAATCGCGTAGGGGTGGTCGTCAATACGGCCCTTTTTCCAACCACCGCTCCAGTTGCGGCAAGCGGTCCACACCCCAGAAGCGCTCACCTTCGACGATGAAGAACGGCGAGCCGAAAACGCCGCGGGCCTGGGCCACGTCGATCTCGGCCTTCAGGCGCGTCTTGGTCGTGCCGTCGGTCTGCACCGTGTGGAAGTCCGCCTCGGACATGCCGGCCTTGGTGGCCAGTTCCTGCAGCACCGCAGCGTCGGCAATGTTGCGGTCCTCGGTGAACAGCGCGCGGAACACGCCGTGCGCGAAGTCGCGTGCCTGCTGCGGCTGGCGGTCGCCCAGCCACTGGAACACACGGGCTGCAAGCTCGGTATGCAGGCTGGGGTGCGCCGGCGCCTTGTACGGCAAGCCGTAGTAGCCGGCCGAGCGCTCCACGTCGCGCATCACGTACTCGCTGCGCATCATGTGCGTGGGGATGCGGATGCGGTCCTGCGACTGGTAGGTCGCGTCCAGCACGATGGCATGCCAGATCGCATTGCGGCCGTGACGCTCGGCAATCGCATCGATCAACTCGGACGCGAGGTAGCCGTAAGGCGAGGAAAAGTCGAAATAGAACTCGATCGGCGCGGGCATCGGGTCTCCGTGAAACGCTGTGGCGAAGCCATGAGGAAGAAGGCCGGGCAGGGCACCGGCCGGATGCGCGCACTATAGGGGCGCGACTGGGGCGTGGCCGTGAAATGCTGCGTCAATCCGGCATCTGGTACAGCGGAGCCCCCCTCCACCGGTGCGAACCCGGCGGCACACTGGGCGCATTGCAGTCTGCTCGCCCGGCCATGCCGCCGGCGCACTGGTCATGGACATCGCGTCGATCCACAACTTCTACGAAAAAGCCGTGTTCTCGACGGTGCGGGAACAGTCCCAACACTTCCCCCACCTGCAGGACAACGACGACGTGCTCGCCGACATCGCCTGCGTCGCCCTGAACCGCCTGCCCCCGCGCTACATCCGCCACGACGTGGACCTGGCGTTCTTCCAGACCGAGCACGAGCGGACGGAATCCGAGCGCGCGGTGATGGAAGCCGTGGAGTTCGCCTATGGTTTCGTGCAGGCCCGCAACGCCATGCGAGCGCGGCGCTGACCCCTCAGGACCGGCTCTTCGCCTTCCTCGTCAGCACCGTCGGAAAACTCACCGGCAGCGTCGCCGGGAAATCGCGGCTGTAGTGCAGGCCGCGGCTTTCGTGGCGCATCAGCGCGGAGCGCACGATGAGTTCGGCGCAGACGACGAGGTTGCGCAGTTCCAGCAGGTCGCGGTTGACGCGGAAGTTGGCGTAGTAGTCCTCGATCTCGTCCTTCAGCAGCTTGATGCGGTGCAGTGCCCGCTCCAGCCGCTTGGTCGTGCGAACGATGCCGACGTAGTTCCACATCAACAGGCGCAGCTCGTCCCAGTTGTGCGAGATGACGACCTGCTCGTCGGCGTTTTCGACCAGGCTCTCGTCCCAGGCGGGCAGCTTGGGCACTCGCGGCACGGCGTCCTCCAGGATGGCCTTGGCGCAGGTCTGGCCGATGACCACGCATTCCAGCAGCGAGTTGCTGGCCAGGCGGTTGGCGCCGTGCAGGCCCGTATAGGTGGCTTCGCCGACGGCGAACAGGCCTGGCACGTCGGCACGGCCGGACAGGTCCGTCACCACGCCGCCGCAGGTGTAGTGCGCGGCGGGCACGACGGGGATGGGCTGCTTGGCGATGTCGATGCCCAGCGTCAGGCAGCGGGCGTGGATGTTGGGGAAGTGTTCCTTCAGGAAGGCTTCGCCGAGGTGGGTCGCGTCCAGCCAGACGTGGTCCACGCCGTGTTTCTTCATCTCGAAGTCGATCGCGCGGGCGACGATGTCGCGCGGCGCGAGTTCCAGCCGCTCGTCGTGCGCCGCCATGAAGCGTGCGCCCCAGGGTGATTCTTCCGACGGCACGCCCGGCAGCCGCAGCACCGCACCTTCACCGCGCATGGCCTCTGTGATCAGGAAGCTGCGCTCCTGCGGGTGATACAGGCAGGTCGGGTGGAACTGGATGAACTCCATGTTGGCGGCACGGCAGCCAGCGCGCCAGGCCATCGCGATGCCGTCGCCAGTGGCGGTGTCTGGGTTGCTGGTGTAGCGGTAGACCTTGCCGACACCGCCGGTGGCCAGCACCACGGCACGTGCCGGCAGCGTCTCGACCCGCTGGGTGTCGATGTCCAGCGCATAGATGCCGTGGCAACGCGGTGCACTGCCTTCGGACTGCTTCAGGTGGCGGTTGGTGATCAGGTCGACCGCCATCCAGCGCGCACGCAGGTCCACCAGCGGATGCGCGCGGGCGCGGCCCAGCAGCGATTCGTGGATGGCCTTGCCGGTGGCGTCTGCCGCGTGGGCGATGCGGCGCACCGCGTGGCCGCCTTCACGCGTCAGGTGCAGGCCCAGCGGGCCGTCCGGGTCCGGCGAAAACGGCACGCCCTGCTCCACCAGCCAGCCCACGGCGCGGGCGCTGTGCTCGGCGATGAAACGCGCGGTGTCTTCGGCGACCAGGCCGGCGCCGGCGTCCTGCGTGTCGCGCACATGGGACTCGACGCTGTCGTCCGAACCCAGCACGCCGACGATGCCGCCCTGGGCCCAGGCCGTGGCGCCCTCGCCCAGGTCACGCTTGGCCAGCACGACAACGGGCTGGCCTTGCTCGGCCAGGTGCAGTGCCACCGTGAGCCCGGCCAGGCCGGCCCCGACGATGACCACCGGCAGCTCGCCGTTGACAGGAAAAGGCGAAATGCCGGCCGCGGCCGCAGAAGCTTGGGACATGGTGTGTGCAGCAAAGGGCGGAGCCGAAGCTTCGCCCATGAAAAAAGCGTGCGCCCATTCTAGGGACGCACGCTTGTCGCAGCCGGCAGCAGGGCCGCTGGCTGATTCAGCGCAAGCGCGGAGCGCTCAGTGCACCACTCGGCCGAAGTTGAACTGGCCGTCTTCCACGTCCACCGGCACCACATCCTTCGGGCCGAAGCGGCCTTGCAGGATCAGCTTGGCGACCGGGTTCTCGATGCGCTGCTGGATCGCGCGCTTCAGCGGCCGGGCGCCAAAGACGGGGTCGAAGCCGACCTTGGCAATCTCCGCCAGCGCCGCTTCCGAGACTTCCAGCTTCATGTCCATCTTGGCCAGCCGTGCATCCAGGCCTTGCAGCTGGATCTTGGCAATGGCGGCGATGTTCTTCTCGTCCAACGCATGGAAGACCACGGTCTCGTCGATGCGGTTGAGGAACTCCGGCCGGAAATGCGCCTTGACCTCGCCCCAAACCGCCTCGCGGATCAGCTCCGGATCCTGACCCTGCATCTGCATGATCATGTGCGAGCCGAGGTTGCTGGTCATCACGATGACGGTGTTCTTGAAGTCCACGGTGCGACCCTGGCCGTCGGTCAGCCGGCCATCGTCCAGCACCTGCAGCAGCACGTTGAACACGTCCGGGTGGGCCTTCTCCACTTCGTCGAGCAGCAGCACGCTGTAAGGCTTGCGCCGCACGGCCTCGGTCAGCGTGCCACCTTCCTCGTAGCCCACATAGCCCGGCGGCGCGCCGATCAACCGGCTCACCGAGTGCTTCTCCATGAACTCGCTCATGTCGATGCGCACCATGTGGTCCTCGCTGTCGAACAGGAAGCCGGCCAGCGCCTTGCACAGCTCGGTCTTGCCCACGCCGGTGGGCCCCAGGAACAGGAAGCTGCCCAGCGGCCGGTTCGGGTCGGACAGGCCGGCACGCGAACGGCGGATGGCGTCCGCCACCGCGACGATGGCCTCGTCCTGGCCGACCACGCGCTCGTGCAGCTTGGATTCCATCTGCAGCAGCTTGTCGCGCTCGCCCTGCATCAGCTTGGCGACCGGGATGCCGGTGGCGCGTGCCACGACCTCGGCGATCTCTTCGGCGCCGACCATGGTACGCAGCAACTGCGGCCGACCGCTGCCGTCCTTCGCACCCTGCGCCTTACCGGTCTCTGTGGCCTGCGCTTCCTTGTGCTTCTTCTCCAGCTCCGGCAGCTTGCCGTACTGCAGCTCGGCCACCTTGTTGAAGTCACCCTTGCGCTTCAATTCCTCGATCTGGAACTTGATGCGGTCGATCTCTTCCTTCAGGTGGGCCGAGCCTTGCGCAGCAGCCTTCTCCGCGGTCCAGATCTCTTCGAGGTCGTTGTACTCGCGCTGCAGCTTCAGCAGCTCTTCCTCGATCAGCGCCAGGCGCTTCTGCGAGCCCTCGTCGTGCTCCTTCTTCATCGCCTCGCGCTCGATCTTCAGCTGGATCATGCGGCGGTCCAGCCGGTCCATGACCTCGGGCTTGGAGTCGATCTCGATCTTGATCTTGGCCGCGGCCTCGTCGATCAGGTCGATGGCCTTGTCGGGCAGGAAACGGTCGGTGATGTAGCGGTGGCTGAGCTCGGCCGCGGCGACGATGGCCGGGTCGGTGATCTCCACGCCATGGTGCACCTCGTACTTCTCCTGCAGGCCGCGCAGGATGGCAATCGTCGCCTCCACCGTCGGTTCGCCCACCAGCACCTTCTGGAAGCGGCGCTCCAGCGCAGCGTCCTTCTCGACGTACTTGCGGTATTCGTCCAGCGTGGTGGCGCCGATGCAATGCAATTCACCGCGCGCCAGCGCGGGTTTGAGCATGTTGCCGGCGTCCATCGCGCCTTCGGCCTTGCCCGCGCCCACCATGGTGTGCAGTTCGTCGATGAACAGGATGATGCGGCCTTCGTCCTGCGAGACTTCCTTCAGCACCGCCTTCAGCCGTTCCTCGAACTCGCCGCGGTACTTGGCACCGGCCAGCAGGCCGGCCATGTCCAGCACCAGCACACGCTTGTTCTTCAGGGTCTCGGGCACTTCGCCGTTGACGATGCGCTGCGCCAGGCCTTCGACGATGGCCGTCTTGCCCACGCCGGGTTCGCCGATCAGCACCGGGTTGTTCTTGCTGCGGCGCTGCAGCACCTGGATCGCGCGGCGGATCTCGTCGTCACGGCCGATCACCGGGTCCAGCTTGCCCTGGCGGGCGCGTTCGGTGAGGTCCAGCGTGTACTTCTTCAGCGCCTCGCGCTGGCCTTCGGCCTCGGCCGAATCGACCGTCTGGCCACCGCGCACCGCGGTGATCGCGGCTTCGAGTGCCTTGCGCGTCAGCCCGTGGCCACGCACGATGCCGCCGATGTCGTTCTTCGCATCGGCCAGCGCCAGCAGGAACATTTCATTGGCAATGAACTGGTCGCCGCGCTGCATGGCCTCCTTGTCGGCCTGCTGCAGCAGTTGCACCAGCTCGCGGCCGGCCTGCACCTGCTGGTCACGGCCCTGCACGCTGGGCAGGCCGTTGATCGCCGTTTCCATTGCGGTGCGCAGCGCCGCGGTGTTGGCGCCGGCCCGGTCCAGCAAGGCCTTGGGGCCATCGGGCTGGGCGAGCATGGCGGCCAGCACGTGGGCTGGCTCGATGTAGGGGTTGTCGCGCGCCACGGCCAGGCTTTGGGCCTCGGCGAGCGCCTGTTGGAATGCAGTGGTGAGTTTGTCGAGACGCATGGGAATGACCTCCAATTGCGTACGGACATGGGGCAAAGACGCCCTGTTTTCAAGTCCCGTCGCGGGTCTGCCAGCATTCGATGGCAAAGCCCGCACTCACGGCTTGCGCTGCATCAAGGCCAGCGCCGGATCACGCGCTGGCTACAGCGGCTCGCCCACCGCCCGGTAGTGACCCGACTGGAACACCAGCGGCGCCCCGGCATGATGCTGCAGCGCCAGCACCCTGCCAATGAACAGCACATGGTCACCGGCTTCCTGTGCGCTGTGCAGCTGGCAGGAAAAGTTTGCCAGCGCACCTTCCAGCAGTGGCACGCCGCCGGCGCCGTCGTGCCAGGGGCCTTCGGCAAACCGGTCCGCGTGCGGCGTGGCAAAGCGGCGCGAAAGCTCCATCTGCCCCTGGCCCAGCACATTGATCGCAAAGTGCGAGGCCTGCTCGAAGATCGGCCGGTTCGGGCTGCCACTGCGCAGCGACCACAGCACCAGCGGCGGATCCAGCGACAGTGCGTTGAACGAATTCGCCGTCAGCCCGACCGCGCGGCCGGCGGCGTCGCGGCAGGTGACGATGGTCACGCCCGTGGCAAAACGGCCCAGCGCGTGGCGCAGGTCCAGGGGATCGATCAGCCGTTCCATCAACATCAGACCGCGATGGTAAGGCGTTTACCCTCATTTTCCTCGCCAGGGACTTCGCCGCATCGCCAAGCCCGCGGCACTCTGCACCGGCTCTCAAGGGAACGCAGGGCCGCCCCAAGTTTCCTTGCCCCCTCGGGGGGCCTGGCGCGAGGCGTCGGGTCTGGGGGTGCTCTCAACCGGCCGCGGGCCCGTCGTTCACGTTGCGCATCGGCGTGGCCAGCAGCGCCACGCCGACCACAGCGACCAGCAACCCGCCGCCGCCCAGGAACAGCGCATTCAGCGGCACCGCGCGCAGCAGCCAACCGGTGGCCGCGGCCGAGACCGGCGCCAGGCCCATGAAGATGAACATGAACAGGCTCATCGCCCGGCCCAGCATGGCCGGCGGCACGCGGCGCTGGATCCAGGTGAACACGGCCACCTGCATGAAGCCGCCCAGCGCGCCGATCAGCAGCAGCAGCCCTGCGCCCTGCCAGGCGGCGGTGATGCTGCCCATGGGCATGAACAGCAGCCCCACCACGGCGTCCACCGCCAGCAGCGTCAGCCCCAGGCTGCGCAGCCGCCAGTGCGGCTTGGCGCCGGCCAGGCCCATGCCCAGCAGCGTGCCGGCGCCGTGCGCGGCCAGCATGCTGCCCAGTGCTGCGGCGCCCAGCTGCGCTTGTTCCTTGGCCAGCACTGGCAATGCAATCTGCACCGGCCCGCTGATCAGCAAAGCCACCGCGGACCAGTACAGCAAGCAGGTGCGCAGTTGCACATCCCGCCAAAAGGACTTCAGCCCGTCGGCCACCGCACCCAGCACCGAGGCCCCTGCCGGCATGGCCGGCTTGCCGCCCAGCATGTGCACCTTGCGCAGCGTCCAGATGGTGATGGCGAAGCTGAAGGCGTCCAGCGCAAAGGCCGCCGCGAGGCCGCGTGCATCGGTCAGCGCGCCCGCCTCGTGGCCGGTGCCCAGCACGGCAATCATCAGCCCGGCCAGCAGCGGGCCGGCGAACATCGTCAGCTGGCGCAGGCCCAGCATCACGCTGTTGGCCGGCTGCAGCCATTCCCGCTTGACGACCTGCGGCAGCATGGACGTGCCAGCCGGGATGCTGAAAGCCGTGGCCAGGCCGATGCCCAGCGACAAGGCATACAGCCAGGGCAGGTTCAGCGTGCCCGTGCAGACCATGCCTGCCAGCGTGCCCAGCAGCGCGGTGTTGACGTACTTGGTGACCATCATCACCTGCTTGGGCGAATGGCGGTCCACGAAGGCGCCGCCGATCAGGATGAACAGCGCCCGCGGCACACCCAGCATGGCCAGCACGATGCCCAGCACACGGGTGTCGGCCGTCATCTGCAGCACCAGCCAGGGCAAGGCGATCAGGGTGAACTGGTCGCCCAGCATCGAGATCAGGCCGCCGCTGAGCATCCAGCGGAAGTTGTGGTCGCGCAGCAGCGCTTGTCGCGGCGTGGGCGCGGCGGAAGGCGGGAGTGTTGGACTTGTCATGGCCGCGACTTTCCGGCCTGACGTGGCGTGAGGGTCAAGCCCCGTCGGGCATCGCCTGGTTCAGGAAGGCGCGCAGCTCGGGCGTCAGCGGGCCGCCCAGTTGCAGCAGCGGCTCGGCCTCGAAGGCCTGGCGCAAGCGGTCGCGCAGCTTCGCATCGCCGCCGGTGGCCTGGTGCGACAGCTCGAACCAGCGGCGCGCCAATGCCCTCACGGGCTCGCTGCCAGGCGCGGCCTTGGCGTCCATCAGGCCCTGCGCGTCGCTGGCCAGCTGGGCCCAGGCCTCGCGCGGCACATGGCCCAGCTGGCGCAAGTCGTCTTCGCTGAGGTAGCGCAGCATCAGCGACAGCCGCAGCTGCACCGCCGGCTCGATGAACTGCACCATGGCCAGCGACGGGCCGCCACCGCGCTGCAGGCCAGGGTCGCTGTGATAGGCCCGGCCCCAGCGCTCCATCATGTCGAAATCGCCCTGCATCCAGTCGCGCATCAGCGTCATCCAGCGCTGGGCCAGCGGCTGCACCTGCGGATCCAGTGGGTCAACGCCGCGGTCCATCACCTCCTGGATTTCGGCGATCAGCTGCCACCAGTCGGTTGCCACGCTCGGCCAGCGGGCGAAGATGCGCCGCGTTTCGGCCGGACTGAAATGCGCGTCGCAGACCGTCATCATCTGCAACGTGATCAGCAGCTCGTCCAGCTCCGGCCCCTGCCCTTCGTGGAAGCGCTGCTGCATCAGCTCCAGCCGCTGCTGCAGCGCCTGTGCCTGGCGGATCTGCTGCTGCAGGGCCAGCAGTTGGCGCTCGATGATCTGAGGCATCCGGGCGCCGTCTTCCGCCAGCAGCCGGCCGACTTCCTCCAACGTCAGCCCCAGGCCCTGCAGCGCCTGGATGGCATGCAGCCGCGCCACGTCGTCCTGGTTGTAGAGCCGGTAGTCGTTTTCGGCACGGGCCGAAGGGCGCAGCACGCCGATGCTGTCGTAGTGGTGCAGCGTGCGCACCGTGAGCCCGGCACGCCTGGCGAGTTCGCCGACCTTCAGCAGGGCCGCCATGCCCTGCTCAGCGCAGCACCAGCCGGCCGATGCCGAAGCCGGCGGCCGCGCAGGCCAGCGCGCCGAACAGATGCGCCGCCGAATGCAGCAGCGCCATGCCGAACTGGCCGCGCTGCAGCAGCCCCAGCGACTCGCCGGAGAAGGATGAAAAAGTGGTGAAGCCGCCCAGCACGCCGGTCACCAGCAGCAAGCGCAACAACTCGTCCGGCGAGCGTGCGAACCAGACCAGCGCAAAGCCGATCAGCAAGCCGCCCACGCAGTTGACAAACAGCGTGCCCAGCGGGAAGCCGCCCCAGCTGCCGTTCAGCCACAGCGCCGCGCCCCAGCGCGCGAGCGCACCAACGGCCGAGCCGATGGCCACCGCCAGGGCCTGCAACAACGTTGGCGTCATGACGCGGGCGCCTCGCCCGCGGCGTTGCCAGCTGCGATGCCCCAGCGCGCCAGCGCCGCGTCGTCCGCCACGCGGGCGTCCACCCATCGGCTGCCTTGCGGCGTGTCTTCCTTCTTCCAGAACGGGGCCTGGGTCTTCAGGTAGTCCATCAGGAATTCGCAGCCCTGGAATGCATCACCCCGATGCGACGCAGCGACCGCAACCAGCACGATCTGGTCCAGCGGCAACAGCGGGCCCACGCGGTGCACCACGCGCGCCGCCAGCAAACCAAAGCGGGCCACAGCCTGGTCGACCATGGCCTCGATGGCTTTTTCGGTCATGCCGGGATAGTGTTCCAGCGTCATGGCGCTGACCGCGGCGCCGTCGTTGCGGTCCCGCACCGTGCCGACAAAGCTGACCACCGCGCCCACGCCCGCCAGGCCGGCGCGCAAGGCGGCCACTTCGGCGCTCAGGTCGAAGTCTTCGTTCTGGATGCTGACGCGCGGCATGGCCTCAGCCACCGGTGACCGGCGGGAAAAACGCCAGTTCGTCCCCGTCCGACAGCAGGGCGGACTCTTCGGCCAATTGCTGGTTCAGCGCAGCGCGCACCGCCCTGCCCTGCGCCAGCTTGCCGGCAAAGGGCTCGCCCCGCGCGACCAGCGCGGCGCGCGCGGCGGAGATGCTGCTGCCGGCCGGCAGGCTCAGCGCCTGCTCGGCGCCCAGGGCCTCGCGCAGGGAGGCGAAAAACTTCAGCTGGATGGTGATCATGGTCACGCCGCGATCAGGCTGGCCAGCGGCAGGAAGCGCACGGTGTCGCCGCGCACAATCGTCCGGCCGGCGGGGTTGTCCACCAAGCCATCGGCCCAGACGGTGGAGGTGAGCACGCCCGAGCCCTGGTTGTCGAACAGCACCAGTTCACCTTCGGGCGTGATCTGCACCCGCAGGAACTCGCGCCGCTTGTCGGCCCTGGGCCAGTCGAAGGCGGCGCGCAGCGGCAGGCTTTGCGGCAGCGTGGCCGGCATGCCTTGCAGCGCCCGCAGCACCGGCGCCACCGTCACCAGGAAGGTCACGAAGCTGGAGACCGGGTTGCCCGGCAGGCCGATGAACAAGGCTTCGCCGCTGGCATCGTCGTCGCCACGGCGGATGGCGCCAAACGCCAGCGGCTTGCCGGGCTTGATGGCGATCTGCCACAGGTCCAGCCGGCCTTCGGCCTGGGCGGCCGGGCGCAAATGGTCTTCCTCGCCGACGGAAACGCCGCCGGAGGTCACGATCAGGTCCGCATCGTGCGCGGCGGTGCGCAGCGCGGCGCGTGTCGCGTCCAGCCGGTCGGGCACGATGCCCAGGTCCTGCACCTCGCAGCCGGCCGCCTGCAGCAGCGCACGCAGCGTGAAGCGATTGGAGTTGTAGATGGCGCCGGGCTTCAGCGGCTCGCCGGGCATGGCGAGTTCGTCGCCGGTCGAGAACAGCGCCACGTGCGGGCGGCGCAGCACCGGCAGCTCGGCCAGGCCCACCGCCGCCGCCAGGCCCAGCGCCTGCGGCGTGAGCCGCGTGCCGGCTCGCAGCACCGTGGCGCCCATCGCCACGTCTTCGCCACGCCGGCGTATGGCTTGCCCGAGCTTGGGCTGCGCAGCGAGCGAAATGCGCACTCGCGCCACGTCACCCGCCACGTCCACGGCAGCCGGCAGGGCTTCGCAGATCTCCTGCATCAGCACCGTGTCCGCACCGGCTGGCACCTGGGCGCCGGTGAAGATGCGCGCCGCGGTGCCAGGCACCAGCGGCTGGCCGGGTGCACCTGCGGCAATGCGCTGACTGATGGGCAGCACCGCCGCGCCGTCCGCCCCCGGCAACAGGTCCGCGAAGCGAACGGCGTAGCCATCCATCGCGCTGTTGTCGGCCGGCGGCACGTCCAGCGTGGACTGCACCGGCGAGGCCAGCACACGGCCCAGCGCCTGCGCGGTCGGCACGGCTTCCTGCGCCTGCAGGCGGTGCTGGGCCGCAGCAGACGTGAGGCGCTGCAGCGCCTCGTCCAGGGTCATCATCGGCGGGTGGGCAGCGGTGGTGCTCATGGCGGTCAGGCGCAATGCTGCTCGATGAGGGACTTGACGGCGGCCACGTCGGGCTTCATCACGCTGAAGCGCTTGGGCAGCAGTTCGATGTCGGCCAAGGCCGCGGGGCGGCTCGGCTCCCGGCCCAGCGCTTCGCGGATGGTCTCGGCGAACTTGGCAGGCAGCGCGGTCTCCAGCACGATCATCGGCACGCCGGCTTCGACGTGCTCGGCGGCGACCTTCACGCCATCGGCCGTGTGCGGGTCGATCATGTCGTGGTGCTGCTGCCAGGTGGCGCGGATGGTCGCCACGCGGTCGGCATGCGTGCTCTTGCCGGAGACAAATCCGAACTCTGCGAAGCGGGCTTTTTCTCCTGCCGATAGTGTGAAGCTGCCTTCGCGGAACAGCGTGCGGGTGCGCACCGCCGCGTCTGCGTCATGGCCCAGCAGGTCGAAGATGAAGCGCTCGAAGTTCGAGGCCTTGGAAATGTCCATTGACGGGCTGCTGGTCTCGTAGGTCTCTGCGCCGCCGCGCACGCGGTAGGTGCCGGTGCGGAAGAACTCGTCCAGCACGTCGTTCTCGTTGGTGGCCACCACCAGTTGCTTGATCGGCAGGCCCATCATGCGGGCGACGTGGCCGGCGCAGACGTTGCCGAAGTTGCCCGAGGGCACGGCAAAGCTGACTTGCTCGCTGTCCTGCTTCGTCGCTTGAAAGTACCCGGCGAAATAGTAGACGACCTGCGCCAGCAGGCGCGCCCAGTTGATCGAGTTGACGGTGCCGATCTTGTGCTGGCGCTTGAAGGCCAGGTCGTTCGACACGGCCTTGACGATGTCCTGGGCATCGTCGAACACGCCTTCCACGGCAATGTTGTGGATGTTCTCGTCCTGCAGGCTGAACATCTGCGCCTGCTGGAACGGGCTCATGCGGCCATGTGGGCTGAGCATGAAGACGCGCACGCCGCGCTTGCCGCGCATCGCGTATTCGGCCGCGCTGCCGGTGTCGCCCGAAGTGGCGCCGAGGATGTTGAGCTGCTCGCCACGGCGCGCCAGTTCGTACTCGAACAGGTTGCCCAGCAGCTGCATCGCCATGTCCTTGAAGGCCAGCGTGGGGCCGTTGGACAGGGCTTCGATCTGCAGGCCGCTGTCGCCCAACGCGCGCAGCGGCACGATGGCTTCGCTGCCAAACACGGCGGGGGTATAGGTCTTGTGGACCAAGGCCTTCAGGTCGGCGGCCGGAATGTCGTCGATGTAGAGCGACAGGATCTCGAAGGCCAGTTCTGCATACGACAGGCCGCGCCAGCGCGCCAGCGTCGTGCTGTCGACCTTGGGGTAGACGACAGGCAGGTAGAGCCCGCCATCGGGCGCCAGGCCTTCGAGCAGGATCTCGCAGAAGCGGCGCTCGGTCTTGTCGCCACGGGTGCTGATGTAAAGCATGGGCGTTGTCTGGCTCAGGCGAGCTCTTCCTTGCGGATGCTGACGATGGGCGCCAGCACGGTGGGCAGGGCCTGCATCTGCGCCAGCGCGGCGCGCATGCGGCCTTCCAGCGTGTCGTGCGTCAGGATGATCAGGTCGGTCTGCTTCTCGCCTTCGTTGGACTCGCGTTGCAGTACGGCATCGATGGACAGGTTGTGCTCGGCCAGGATGGTCGTGATGCTGGACAGCACGCCCGGCTCGTCGGCCACACGCAGGCGCAGGTAGAACGAGGTCTGCACTTCGCTCAGCGGCAGGATGGGCGTGTCGGCCAGCGCATCCGGCTGGAAGGCCAGGTGCGGCACGCGGTGGTCCGGGTCGGCGGTGTGCAGGCGGGTGATGTCGACCAGGTCGGCGACCACGGCCGAAGCGGTGGGTTCGGCGCCTGCGCCCTTGCCGTAATACAGCGTGGTGCCGACGGCATCGCCCTGCACCACCACGGCATTCATTGCGCCTTCGACGTTGGCGATCAGGCGCTTGGCGGGCACCAGCGTCGGGTGCACGCGCAGCTCGATCCCACTGTCCCTACGGCGCGTGATGCCCAGCAGCTTGATGCGGTAGCCGAGCTGTTCGGCGTAGCGGATGTCGGCCGCCTGCAGCTGGGTGATGCCCTCGATGTGGGCCTTGGCGAACTGCACCGGCACGCCAAAGGCGATGGCACTCATGATGGTCAGCTTGTGCGCGGCGTCCACGCCTTCGATGTCGAAGGTCGGGTCGGCTTCGGCATAGCCCAGGCGCTGGGCTTCCTTCAGCACGGTGGCGAAGTCCAGCCCCTTGTCGCGCATCTCGCTGAGGATGAAGTTCGTCGTGCCGTTGATGATGCCGGCGATCCATTCGATGCGGTTGCCGGTCAGGCCTTCGCGCAGCGCCTTGATGATGGGAATGCCACCGGCGACAGCCGCCTCGAAGCCGACCATCACGCCCTTGGCATGCGCAGCGGCGAAGATTTCCGTCCCGTGCACTGCCAGCAGCGCCTTGTTGGCCGTGACCACGTGCTTGCCGGCGGCAATGGCTTCGAGCACCAGTTCCTTGGCCAGCGTGGTGCCGCCGACCAGCTCGATGACGATGTCGATGGCCGGGTTCGCAATGATGTCGCGCGCATTGGCGACGACCTCGGCCTTGTCGCCGACGATGGCGCGGGCCTGGTCCAGGTTGCGCCGGTTGACGGCGATCAGCTCGATGCCACGGCCGGCCCGGCGACGAATCTCTTCCTGGTTGCGGGAGAGCACGTGGAAGACGCCGGCACCGACGGTGCCCAGGCCAATCAGGCCAACCTGGATGGGTTTCATGAAAACAATGCTCGTGGAAAAAACTCAGGCGGAATGTCGCTTGCGATATCCGTCAAGGAAGCGGGCGATGCGGCCGACGGCTTCGGTGAGGTCGTCGGTGTTGGGCAGGAAGACGACGCGGAAGTGGTCCGGCGCGATCCAGTTGAAACCGGTGCCCTGCACGATCAGCACCTTTTCCTCAGCCAGCAGTTCGTAGGCGAACTGCTGGTCGTCGGCGATGGGGTAGAGCTTCGGGTCCAGCCGCGGGAACATGTACAGCGCTGCCTTGGGCTTGACGACACTGACGCCCGGGATCTGGGTCAGCAGTTCGTAGGCCAGGTCGCGTTGGCGTGCCAGCCGGCCGCCAGGCGCCACCAGGTCCTTGATGCTCTGATAGCCGCCGAGTGCGGTCTGGATCGCGAGCTGGCCCGGCGTGTTGGCGCAAAGGCGCATCGAGGCCAGCATGTTCAGGCCCTCGATGTAGTCCTTGGCGCGCTTCTTGTTGCCCGAGACGATCATCCACCCTGCCCGGTAGCCGCAGGAACGGTAGTTCTTGCTCAGGCCGTTGAAGGTCAGGAACAGCACGTCGTCGGCCAGCGAGGCGATGCTGGTGTGCGTGGCGCCGTCGTACAAGGTCTTGTCGTAGATCTCGTCGGAGAAGACGACCAGCTCGTGCTCGCGCGCGATGTCGACCATGCCTTGCAGGATCTCGTCGGGATAGAGCGCACCGGTGGGATTGTTGGGGTTGATCAGCACCAGCGCCTTGGTGCGCGGCGTGATCTTGGCGCGCATGTCGGCCAGGTCCGGCAGCCAGCCGGAGCCTTCGTCGCAGTGATAGTGCACCGGCGTGCCGCCTGAGAGCGACACCACTGCGGTGTAGAGCGGATAGTCGGGCGACGGGATCAGCACTTCGTCGCCACTGTCCAGCAGCGCGTTCATGCTCATCGAGATCAGCTCGGAGGCGCCATTGCCGAGGTAGACGTCGTCCACCGTGACGCCGGCGATCTTCTTTTCCTGGCAGTAGTGCACCACCGCCTTGCGCGGCGCAAACAGGCCTTTGGAATCGGTGTAACCGGCAGCATTGGGCAGGTTGCGGATCATGTCCTGCACGATCTCGTCGGGCGGCTCCAGGCCAAACGCGGCCACATTGCCGATGTTCAGCTTGATGATCTTGTGGCCCTCTTCCTCCATCTGCCTGGCTTTGTCCAGCACAGGGCCACGGATGTCGTAGCCAACGTTGGCGAGCTTGCTGGACTTGGCAATCGGTTTCAAACCGTTGTCTCCTGTGGGGAAACCTATAATTTAACCATAGACACCCTGTGAAAAGGCCTGTTCCGAGGCCTTCGCAACAAGCGAAGCCAAGCCTGCCGAAACACGTAGCCGCAGCCCACGCTGCCATCTGCCGCTGGCCGCTCAGGTCACCCCCAACGCCCCAAAGGAAGTCGATTGAAATTCCAGCCCGATCAACTCGAAGGCGTGAATGCCATCTCCCGGCTTGATGCCGACCGCCTGTGGGTGCACCAGACGCCGTTCACGCACAGCGTGCTGGTGCCCTGGCACGGCGAAGTCCAGCCCTGGCATGCCAACTCGCCGGCCGAACTGACCGCTGCGCACTTCGAGCAGATCCTGACGCTGCAGCCCGAACTGGTGATCTTCGGCAGCGGGCCCAAGCTGTCGTTTGTCCCGCCGCAGCTGTACCGCGCGCTGATCGAGCGGCGCATCGGGATCGAAACCATGGACACCGGCGCCGCCTGCCGCACCTACAACGTGCTGGTCAACGAAGGCCGCAAGGTGGTGGGCGCAATCCTGTTGGCGCCGGCCGCCTGAAGCTCGATTCAGGGCTGACCCCGAGACATTCTGGTGCGAGCCGGAGCCAGGAATATGTCTGCTTCAATCTATAATGTCGAGTGATGCCTCCCGGGGCGCCCGCTAGAAGACACGATCCTCATGACGCCAGCCCTCAATAAACATCTTCCGGAAATTGAAGCGCAAGCCACCGGCGGTGTGAAGTTCACCCCGCAGGCGTTTCACGGTCGGGCCGTGGTCCTGTATTTCTATCCCAAGGACAACACGCCCGGTTGCACGACCGAAGCCATGCAGTTCCGTGACCAGCACAAGGAATTTGTCAAGGCTGGTGCGGTTGTATTTGGTGTGTCGCGCGACAACATGGCTTCGCACGACAAGTTCAAGCAAAACCTTGAATTGCCCTTCGAGCTGATTGCAGACACCGAAGAAAAGCTGTGCCACATGTTTGGCGTGGTCAAGAACAAGATCATGTATGGGAAGAAGGTCAAGGGCATTGAACGCTCCACCTTCCTGATCGACGAAAAAGGCGTGCTGCGCGCCGAGTGGCGCGGCATCAAGGTCGCGGGCCACGTGGACGAGGTACTGAAGGCGCTGAAGGAACTGAAAACAGCAGCCTGAAAGCCAGCGGCGCAAGCCGCTTTCCAGGGCCGGCGAGTTGTGCATAATGGGTTCATGCCCGAGATCAACGCGTCGCGCATCCAGCCAAAAGCCGCACAGCTTCCTGTGCGGCTTTTTTGTTTCTGAACCTGCTTTCGATCCAATCACCGCTGTCCATGCCTCTGCCCAAGCCCCCTGCCTCTCGCGCATCCTTCCTCCCCGCTGCCGCTTACGACACCCAGGCAGCACCCAAGCCCTCCCGCCAGCCCACCAAGGCCGCCGCACCGGCGGCCGACGAACGCACGCCAGCACTCGAACTGCGCGCCGACCCGGCGCCGGTTGCCGCCGCGCCCACCGGCATGCCCACGAAGGCCGTGGCCAAGAAGAGCACCGCCCCGACTCGCCCGGCGGCCCAATCCAAACCCCGCAAGCCGCGCCACACCGGCCCGGCCAAGCTGTTCGTGCTGGACACCAACGTGCTGATGCACGACCCGATGTCGATCTACCGCTTCGACGAGCACGACATCTACCTGCCGATGATCACGCTCGAAGAGCTCGATGGCCACAAGAAGGGCATGAGCGAGGTCTCGCGCAATGTGCGCCAGGTCAGCCGCGAACTCGATGCACTGGCCGGCGACAGCCTGGACCCGGCTGCAGGTGTGCCGCTGGCCAAGACCGGCCACCGCGAAGCCGGCGGCAAGCTGTTCTTCCAGACCACATTCCTGGACGCCAAACTGCCGGCCGGCCTGCCGCAGGGCAAGGCCGACAACCAGATCCTGGGCGTGGTGCAGTCGCTGCGCGAGCAGCACAGCAAGGAGCGCGAGGTCGTGCTGGTGTCCAAGGACATCAACATGCGCATCAAGGCCCGCGCGATGGGCCTGGCAGCCGAGGACTATTTCAACGACAAGACGCTGGAAGACGGCGACCTGCTCTACACCGGCGTGATGGCCTTGCCGGCGGACTTCTGGGAGCGCCATGGCAAGACCATGGAAAGCTGGAACCAGGGCGGCCACACCTTCTACCGCATCAGCGGCCCGCTGGTCCCGGTGCTGATGGTCAACCAGTTTGTCTTCCTGGAAGTGCCGGGCGAAGCGCCGCTGTACGCGCGCGTCAACGAGATCACCGGCAAGACGGCCGTACTGAAGACGCTGCGCGACTACACCCATGCCAAGAACTCGATCTGGGGCGTGACTGCACGCAACCGCGAGCAGAACTTTGCGCTGAACCTGCTGATGGACCCGGAGTGCGACTTCATCACACTGACCGGCACCGCAGGCACCGGCAAGACGCTGATGACGCTGGCCGCGGGCTTGAGCCAGGTGATGGAAGACCGCCGCTACACCGAGATCATCGAGACCAGGGTCACCGTGCCTGTGGGTGAAGACATTGGCTTCCTGCCCGGCAACGAGGAAGAAAAGATGGGCCCATGGATGGGCGCACTGGACGACAACCTGGAAGTGCTGGCCAAGAGCGACAACTCGGCCGGCGAATGGGGCCGCGCCGCGACCAACGACCTGGTGCGCTCGAAGATCAAGATCAAGAGCCTGAACTTCATGCGCGGCCGCACCTTCCTGAACAAGTTCGTCATCATCGACGAGGCGCAGAACCTGACGCCCAAGCAGATGAAGACCTTGATCACCCGCGCGGGCCCGGGCACCAAGATCGTCTGCCTGGGCAACCTGGCACAGATCGACACGCCTTACCTCACCGAAGGCTCGTCCGGCCTGACCTTCGCAGTCGACCGCTTCAAGGGCTGGCCGCACTCGGGCCACATCACGCTGGCCCGAGGCGAACGCTCGCGCCTGGCGGACTTTGCCTCCGAGGTGCTCTAACACACCGCTGAAGCCGGTCGGCACCCGGGTAAACCGGGCTCACATTCAAAACGGGGCCGATCGGCCCCGTTTTGCTGTGCAGTGCAGCAAAAACATGACTTCTTCTGCCAAGCTCAGGCCCGCAGGTCAACAAGCCGTTGGTGACAAAACGCCGCGGCAGTCCATGCTAAAGGTTTGTCAGGCATGACTTTTCCTGGCTTTTTCGGCTTGACACCCCCGACGGGCTTGTCTATTCTCCGTCGCGTGCATTCCCACGAGTTCCCCGCTGGCCGGGTCAGCCAGCCGAGTCCCCGACTCGTCTTGTTGTGCTTGTTTTCGCTGCTGATGCTGCTCTTTGCGAGCCAGGCAGCCCAAGCCGCCCCTGACGCCGCCAATCCTGACCCTGTCATGCGCTTGCTGGAAGAGCGCGGCATGCTGCCGGTCGTTGGCAGCAATGGCGAACACTCCTTGCTCTCGCAGGTGCGCGACACAGCATCCGACCTGGTGCTGTCGGCCATGAACTTCATTGGCGTGCGCTACCGCCGCGGCGGCACCTCCGCCGAAGAAGGCTTCGACTGCTCCGGCTTCACCCGCCACATTTTCGAGAACAGCATCGGCCTGGTGCTGCCGCGCCGTGCAGACGAACAAGCCCGCGCCCCAGGCCTGCTGGCCGTCAAGGAATCGGACCTGAAGCCAGGCGACCTGGTGTTCTTCAACACCTTGCGCCATGCGTTCTCGCACGTCGGCATTTACGTGGGCGACGGCAAGTTCATTCATTCTCCGCGCGCTGGCGGCGAGGTGCGGGTCGAGGACATGCACTACTCCTACTGGGCCAAACGCTTCAATGGCGCGCGCCGTGTGCCGCAGATCGGCGCGGCCGAGCCGGTCACGGTGGCCCCCACCGACCGCCACTGAGCCACCCTCGCTCATCCAAGACCGCCCAGGCCCGCAGATGCGGGCCTTTGTCTTCATCGCTTCCCGCGCGATGCCCCTCGCAGCCGCCGACCTTGCAATGCACGGGCACAATGTGACGATGTCCAAACGCGTGATTCCTGTGGCCGACTGGCGCGACCTGGCACCACCTGCCGTGGCGCCCGTCGCCGCAGCTTCACATGGCTTGGTGCTGGACAGCCTGCAGCGCCCGCTGCGCGACCTGCGCATCTCGGTCACCGACCGTTGCAATTTCCGCTGCAGCTACTGCATGCCGCGGGAAGTCTTTGATTCGCGCTACCAATTCCTGCCGCATGAAGCGCTGCTGAGCTTTGAAGAGATCTCGCGGCTGGCGCGGCAGTTCGCTTTGCTGGGCGTGCGCAAGCTGCGGCTGACCGGAGGCGAGCCACTGCTGCGCAAGCACCTGGAAAACCTGGTGGGGCAACTGGCCGAGTTACGCAGCCCGGACGGCCAGCCCCTGGACATCACGCTCACGACCAATGGCTCGCTGCTGGCCCGCAAGGCGCAAGCCCTGCGCGACGCCGGTCTGCGCCGCGTCACCGTCAGCCTGGACGCACTGGACGACGGCGTGTTCCAGCGCATGAATGACGTGGGCTTTCCCGTGGCCGATGTGCTGCACGGCATTGACACCGCACTGGCCACCGGCCTGGGACCGATCAAGGTCAACATGGTGGTCAAGCGCGGTGTCAATGACCATCAGGTCGTGCCGATGGCCCGCCACATGCGTGAGCACTACGGCCCGCAGGTCACGCTGCGCTTCATCGAGTTCATGGACGTGGGCGCCACCAACCGCTGGCAACTGGACGAAGTGCTGCCCTCGGCCGAACTGCTGGCACGGCTGTCGGCACACTGGTCGCTGCAGCCGCTGCCCGCCAGCGCGCCCGGCGAAACCGCACAGCGCTGGGCCTATGCCGACGGCCGCGGCGAAATCGGCCTGATCTCCAGCGTCAGCCAGGCATTTTGCGGCGATTGCAACCGCGCCAGGCTGTCGACCGAAGGCAAGCTCTACCTCTGCCTGTTCGCCAGCCGCGGGTATGACCTGCGGCAACTGCTGCGCGAAGGCGCTGCCGACGCGGCACTTGCCGAGCGCATCCAGGCGATCTGGCAAGGCCGCAATGACCGCTATTCGGAGCTTCGAGCGCTGAACAGCACCGACTCAGAAGCGGAACGCCGCGTCGAGATGCACTACATCGGCGGCTGAATGGGGCCCCCGGCTCTGTGAGTACATGGAGCCCCACCCGCCAAGCGGGCCATCATCCAGCTCATGCCGGCCCGGCGCTCGGCTGATGCCGCCCTGTTTTGCCTCATCGCGGAACCACCCCGACTCAGCTTGACGACGAGGTCACGCCGCGGTTGGCCAGCGCGTCGGCGCGCTCGTTGCCCGGGTCGCCTGCGTGGCCCTTGACCCAGTGCCAGGTCACGTCGTGTTGCAGCACTTGCGCTTCCAGTGCCTGCCAGAGCTCGACGTTCTTGACCGGCTTGCCGTCGGCCGTGCGCCAGCCGCGTTTTTTCCAGCCGTGGATCCAGGTCATGATGCCGTTGCGCACATATTCGCTGTCGGTGTAGATGGCCACCTTGCAGCGCCGCTTCAGCGTGCTGAGCGCCTGGATCACCGCGGTCAGTTCCATGCGGTTGTTGGTGGTCAGCTTCTCGCCGCCCCAGAGCTCTTTTTCATGCTCGCCGGCACGCAGCCAGGCGCCCCAGCCGCCCGGGCCCGGGTTGCCTTTGCAGGCACCGTCGGTGTAGATCGTCACATCGCTCATGTCTTGTTTCTTCAGGAAGGTCGCCGCGGGTCGCTGGCCCGGCCCTGTCGGTTGGCCACGGCCGCGGGCGCGGCCTGCTTGGCCTTGCGTTCGTTGCGCGCCAAGCCGATCAGGCGCATGCCGCGCACCCGCTTGACCGCCACGACAAAGTAGACGGCGCCCAGGACCGGCCACCAGCGGCCGCCCACGCTTTCCATCCAGCCGAATCGCGCCAGCCAGCGCGGCGACAAAAGCGGCGGACGATAACAGCCCAGCCGCCCGATCTCCAGTTCCATGCCCAGCAGGCGCAGCCAGTCGCGCAGCCGCCAGTAGCCGATGAACTCGCCCTCGCTGGGCAGGAACAGCGGCCGCTCGCGTGCGCCCAGCCAGTGCCGCACCCGGCCGCCACGCTGGCGCAGTCCCCACAGGCTCACCGGGTTCAGGCCCGAGATCACGACCCGCCCTTCGGGCCGCAGCACGCGGGCCACCTCGGCCAGCGTGCGGTGTGCGTCGGCCGCCATCTCCAGCGTGTGCGGCATCACCACCAGGTCCAGGCTGCGGTCCTCGAACGGCAAGGCCTCCGGTTCGCAGAACAGCGAAGGCTGGCGCAGCGACAGCAGGCCCGGGTTGGCCACCGTACCGTCAGGGGTATCCAGCATGATGGCCCCCGATTGACGTTCAATCCCAGGCCTGGGGAGCGCCGGATCGCCGGAGGGCAAGCCAGCCAGCCAACGTTGCGGCATGCGGTTGCAGCGTAAGGCGTCGATTTGCGGCAGGCCCAGCTGCAGCGCGTGAAAGCCGAACAGGTCCGCCACCGCTTCATCGACGCGGGCCTGCTCCCAGTCCAGCAGATAGCGCCCCGGCGGGGTTTCCAGCCAGTGTGTCAACTCTATAATCCGGGCCTCATCTGTCATGAAACTGGTCGCACTGCCTGCCTTCACCGACAACTACATCTGGATGCTGCACGACGGCCGACAAGCGCTCGTCGTCGATCCGGGTGATGCGGCGCCTGTGCAGGAAGCACTCGCGGCGCAGCATCTGGTGCTGACCGGCATTCTAGTGACCCATCACCACGCAGATCACGTTGGCGGTGTGGCGGCCCTGATGCCGCAGCTCGAAGGCCCCGTATGGGGCCCCGCCGGCGAAACGATGCCGGTGCCCGTCACACGCATGCATCAGGGCGGACAAGCGTGTTGGCAAGGCCTTTGCTTCGAGGTCCTGGACGTCCCGGGGCACACCTCAGGGCACATCGCCTACTTTCTTGCTGCCAGCGGCGCCGAGGCGCCGCTGCTGTTTTGCGGCGACACGCTTTTCTCCGGTGGCTGCGGTCGATTGTTCGAGGGAACTCCAAAGCAGATGCACG
>Ga0307514_10001583_pt1 | contig 26940 bp, 28 predicted proteins | sample 16_EM_MG_FD_203088 | JGI IMG/M metagenome (GOLD analysis project Ga0307514, IMG submission 203088) | Populus trichocarpa ectomycorrhiza microbial communities from riparian zone in the Pacific Northwest, United States - 16_EM | ecosystem: Host-associated > Plants > Roots > Unclassified | place... | reverse complement strand
CGAAAATGAGATGCTCGGCGTAGGCTGGCTGCCGCATCAACCATCTCATGCTTTTGATGATGTCTCGACTCCAGTATTTGATAGGGCGTTGGTGATTGTCATTCCATCTCATATCCTCGAGAGTGTATAGTTTCCACTGCCCGAGAGGCTGATCATCGGGCATGCTAGCCACGAGCTTCCGGACGCCATTCCCATTTTTGAAGGTTGGGAAACGCAGAGCGGTGTTTTGTTCCTTCAGCACGTTGTCATAGTACGTCTTCATGCCCTTCTTCTTGATTCCACTCTGGATGTATTTGTACTCTTCACGCGTTGCAAACGGATAGTAGGGATTGTTTTGTAGGTTCGTCTCAAGGCAGCCCTGAGCTAGTGTTAGCAACGGTTCCAAATTCCCGGGTCGGTTCCGGGTCCGGTTCCGACCCGGAACCGAACCGTTGAAACGGGTCTTACCACACGAAAACCCGGACCGTTGCAATTGGGCCGGTTTTACCACCAAAAACCCGGCATTTCAACATCACAACTTTGGCTCCAATTAAGTATTTGAGTTCTGATCATATCATGACATGATCAGTACGTAGATTGTGCAGTGTTAGCCGCTCTTTCACCTCCAGCTTTCAGATTTGTGATCCGAGCAATATTCGTTGAGTCGCGATCGAAAACCCGCTAATTTCGTGTAAAATGGTCCTTTATTTCACAGCCACACAACGAATATCAGTCGGATCGCAAATGTGAAAGTGCGCGGTGAAAGCGCGACTAGAACTGCACAATCTACGTACTGATCATGTCATGATACGATTAGAACTCAAATACTTAATTGGAGCGAAAGTTGCAGAAACCGTAAAATGGAACCGCGGTGCGGGTACAACCCGGCCAAAAAACCGCGGGTTTATGTCCGGTCCGGGTAACAACCCCGCCAAGACAGAGCGGTTTGGGTTCCTTGGTGGTTCCTAACCCGGACCGGGGTCACGGTTCCAGTTCCAACCCGGACCGAAGCCGGGTAACCCGGAACCGTTGCTAACGCTACCCTGAGCGTCGCGTGCCCATGGCTCAGCAATGTAATCGATCAGCGGAGCGCCAGCGCCGGGGTATATTTCCGTCCGCGGCAGCAGTGGCAGTGGTTGAGACTCTGTGTCTGCGATGTTTTCAACGTGTTCGAGGTAGGGAAACGCGTCCAAGTCTTCGACTGAATCTTTGTTAGCGTTGAATTCACGACGCTGAGCGGGTTCAATACGTCGGGGCGCGCTGCGAACAGTCAGATTCTTCTGAAGGTGTTCAGGATGGTGTAATTTGATATGTTTAAGTCGCCAGCTGTCTGAGGTGAACTTCTTTCGGCATGAAAATTCGGGGCAACGAAATGGGGTCTTCTCTGGCATTGGCGACGACACGCAAGGAGTGGAGTATGCACTGTAGAAAGGGACGAAAGTTGGTGCTGGGCCTGAGCAGTCTGGTGTGGGTATAAGTTCACGATACTTGAGAGATTTATTGAGCCTCAACACCATCACAAGGAGGTTCCTTACACGCCAGGAGTTGCAAAAACACTGCATGTGCGATGTCCCATAATACTATGAATAAAATAAAACCAATAAAATAAAACCAATACAAACCTATAAATAAAATAAACCTTGAGCGATCCAAAAACCTCGCGACACGTGTAATAATCAATGCCTGAGATAAATAGATTAGAACAAAGGAAACGAACAAGACCAGAACCCGACCCTAACCCGAACGCAACAACCATCGCCTCCTCTGCAACGCAAGGACTGGGTCACTCCTCGCCTACCGAGCCATCCGGGCGTGCCTCAGGGGGAGGGACATCGGGGAGAGGCACATCGGGGAGACTGTCGCCCCCTGCCGATTCAATCGGCAGCTGCTGATCCACATCAACATCCGAGGTGTTTCCGGCGGCCTCAGCTTCTCGCTGAGTTGGCACAGCTGGGCGAGGTTGTTGCGGCGTCACAAGCCCCAAATGCTCCAACCTACTGAGGGGATGAGTCTCCGGAGTTCGTGGTCGTGGGCGAGGGTCCGTGGTTTGTGGCTGTGGGGCAGGCGCCGGAGGTTGTGGCCGTGGGGTATTCTCCCGCATCTCCTGGCATTGCTCAGGTAGCACGATTGGCTGATCGTCTACCATGGTATCTACATCGTCAGCCGATGTATTTACCATCTCTCCCTGGCCAATCGTCCGAGGTTCTTTGCCATCATCCTCATCCTTATCCTCCTCCTCATCCTCATCCACCTCCTCCTCCTCCTCATCTTCCTTCTTTTCATCTTCCTCCTCTTCATCGTCACCGTCCCTTTCCATATCCACATCGCCGTCTAAATCAACGCCGTCCGGTGCGTCCACATCATCCTCCATGCGCATATCCACATCAGGATCAAGTTCTGAGTCATATTCGCCGTCCGACTCGGTAGAGTCGGTATCATCATCTGAGGAAATTGACACGGCGGGCGATGCTTCCGGCTCTAAATATACCCGCTCTAATTAGCCCTCTGTGTCCGAGTCTGACTCATACAGTTTAACAATACCTTTCCCTTTACCGTTTCCCTTCCCCTTCCCCTTCCCTTTCCCCTTCCCATCCTTTGTTCCCTTCCCTTTCCCGGTCCCTTTCTCACCGCCCTGCGTGTCCTCCTCACCCTCGCCGTCGTCATTGTCATTGTCATCGCCAGGACGGCTCCGTCCACCGCTCGGCGCTCCGGGATCCGCCCAGTTCTCATCATCATCATCCTCGTCGATTATCTCATCCCAATTCAGTCGTCTAACGGCCAGGAAGTCGCCTGGCTTGTACTGCCGGCAGCTTGGCGGCTCAATCTTTGCCCTGAGATCAGCGCTACCGTACCAAGAGAAACGCTCACCGGTGCGTTTAACCTTTCCCGAGCTGGTTGTCTGCGGATTGGACCGATCGACTTCATCCCCGAAGGCACGGGGGTTGTTCTACCTCCAATTGTTCATTTGGTCACGGGTTTTGTCAAACATTTGCCCCATATATGAGCGGAAGGCTGCCCACCACTCCCGAAAAGGTGAACTCCTGCTCCTCCGGTGCGGCCACATCAGCTGGAATTGTGAAAAGTGGCGAGTCGTGACTGGATCAAGAAAGATTATATCATAAAAGAGGTCCCAGGCTCTCTCATCCTTGACGCCGCAAACGTTGTATATCCGTATGAGTCCACGGATGTGTTCCGAGATGAATCCCTTTATACGGTCCCGATCCAACGACAGGCGTCGATTTATAACCGATGTCGGCATTTTTGCCCTAGCAGTTGCCTTCCCCTTTCCTTTGCGGCTGCCCTTTGGTGCCATCGCTGCGAGTTGAAAATGAATCTACATCCGAGGCGTTAGCATTATGATACAGTTGAACGTAGCGAAAGGAAGCCCAGAGTGAACGTACAAAGTTGTGTAGGTTATCGGGTGTGTTTTGGAACGAGAGGCGTTGTTTTGTGCAAGTCACGTGATGTCGAGATCAGGATGCTGTCGGTGTGTATAATACGGGAGGAAAAGAGAAAGGAGATGTAGGCGGGAAGAAGGGATATATATACTCGTGTTCTGGCGATTTCTTGGTTCAAGGTTCAACTTGTGAGTTTTGTTGGTTAAGGAACACAAAACGGCGCAGCCTTCATCTTGCCGCACCACCAGGCACCTCATGAACGACAGGCCTCGAGACGAGATTTAGTACTCGCGGTGAGGACAGTTTTCAACGCCGGGCGTTGCTTTGGCATCTCATACCACTTTTGCTGCTCAGACCTCGTGCATCTCGGAGCAAACTGAGTAGTTCTCAAGTTGTCCCAACTGTGCAACCATCCAACACGGCTACAAACGCCTAGCGGTGGAAAATGCAGACGCAACTGATGTCATAGGATAGAGAATACGTCATTGTTCGCTTTGCGATGCTTTTAGCTCTGCCAAAGGGGGATTTCCACCGGGAAGCTGAAGATATACACAATCGATGGTTCGAAGTATTGTGCCAAGAACGAGTGCAATACGATGATAATCGCGCCAAGAAGGCATAAACACCTTTCAAGCGGTGCAAATAGACCTTCAGACGTTGCTGTAACAGTGAATATCAATGCTGAGTTTAATCTGATGGCAGTTAACCCCATAATTGAATGCTTTTGAAGGGATCTCGTCCCCAAGTATTGTCAGGGTTTAGAGTCTAGCGCGGTCAACACTGCGCCTCCCTTTTTGTCGAATCCCTCCAGGGTCGCTCAAATAGGAGTCTACCTCGCCTGCCATTGCATATGCATGCAGAGGATATTATTCCCACAGTCTTAACGTCGAACATCCATATCGGATGATGCCTTCCCAAAGCCCTCACCCTGTCACGTCTCCGGTTGTATGAAATGTTCTAAGTCGTTCTAATCGTCAGAATCAACAAAAGGGTGGGCCTTTGGGGAATTCTCAACTTCCCCCTGCTAAGAGACGCGTTTCTGTACCGGCTGGCGAGAGGGATTCCTCTCAAGGAGGCAGTTCCGTAGCCTCTACAATCCAAGGTCAGAACTCCACCCCCTCATCTTCGCTGAAAAATTCTCGTGTTGCAGATATCACTCAACGCGTGACTTCCACCCCGTCCGCTGCACAGCGACGGACAATAATTACTCCAACCGCCACGCCAGGTACAAGCAGTCGTAACACACCAGCACCCAGCGGAATCACACAGACAGACTCAACGCGTTGCGTCGTATCCAGCCACGCATCCGGCATTGCTAGCACTTCCACTCCTCTCAGCGGTCTTGAAAACCTGTCTACCCCCATCCCGAATCCAGAAGCCCGCGCGATCATTACAAATCCACTGCGAACGCGAGCTACAGAAAGGAATCAGAGGCAGAGGCTGTGGCAATTGCAACCGCAGGCGGTGTCTACACCTCGATCAGTGGTCTCCGGAAGTCGCAGCATCCATCGATTTGGTCACTCCGACATGACGCGTCTTGTATTTGCAACGGGCAGGCTCCTGGAGCTCTACATGTGGAACAGACGGCCGTTTATGAGTGCAAGCGACTTGGAGACTGTAAGTTGTGCAACGCGACGCATTGCGAAAGCATTAGCTGAAGCCCCACACTGGTAGATAATAGAGACGTACTGGAACACCGCAATGCAGCAAAACAACATTTGGTCAATAGCATTTGAGGCACGCACAAAGGAGATCTTGAAGGAGGTATGCTGAAACAACGGCCCACGTTGGATATTACATGCTCAAACTGGTACCAGGTTCGCGCACAAGTCGATAAGGTTAAATCCCATTTTATTCAATCAGCAAGGAACAACATTGCAGAGCTTTATGATCTCCACCGCTTTGAATCCACCGCAGAGCATTTGGAATTCATTGATTCCCTTCTGGCAGACAATAAGTATCTTTTTCCTATAGCAGAGCATGTGGAAGGTGGTGTACGCGGTCCAAATCCAACGCAGAGAGAGTCAAAAGCTGCTAACGAATGGCTAGCGTCCACTTTACTTCCTGGCGGAACCAATCCCGCGGTTTATCTACATCAAATTTTATCATCGGGCGAATAACCGCAGTAAGTTTGCTGATGGATTTTATAATTCCATGATTGACGACAAGGACGGTCATATACCCTCGCCACTGATCATGTTTACCTGCACCGCATTGCGCCATGCTCTCCTGGAGTGGCAAAAGAACAAAGGTGTTCATCCGAAAGCTTCCAAGTCACAGCTAAAAGCGGACAGACCTGATCGCTCGAACTACTTCAACTGCAAGAATGACGGTGGTAAGATCGTATCCTGCTGCGCTGTAACAGGTCGCAAGTTGTTAACCTCTGCTGGCCTTGTAGACATGTATACATTCTTGATGAATACCTGGAACACACTACTGGAGAGCTACCAGCAGAGGGTGTATAACAACACTCTTGCCACAGTCAAGTGTCAGATCCAACAGGCGGAGAACCCAACGCCTGCTGTGGTGATCAGCATGGAAGCAGCACGTGTTGACAATGCTATTCTTCTTGACTATATGACCTCCGAAGTGGCGCTTGAGGAACCTGAGATCGAAAGCACTGACTCAAACATCCCGATAGACAACAATTGCACGGATGATGAACTGCATTTCGGGATACCAGGGGGCAGCGGGGATTTCGAAGATGAAGGTGACGAAAGCGATGCCATCCCCACCGCCAGCCGGCAATGACGGGCCGCTACTGAACTCGAGAGGTTTGACCTGGGAACCAGTGATGTCGACGGGTATGAGGGCGAGGATGGCGATGATGCGGATGCGGATGAGGAGGAAGAAGCATCGGAAGCCGAGGATGGATCAACGCAGAATGTAGAGAACTGAGGGCATAGTAGGTTTGACCTGGGAACCAGAGATGTCGACGGGTATGAGGGCGAGGATGGCGACGATGCGGATGAGGAGGAAGAAGCATAGCAAGCCAATGATGGATCAATGCAGAATGTGGAGGACTGAGGGTATAGTACTAGAGAGTGTGAAGATTGGACAGTATATTTTGGACATGTAAAATACGATAATGGCGAAGCAAATGCAATGGCAAGCGATGTATCCGAAGCGAAGACTGTATTGCAATAAGTGACAAAATCTCAAAGCTAAACATACATAAGAGTGCGGCATGTGGCTATCAGCCGAAGAATGGCATAAACATCGCCAGGCGTTCTGTAAACGGCTACTACATAACTGCAACCCCTGCGAAGAGTGTAGCATACGTGTCGTTCTGATGGTGCGTATACGTCACCACATTCCGGATGCAAAGTAAAGGAAGCCTGAAGCCGGAGCGGCGAGAGTAATATACAACGCGACGCATCGCAAGATTAAGAGGCATCGTATAATAGCCACCGCAAGAGAGGTATGCAACGCGACCCGTCGCGTCTGATTATCCGTCAGAGGGTACGAGGTTCCACCCGAGCCGTCAGAGCCGGCCAGAACACCTGGGTGTTTCAGACGGAAACTAGGGTTGTTGCTGATGTGGTGGGAGCCGTGTTCCCACCACAACTCCTTCGCAGCCACCTGGTGGGAAGCACACGGTTCTCCTCTTACGCCATCCTCATCCTTGTCCTTACCTTCATCTCCGTATCCCCAAGATCCCACTCGTTATCTGTAACATGCAGAATTAGCTCTGAAAGAAAACCCCAACTGGCAAACAAAACAAGCAACACGAAAGGAACGAGAAACGACAAAGAAATGAGAATACAAACAAAAACCCGGCCCAAAAACCCACTGTATCATCAGCAAAATGTATTTTAGTCACTGGAAGCCTCCAGGAGTGTCTGAGAGGATGTGGGGTGTAAACTTAGATGCATCAGTTTCAGGAGCGTAACAGACCGTAGGAGGGCATTCCTGCTGGCCTTCAGAGTAACTGGGAGTGCCAGCGACAAGGCTGGGAGCACCTTGAATCAAAGTAGAGCAGACTGAGAAAAACCTCATCTTCTTTGGGAACGCTGCTGGTGCGCCTGGAAATCATAGCTACTACTTATCATTCAACAATTTTTAAAACTCATGAATTCAGTTTGTATTCTCATCTATGTATCCATGTATCTATATAGCTACCCATCTACACACGGTATATCTGGAGTGGCTGCAGGCAGTGCTTGAGAGCAATTCAAGGTGCACCAGAAAATGACAATCAAGTGAACGCAGAGATACACTCTGAGGCCGTGATCTAAGGAGTTTGGAGATGCACTTGGAGGCTGGAATCGTGCAAACTTGGAGGCCATAATCGGGCGAGTTTAGAGATACACTTGAAGGCTGTGATCGAGCGGGTTTGGAGATTAACTTGGAGGCGGTGATCAAGCGAGTGTTTAGATGCACTTTGAGACCATGATCATACAAACTTGGAGGCTGTAATCGAACGAGTTTGGAGATACACTTGGAGGCTGTGATTGAGCGAGTTTTGACGCGTACTGGGAGGTAGTCGATGGACGGTGACTCTTTACATCAGTTAGCTAACTCGCAACTGTGGGAATGTAACAATGTGACTTTATCTTTGAGCTCTCACGGAGAGCTGGCTGATGGTGGTTAGTGTTAGCAACGGGTCCAAATTGCCGGGTCGGTTCCGGGTCCGGTTCCACCCGAACCCGGACCGTGGCAACGGGTCTTACCACACGAAAAACCCAGACCGTTGGAAATGGGGCGGTTTTACCACCAAAAACCCGGCATTTCAAATTGACCATTTTGGCTCCAATTAAGTATTTGAGTTCTGATCGTATCACAACATGATCAGTACGTAGATTGTGCAGTTTTACTCCCTCTTTCACCTCCCGCCTTCAGATTTGCGATCTGACAAGTATTCGTTGAATCGCGATCGAAAACCCGCCAATTTCGCTTAGAATCAGCAATTATTTCACAACCACTCAACGAATATCAGTCGGATTGCAAATTTGAATGCAGGAGGTGAAAGAGGGGCTAAAGCTGAACAATTTACGTATTGACTATGTCATGATACGATCACAACTCAAATACTTAATTGGAGCCAAAGGAGTAGGAACCGTATATTTGGAACCGCGGTCCGGTTCCAACCCGGCCAAATACCCGCGGTTCTATGTCCGGTCCGGGTAACAACCCCGCCAAGACAAAGCGGGTCAGGTTTTTGGCCGCGTCTGGGACCGAACCGAACCGAACCACCGGTCAAAACCCGGACCGCTGGCGGGTTACCCGGACCCGTTGCTAACACTAATGGTGGTCGATCATGTAGGGAGGCACACCGGAAGCTGAAGCTACATTCAGGGGTCCACTCGTAATCATGAGAATGAAGGGAAGACAAACAATCTTGGGTGTATGCTGTACTTGGTGTATGCTGTACTTGGTGTATGCTGTACTTGGTGTATGCTGTACTTGGTGTATGCTGTACTTGGTGTATGCTGTACTTGGTGTATGCTGTACTCGGTGTATGCTGTACTCGGTGTATGCTGTACTCGGTATATGCTGTACTCGGTGTATGCTGTACTTGGTGTATGCTGTGCTCGGTGTCAACTCATGATCATGACATGCAGAGATAGAGAGGGATGACTTAACTTTGAGTTCTGCAATGACAGTGGAGTTGTGAACGAGAAAGAGAGAGATGGGGGATGAAGATGAGAAGGATGTGATTACGAGCAGATAGGAGAAATCAGGGGTACAACTTGCCTAATTGGGTTGGGAAAACCTCGTATCAGTGTTATTACACGCGGGATCGGGACTTGTACCTGCCATATCAGGGATGGTAAATTGACTGGCACATGAAATTCTCTTAAGTCGCAGTTTCTCATGATGATTTCCCCTCTCATCTCTCTCTTTCTTGTCCTCAATTCTACCATCACATAAGAACATGAAGTTAAGTCATCACTCTCTATCTCTCCATGCCATGATCAACAGTTAACACCAAGTACAGCATACACCGAGTACAGCATACACCGAGTACACCATCCACTGACTACTGCATACACCGCATACTGCATCATCCCAAGATCGACTGTTTCCTGCTCCCAGCCAGTCTCTCGGCAGACCATGTTGTACTCAATTCTCTACATTCGCACAATTACGAGTTATCCAATGAATAGAGTGTCAGCTCCCATCACGCCTCCTTCCTGAACTGCTGCCTCCAGATTGACCGCCTCCTAGTACTCCTCCAATCTCGCTCAATCATGGCCTCCAAGTGCATCTCCACCTCGCTCGCTCACAGCCTTCAAGTGTATCTCTAAACTCGCTCGATTACGGCCTCCAAGTGAATCTCCAAACTTACTCGTTTACAGCCTCCAAGTGTATCTCTAAACTCGCTCGATTACGGCCTTGGAGTGCATCTCTAAGTTCACTCGATCACGGTGTGGTGAAACGGTGGAGCTAGTAGGCAGCCAGCCCATCATCAACACTCCGCCGCACCTCACATGGTATCCGAAGGGAATTCATGAGAAAGGGTGGTTCTAGCTCAAGGAGCATAGGAAGAGCGTGAGAGGATATGAAGGGATACCCGGTCATGATGAACCACACAAATTGCGTGGATCTAAGAAGCTCAGCAAGAGTGCATGAGACCAAAGCTGGGAAAGATAGAGTATTAATTTTGTATAAGGAGATGTCTATCCACCCCGGGGTCTCCCAAATATATACTGCCTGTCGCTGAGTCCATCTCCATTATCCCTGTATCTCCGCATGTAAATATATAGAGAGACTTAGATAATACATGCCATATTATGATGTAGCGAATCTTGCGACTGTAACAAAGACCATTATGATCGATGAAATGTGTTGTGGTTATGGAACCCTAAGAACCACTGGTGTGAGAATACGGCATCAAGTCTCCCTCAGAGCTTGTGCAGAGGTCTCGGCAGCTCTCGACGTCTCCCGCAGATCTGCACAGAGGTCCCAGTAGCTCCAAAACTTCAATATCCTAATACTCAAATCTCGTAACATCCTGAATGTACCTCCATCACTGCAGGTTCTTTCAGGAGCAAGTGAGAATACTCCTGCAGAGTCTGAGAGCACTTTGCAAAGCTCCAGGGGTGGCTGGGAGCATCTGGAAGTACTTAGAAGCACTGGCGAGGAATACTGGAGTGTCTGGGGGGTTTGCGTATCGCTTCCGGACCGAATTACATCTTGCTGATGATCCAACCTTCCACCGAAGTCTCCTCCACACATATTCTGTCCCGTTTGCAGTCTGTGCTGATTGTTCTTCGTCCCGGTTAATAGAGACAATGCTCACTATCCTGTATCCTCTGAGTCCAGATCCTCATCCCGGTTCAATGAGATGGTGCTCACAATACTCCACTGCGGCATGCACCCGGTATTCTCCGCTCCAGCCATCTCGTCCCGGTTTAACGAGACGGTGCTCACTGTCCCGTGTCCTCCGTGCCCATACCTTCATCCCAGTTCAACGAGACGGTGCTCACTCCTCCAGCCTCATCCTCCATGCCTGTCAAATCCGCTTGACCTCCATATCCTCCGGGTGCGCTTCTCGCAGTTGTATCCTCCAAATGCACCCTCCTCAAGTGAGCATCGCTGTCGGGTCTTCCAAGTGTGCTTCTCACTCCTGAGTCCACATCTCCTTCAAGTCCATATTGCTCCTCCATGTGCATCCCCCGCCTTCGAGTTCACCTCCGTGTCCTGAGTGCTGCCTCTGTCCTCTATGTGCGCTTCTTGCTGGTGGTGGTGAAAAAGAATTGAAATTTCCCCTCCCTGGCCCTTTGTGGGAAGCACACTCTGCGTTCCCGTCTCCGCTCGCTGTCAGCAAGCCTATGGTTTACCAAGTGGATGGCGTTCAGAACTTGACTCCTCCCGCATTCGTTCCAGGCATACGGCGAGCAGTGGGCGGGCAGTGTATCTCTGAAGGGGTTGCACGTCGACTTTGACTTGCCGAGATCGTGCGAAATGCTCCATAACCTCCCCCATCAGCTGTGTCAATATTTCCGGTGATAGCAGCGGTGTGGAGGTAGGTGTCGGTCGAGCAGGACACAGGGCTCGTGAGACTAGGTGGGCTGGCAAGACTGGGCGTGCTGGAGGTGGTGGTGGTGGGGACGTGCGGGCTAATGGCGGTGGCGGCAGTGTTGACAGAATTGGACGCCTTGCATGTGTATAATCTCGTATTGTGCAGTCACCGCGGGCAGCCGGTACCAATGGCATCTCCTGTTCCACACGCCGAAGCACAAATCTATCACGGTGATTGATATTTACAACACCATCTTGCAGGTCAGTATGCAAATCGACACACTTCCGGAGGTGATGCTGACCACTCCAGTCATAGCATGGGGCAATATCTTGTTGCTGCGGAAGCTGTACTGTATCTTGATGAGACGGTGGTGGGGCGGGTTTCTGATTGAACGGCGAGTTGGGCTGTGGACGGTGCTGCTGGTCGGGCACTTGACGGTTCGGCCAAGCAGACTCCTGATGGTGCTTGGGCTGCACAAAACAGTGTCGACTGACTGGCGGGCCTCGAGGTGGCCCAACACGGATTATTCCCAGTCGTACAGTCGGTCCGGCACTAATGGAATGTTGTTTAGCCATGGGAGTTGTCATTGGAATCTAGGCGACTGCGAAAGCCAAAGGAACCGTGGAAGCTGTGGAAGCCATGTGAGCCGGGGACACAAGGAGAGCCGGAGAAGTCATGTGAGTGTTGGGAGTTGCCAGAGTCAAAGAAACAGGGAAAGCCAAAGTACTTGTGGGAGCCGTGGAAGAGGTCGAAGCCGTTGCAGCCAGGGGCGCAGAAGAAGCTATCGAAGTCGGAGATGCAGCGGAAGCCAGAGATATTGCGAGAGGCGGGAAAGTTGTCAGGGGCGATGTGGCAGGCACAAGAAAATCGAACTTTGTCAAGGGCTCCGCAGCGGCTGTTCTCCCGGTGATCCAGCCCTTGAGCTTGCCGTATTCGAATGTATGTTGTTCGAGCGGGTTGAAACCAAGCTTAGCAATTGCCTTCCTCCAGAGTCGCGTGGGAAGCACACACAGCAACATCTCTGTCCTCTCATACTCAACCATCATGACGCACTCGGTAACTACTCCCCTGATATAGTCATATGTGCGAAAGAAAGATTTCAGGGTTGCCGGAATTGTCTCCACCTCCGAAGTGGGTGCAGAAATCCTCGACGCAACGACGTGTGTAGATGACGTCCCGGGATCGACTGTCGGCCAGCCGAAACGGGTCCAACATCTCCGTCCTGAGTACAGCCCAATCTCGTTCCACGTGTCCGTACATCATGACAACCTTGTCTCGAACATCAGAGCCATCCACATAGTAGTACGGGAACACCATAACGGCATTGGAGCCAGAGGGGTCGGTACTGGTGAAGGCGGCGGGGCTCTCGTACGGCTGGATGAACGTCGTCACGTCAGAGCCACGAACGATAGGCGCGCCTGGACTATACAGAAGTGGCATCTGATTCCCCTGTGTGCTGGCAGCCGAGATGGCCTCAACGAGTAGCCGTGAGATCTCCAAGCTTCCAAGCCCGCTTGTTGTATATGTGGGCATAGGGTCTTGGTGATATCACTCGTAGGGTGGTTCTTGTGATGGTGATGGTGGCTCCCTGCCCTCAATAGCAGTCAAATCAACGTGTCTCTGCTTGCGATTCCAGTATCCTTGTCGTGGATTCTTCCGCTTGCTATTGGTCGATCTGTCGTTGCCTAGTGGTCCTCCATGCTTGATTCGAGTTTAATTGGCACTGTTGTGAAGTATCTGGTCGCGGCCGAGGTTTCTGTGACGTGTCATTCCAGTCCTGGTGCGTCTATTCCATCCAAGTCCGTATCGTCACCCTGTCGTCTGTCTTTCGGTGACCACTTGCTTTCCGGTGCTCTGCTTTCCGAAATGACCTCCGAGTCTGAGCACCATTTGTGGCAGAATTCCCGGATCAGGAGATCGCACACTACCGCTTCCGTAAGAAGCTACAAAAATGGAGGTTTTGTTTCAAGGACAGTAGGGAGGGAGTAGCTGCAGCGAGCTAGTCGATTGGCTAGAAACTAAGAAACAAAACAGAGAAGAAGGAAAGAGATGAGATGATGATTGGTATGTGATTGGTGAGATCTCTCTGAATCGTGGTGTTGGATGCCGTCCAGCAATGGTTATTCAACCTTGTAGATGGCATGATGCAGAGCCGCGATAACCCTAACCCAGTCACGTACCCACTCAAATACATGGTTTTGTAGTGGTGGGAGCCGTTTTCCCACCACATCGGTAAGCTCAAAACGATCAAGAACTTCCTTCAAATGTACAGCTAGCCTTGCTCCAGTATGTTGACCTTTTACCTATCATTCTTAATTAGCTTTCACAATAGGCAAAAGAATAAGCAATCAACTATATTGAACGCAAGTTGTGGTTCTCACAATACCAAATTTCGATCCATATACTAAGCAATGACCGACACTATGGGTAATTTGTTCATTGATGTCCACCTGTCTAAAGGTAAACTAACTTTATATCTTGATGGCAATTGCTTCTTAATTGCATCCACTGGTGGTAAATGTTCTCTCTGGCTAATGTTTCTAAGGGTGCTGGCGGACAGTAGCACCAGCTCGCTTCTTAATGAACTTTATGACTGTTGTAGCTCTGGGTTTGATATAGCGTTCCATGGAATATGAGCCGAAACAAATCCTAACATGAGGAAGTGATTCCAGGTGTCTTGGTGAAAATCGGCCATTACAAAGTCCTTCGCTGCCAGTTTGGAGTGTGTTGTCTGTAAATTCAGTTAATATAGACAAAACCTAGATGTTGAATATCAATTTCCTTTGTAAACGTACTATTCCCATTCCTTCACTTCCTTCACTCTTCTGGATGGCCAATACTGTTTCATCGACCATTGAACTAGTCAATTCAGTAACTTCGGACTTTGTTCATTCATTTCACTTTGGAAGATGCACCTTTGCAATCAAGTGTTTCCCAATTGAACTGGTCCCGTATTCTGATGGATGAGGAAGAACGTAATGACAAATGGTATATATGACATCAGGGCTACCGGTCTTCTCAATTTCGCAGTGCGAACAGAATTCCCACAAAGGTGGATGTCTACAATTACATGAAGCAATGGAATGCTTTGAGCCTACATTTATAGAAGCCCATGAAGTATCAAATATGATTCGTAAAGTAAGGTCACTCAAATCATTAATAAAGACAGGTTCATTTTTGGAAGATATCACAACCTCCAGCAAGAAGGTATTTTCAGATTTTAAATCTGACATCACCTTAGGAATGTGAACCCTGCTTAATTCGACTTGAGAGACTGTCAAAAGTTACTTTATAGTAAAGTAGAAAGCTGGTTCTTAAATATTAACTCTAGATCTACAAGAAAGGAAAAAGTAAAACGTGTGAGACTTTGCATACGTATTTGTGAAGTGGTATACAAAGACATATTGCAAAGACTGATTATTAAAAACTTAATCTAGGAACAATGCAATGCAGTTCATTGCTGTGTAGCATACTGAGCTCATATAAAAACTCTTGACACTCTCTTGATGCTAATTTTTAGGAGGCGGTAGTACTATTGTCAGTAGCATTTTTGCCTATAAAGGCAGCTAATACGTTGATTATGGGATAATGCTGTTGCATAGCACTTTGATTATCCAAGATGTAAGACCAGAAATCATCAACACTCCATTGACGCTCATTTTTAGGAGGGGGTTGTGATATTGTCACTAGCAATTTTGCCCATAATGGCGGCCAATACTTTTATTATAAGTTGATGTGGTTGCACAGCCCTTGGATTATCCAAGATGCAAGACCAAAAATCATTGATGCTCTGTTGATGTTCATTTTTTGGAGACAGTAGAGATGCCGTTGCTAACATTTTTGCCCATAAAGGGGGCCAATATATTAATTATATATCACAGTTATGAAGTCTTTTTTTAATTATCTGACTTACACCACCAAAGATCATTAAAGCTCCATCAATGCTTATTTCTAGGATGGGGCAACAAGTGTGTCGCTTTCCATTTTGCCTATAAAGACAGCCAATACTTTGACTTTGGAAGGATGTGACTATGCAGCCCTTTGATTGCCAAAAGTGTAAGACAACTAATTGTTGATGCTCCGTTGACACTCACCTTATAGACATACAAACAGCTATTGTATACTCAACTATTGTATGCAAAAATGCATATAGTCATTACTGACAGCCAAAATATCATGTCTATGTATAATCAGTTGCTTCCTAAAGCTTGGAGGCCTCTCAATATCTAAGCCACCACTATCCACGTGATCTAAGCAACGAATATGGTGGGCCGATCACATTACAGTACATTTGGCCGGCAATTTACAGTATGCATATCCATCCACCAGTTTTTTATATTTATAGCCCGACATCCTCACCTTTCCGCATCTACCTCCTTCCCTTCAATTTCCATGACCTAACATAAGCAACATTCAAAATCTCAAATATGTGCACCAGATCCAAGTGGAGAGTTATGCAGTTGGAGTCATGGATGAATGCAGCATGATGGTCATCATTCATACAGATTTGCATTGCGTATTGACCGCTCCTTCTATGACTCGTACAACATCACTGACTCCAATTTCGTTAGTAAATTTTCTCTCTGATTTAATGTTTGCCTTTTCACTTAAGACTAATAGGCAAGACGATATCAAGTTCATTAGTCATCTATCAACTTGACTTGGAGTCAGCAACTTTTGCATGGCCAGTACAACTGTTACACATGTACGGACGAATTATAATATCTTACAATTTGGTCACCGATATCAAGAAAACGCTAACATGTGGCAAAATAGGTACACCAATTGCTTTTCAAAGATATGTATCATCAAAATAGATATGTGCCTATTTATTCCTCTGGAGTTCCATGAGCTGTCACCATTTCTTTGTCAGAATCCAATTCCTGTATGGTAATTAGCTAGTGAGACTATATGCATGGGTAAAAGCTTATGGGTTCAACACGCTTTGCTGGCTTAATTGGTGACAAATTGGGTGTTGCGTCAGGCGGCAGAGACACTATGCCTTTTTGTGACTGTGGTTTCCCAGAATGTAGGCTCATATGACTACTTCCTGGTCAAGAAGTCCGTTGTGGCATTTGTGATTTTCTGGGGACGATATCTAGAGTCTCCAAACGCTCTCCAAATGTTGTCGGTGCTGATGCAGCTGCAACGTTTTCCATTTGCGATATAACAACAGCCAGAACCTTCGATTCCGCTGTCCCGTACTTCTTGTCTCTGTGATGGAACTTGTCAGCCGTGTCCCCCCATCCCGGTTGCAACAATTCATCAAGCTTCATCTGCTTCTACTGAAACCTCTCCATGTGCTGCTGTACAGTTTTGGAGATTGTGCCCATCAACTAGCCAGGTTCGTCATCTTCACACAGCTTGCTTACTTCTGTATCATCTTCATCACCTTCCTCATCGTCCCAATCATCCTCATCATCAGAATGTGCAAGATCTCTCCAACTGTCTCCGATAGCATTCAACATTTCTTGAGATGTTTTTTCAGGCTTTCTGATTGTCAATCCCACCTTTTCAGCATTTCACGTATCTTCCTGCTCCTACTGATTTGTTGTCTCTGCATCTTTAACTTGCTTTCTTACCACAGCGGTTTCTCTATCCACATAATTCTTAATCCATTTCTCTTTCTCTTTGTTGCTTAAACAGTGCGTTTTTGGTCAATGCTCCTAGGGCTCAGATCCATTGTGTTTCCAAAATGCTCATAACTTCATTTGCTTGATGACATCATCATGTGTATCACAGCGTCAATTCCCTAATTTCCCCACCGGAAGTGGCAAAAGGTTTCTTTTTAAAACATTGACCATTGTATTTTGTGTTGACTTGATTATTCGGCAAGCTGTTGAATATTGCAAGCAACGGACCACATGGAGGCAATCTGTGTCGTGTATGTCAAGGTTGGTATATTTAATCAACTTGAACAAAGCAAAGTCTGCCTTTTGACAATCACTACCTTGGGAATAGTAATGCTAACCATACAATATGACTTGATGTTTAGTGTCTATTTCATGTAAGATCCCAGGGATGTCTTGAGATAAACATCACCAGATGTCCTTTCCGTCAAAGAGTTTCCTTTTTACATCTTACAAACATGAGATTTCAGTTGTTGTTCACCTCTATTTATCCTTGTAAACAAACAAACAACATCAGACTGACTTACTGCAAATTGCAGGACAATTGGAAACCTCTGCAACCTGCAGCGATATGCAGTAGGATTTGTCTTGAGTAGAATGTGCAAGTTGGCTGTTACTCATTCCATTTTGACTTGAAAGTAGGTATATATTCCTCAGGACTTCCCACTTCTATTTGTTATCATCTTCCTGCATGAGTAAAATGTGAAATTGGTTTCTGAAAATGCACTCCAGGAACCGACCCTTCTCCACATTCTCCACACACATTCTGAGTAACCTATTTGCAATCTTTCACCATGCTTTGAAGCGTTCAATAATGTGATCACGTGGTCAAGACATTTCGAAAACTTGTTTTGTCATTTAAGCTTATTTACTACGCTTATTTCTTGCTTGTAACTCCTCTAGATTTTAATTGTTTCGTTGGTTTTTTAAACTATTCCATTGAATTCAATAATATTCTTAACTATTCAATCCCATGAGATATCAATTATACTCACGGTTGCACAACTCCCAGTATAAAAATTAAGACACCCAGAGTAAACACTCATCAGATTTCTGTGTATCGCTGCAACAATTACTTCAAGCATGGAGTCAAATAATCCACATGTAAAACAAATTGAAAGCATTCAAGTCAATAATGTTGCTCAAGTACCACCGCAAGCTATCTCACTGCGGCATCAGCGGAAGAAGGTGTTCGGCCCATTGGGTCGCTTTTGAAGGGACGATATATGTGGTTCCGACAACGAAAAGAGTTGTATGACAGTAGCTTGCATTGTGCAAGGATTAAATTGGAGGTGAATGTCTCTCCTCGACAATCATTATAACAGCAGTCGGACGTATCGGCCCAGTTGCAAATGTCTGAACCAAGGCAAGAAGCCCTTTAACGCTTGATTCAGCATCCTTGACAATGGAAGGACACTTCAATCAAGTGTGAATGCGTCCAGCCGTCGACCTAAAGTGGCCATGGGGACTTATCCTCATCCAGAGAAGCACCGTATGATTACTTAGTGGCTTATACTGTCACCACCTTGTGGACCAAGTGCAACGCAGCATATGAACTTCATGCTCGTTGCATTGAAAAGACGTGGCCGGAATTGCTATTGGGTTGTACCGAATGTATTTTGCATTTTTGAAACAACTAAAATACAGATTGTGAACAACGTAGTCTGTGAAGTTGGCTAATCTCTTGAAACACCAAGCAATGTGATTCTGTAGCTCTCCTTTTTGCATTGCACACCACTCGGCCAAGTTGTAAGGGTATGTATGCCTGGCTTCGGCCCCATAGGTATACGTATGGTAATAAAAGGAATATAGTTGCAAACATGAATGCGAGTGATAGTAGATGTAGATGTATAGGTAAGATTATCGCTAGAGATCTAAGGCTCGTGGCGAGCCGACTACGTACAATGGCCATTACCCAGCCCAGGTCATGTGCCACTGTGACATTATCCGTCTCTTTTGGCGCAGACTTCCTGGGCTGCATAAACTATTCAAGAGAAAAGGAAACAAAAGCATTAAACAATCAGACTGCATACATACTCGTACAGACTCAAAAGTCCCGCTACCGATTGGCACCGTACGGCCGCTTTTCAGTGAATCCGGCGGATGGGAAAACTCCACCTTCCATTGACTGAGATCTGGAGGTGGTAAAACCCGTGCCTACACCATTTATACCAGGCCTAGATCCAATGAAGTAATAATGTATGGAGTACAGAAGAGAAGAGAAGAGAAGAAACAGAAGAAAGAACGCCCAATTGATAACTTTCCTCCAGTCCTGAGTTGTGAAACTCTATTGACCCATTTCCTCCACTCCCAAGCCTCGGACCTCAATTCCTCCTTATCTCCACTCCTGAACTCATACAGCCACCGACCTGCCATCCAGTACTGCACTCATATTTCATAACATCTTGGTGTAGGTCTTTATCGGAATTGTGAGGGGGGTATAGCTTCCGGTCATGACTGGGTATCGATGGGAGCTTCCACTGCCGGCATAGGTCGTAACTGTCAATCGTATACATCAATTGCGTGTAGTCTCATTGGTGGACACCTAACTTGTAAGTTTCTCTACAATGGTTATACTTACCAAGGTCATGCGACCTTGCACTGTCCGAGCTCTCTGCAGTGCTTCCGCATACTCTGGAGAATATATCTTGCAGCTGGTAGTCATCAGTAATTGGCATTGACTCATAGATGCTGCTTGAGTAGGTAATCGTCGTGGGAAGTCTGCTTCAGTGGCCATCCAGTCGACTTCATAGGTGCACGCGGCTTTAGTAGAATCTTGGTCAACTTCGTAGACTTGCCAGTTGACTTCTTGGTAGACTTATTGGTTTTTGTCGCGGTAGACTGCCTCCAGGTGGGCTTTTGACTTGTCGGTAGGACTTGATCGTGTAGACATGGCTATCTCCCTCTTTTGAAAATTCGTTGCTCTGTCGACAACTTCATCATATTGATTGTTGATTGTCATCGTGGCTCGGTAGCCGTGTAATTTGGAACTCCGAATTGATATTGGGATTCATTGGTGACCCGATACGTAATTTGGTTTGGCTTGCGCTTCATCTGCGGACTATCCTCCTTCAACTTCGGTCGTTCTTCTGTGTCGTCCTCTGTCCAGTGACTACCCTGACTTGCTCTGCCTGTTGACCTACTGTCGTATGAGGCGTCCCAAAGCTCTCAATCTCGACATCATTGCAACGGCGCCTTGTCTTGACTTGTTCTGCCTGTTGACTTACTGTTGTATGAGGGGTCCCAATGCTCTCAATCTCGACGTCATCGCAACGGCGTCTCATCGTGACTTTGGGCAATGATGGCAGCTTTCGCTCCTGATATCGTCATAGCCGTCAGTTCTCATATGTGACTCGCTGGTGACCATTTGAGGGTGGTAGAATGTGCCAATTGCATCAGGTGTGGGCGGTGTGCCATTGATCGATATCTAACACGTAAGCTTCACAGTAGGTAGTCATACTCACCGTGATAGGTGCGCGATTCTGCTCTTGGAAAGCCGCTTGTACATTGCATATGCAGATTTCGGCATCACTTGATTTGGTATTCAGTAGGGTCTCGGTAGACCGCTATTAAGTGAAAGTCATTCTGATGATAGCTTCGGTCTGTTCTTTGGTTGACTTCTCTTGGCCATCTCGGTAGACAGCTTCGGTAGAATTGTTCCACATTTAGTTCGGTATGCCGTTTGGCGATAGTTTTTGATCATTCAGTACGCCATTCGGTAAGCGTCTCGGTCAGTGGCTTGGTACGATAGGGCTCCCGGTAATCCCCTCTGTCTCCATGTGAAGTCCTTCGGCAGTGATATCCGTCACTGTGAGATCTTGGTGATCATCTCTTCGTTGCTGTCTCAACTATCTCTTGTGATGCGATTTGGTAGACTATTTGGTAGACTATTTGGTAGACTATTTGGTAGACTATTTGATAGACTGTTCGGTAGACTATTCAGTAGACTATTTGGTAGACTATTTGGTAGACTATTTGGTAAGCTCAGTGGTCATTTTCAATCTCCTTTGGGACCAATTTGGTAGCCATGTCGCAGTCATTCAGTGGCGTGTTCGGAAGTGATTCGGATGCCATATTGCAGTCGTTCAGTATCTCGTTCGGTGTAACACCGGGAGATTCACCCTAAGTCCTAGTCAATAAAAGCCCTTAGTGACTTCTGAACTAATAAAGAGAAGAATGATTAAAGCTTCACTTAGGATGCGTATAGGATTACCACCCAAGAAAACAAGGTAACTGTTCCGTTCTCTGCTCTCTAAAGATAGTATCGACTAGAGGGAATCATCTTACGCTATCAATATACTGGAGCACACGATTAAAGAGTATCCTACTCAGAAGATCCCCTGAACTAACACACTATCGTGCTCGTCCTCAGACTCCCTTCGGACTGAAGAGTATCGGCCCAGCTACCGGCACGTATACCGAAGGAACGACTGTTCTCAAGTACGATGACTCCAAGTATCGCATTGTTCTCTAAGAAACAGCAAAGTAGTTTCACCTCAGCAGAAGGAGTAGTGCCGACTCAAGAGTATCTTTGTAACCACCACGTAATCGGGCTGGTTCCTCGGACTCAGGAGTATCGTCTTGCTCTCTTCCCAATCAATGACTTGCTTCAACGAAGGTACTAAGAATAACCAAGTATAAACAGTGATGGGGTTTATCCGTGATATAGAACTGAAGGTGAACGTACAACTCCGGACTTCAAGAGAGAAGTATCCTCGTTGACTTCGATACAGAACTAATAGATAATACACGGGAATAAAGTTAAGGCTTAACCTTCAGGTCGAAAAGGTCAATAGGTATCCGTTGATAAATCTGAATGTAGATTACTCAATAGTAGATTATCGATGTCCTTCCTCCATGTCGGTATCGCTGATATATATCAGATCATCCTCACCCTTAACAATCCTAAGACTGTCAAAGCCTGTTTCGGAGTTCGCATACATAACTGCCTTATCATCCTTGCCTTCTACCATTGATGGTCGAGTTCTGACTCCCAGGAGTATTAACTACGTCATCAAGATAATGAGCTCGTATTGCGACACTATTGCTATTGGCAATACCTCGTATGAATACGAGCTTATCTGAAGCCAATTATCAACAAATATGTTTGTGTCACCAGGAGCCAGTGAGAGTGCCCTCTCATATACCCACCAGGTATGTAACGGTTTAATGATTGCGGCAAACGACAGAACCCTTAATTTGACTACACTTTATTGGAGCCAAATATATAGTATTCCGCAACTGAGTTGTTTTGCCATATGTTGAACGGAGAGTATCACACGCCACTCAGGACGTATGAATCCAAGGTCCCATTTGCCCAGACCCAGAAAGTGTGGTCGAACTAAGGGTTGATTTGTATAAGTCCATTTGGTCGACTGGGCTCCGATATACCGATTATTGGTTACTACATATCTTCTGTATGACTTTGCATATCTCGAGATGCTGTAGTGGTTTGATATTGACAACATCTGATCTCATAAGGAATGATCCATTGGAGCATGAGAGAATAGTCATTTGTTCGGCGACCAGGAATAAGGTTTCCTGCCGATAAGGAATGGCCATTGACAATAGAGATCTCCAGACCATTACCGATCTAAAGATGCTACACTTCTTATTTGCGCTTGGCTCGATCGCTGTCGTTGTTCTATTGATGTGAAGGTAGGGTAATTGAAATATTTCCAATAGTTGAACAAATCCGGACGTTTGATCCAATTAGGAAATCCGAGTGATACTTCATGATTTCGGATCAAGAATCCATATTTGGATTCTCGAGTGATCCTGCATGATCCCGGAAGTATACCTGTAACACCAAAGACGTAACATTCGGAACTGCTTTGGTAGCCATATTGCATTCGTTCGGCATGGATCAGGCTCGTTCGACATGTTATCTCTCAGGTGCATTTGTAGGTCTACTGGACGTCCGTCTTATGCTAGGTGAACTTATCGTCTTGGATCGTGTGGTGCGCTCGCTGCCTCTCCTCGGGGGTGCTTGTCGATTCGTCTGTAGGTGTATTTGCCATCACTTGACTCCGTGCACTTATCGTCATTCCCTAAGTCCACTAGTCGATTCATGTCCAGGTGCACTTCCTGCTGCTAGCCTTCTCAATTGGTGAATTTATCTTATGGTGCTTCATTCCTGCACTTCGGGGACAATAATTGTTTGTGGTAGGGGTTGTTTGACATGCCGGTATGGTCATCCCAGTCTGTTGGAAGTCATTGCTCAGCCGGCGACTAATCATGTATAGCTTCGTAGAGAACATCGATTAGAAGGGCTTGATTTGGCATTGATTCCGAAGTCGATTGGTAGTCATCAATTGTCATCATAGTTGTGTAGCTCGGAATCACCCAGTCTGAGTCGGGATCTGATTTGGGAGTATTCTAGGTAATGTACTTCGAAACAGCTGTGGCATTGTATTCCATATTGTAATCGTCATTGTATTCTGCATTGTACTCTGCATTGTAATTGGCATTGTAATCTCTGCCATACGGCACTTGATTTGGTCTCTTCAATAGTAGTCGGGATTGTACTCTGTACGGCAAGGCAGCAGGTACATATATCTGCATCGCAGCATTCAATCGCTAGTCATAGATTGTCATCGAAAGTAAGTATATTAGATAGGGTAGAATGCCACATAACTTCGTCTATGTCGCCATAGTCCAACATTGATTGTCATCCATCTCCGAGCATCTCCGGGATGGGCATATCGGTGCTGGTAAGTCCAATTCTCATAGTCTCAATGATACCTTCTGCAGAACCGTCGTCTCTCGTATCTGGGGCAATATCTCGTGCTTGCACTTTCCCCTTGTAGTTTATAAGTCTTCCACATTCCAAAGTGTGCGCTTCACTCTCAATTGTCATTTGTCTTCGGGGTTATCTCGGAACTGCTCCCTGTATGTTAGCCAAGGGAATCAAGACAAAAAGATGGAAGTGATGGAAGGGAATATCCAGGAGGCCATGCCATTAACTATTCGCCCACACAGGAGCCAAGCCCCACTGTCCAGTTACTCCCTGTGGGTCTCGGGGAGCCGGTGGCAGTCATTCAAGCGTCTCCTCGGAGCAGCTCGTCTGCCGCAACTACTGCCACTGCTCTCTGCTTGTCGCGTCCAGCGCTTGCATCTGTATTACCTGGTGAATCCAGGGTTATGTCTTCCAAAGTCACTCGCAGCAGCCCTATGCATTCCCTGATCTGTCAGGTAAATGCTGCACCGACTTCATTGCTAGTTAGAAGATCGTCGAATGCGGTTGCTCCAAGTGTCTGTATACCAGGACTGCACCCCAGAAGCTTGTCTTGACATTATCATTTTCGGTATCTGAAACCATTGATGCCACTGCCGTAGTCATTGTTGTCATTCCTCTGCTCCACTGGCACTCGGTGATCGCAGGGAGTCAATTGTGCTCAGTCGATATCAGGATTTTGTTTGTGGAACCATGGTAAGCCACGTACTAAATCGTATGCATGCATTAGCATCACTAGTACATCTCATTTGTCTACCGGTGCGAGATAGTCCAAGTACTAGACTATGATCCGTGGCTTCTGGTGTCCTTTGCATGTTGCATCACACATCCGGTCATGGCAAGGGTTGTGATGAGTGCCGCCTGATGTGATATCCTGAGTCACTTGAGAAGCCTCGGTGTCATACAGATGCTGGTTGCGCCACAGTCGACAATAGCTCATATGCATTGCATCACGCCACTTCTGTCCGGTATTGTACTTCGTGAACTATGTTTGCTGAATCTGGCATTTCAGTGCCGTATAGATATTGACTTAACATTCTTGCCCTTGGGCTCTCAAGGACAACTGATGATTCTAGTGAGATCTGATGGGGTTGAACTTCGTCCAGAGTCACCATTAGTGTCTACGTCGCCAATAGTTTTTGCTTGCTGAGTGTCGAACGATTATTGGCGGTTGATTTGTCGATTGCCGCCTTTGTTGTTAATGTAATTACAGTTGAAGATCATCCATATGGTAGGTGAACTTCGATTGTCCATAATGCTTGTACTCTGAGATAATCATACTCATACATCAGCAAAATGTAATTTGGTCTGGAAGTCATATGCAAACCTCCCAGACACTCCGGTAGCCCTCACCAGTGCTTCTAAGTACTTTCAGATGCTCCCAGCCCCCCCTGGAGCTTTGCAAGTGCTCTCAGACTCTGCAAGAGCATTGTCACGTGCTCCTGAAAGTACCTGGAGTGATGGAGGCGCATTCAGAATGCTACGAGATTGACAATTAGAATTGTCAACTTTTGGAGCTGCTGAGACCTCTGCGCTGGTCTGCGGGAGACTTCAAGAGCAGCTGAGACCTCTGCACAACCTCTGCAGGAGACTTGGTGATGTATTCTCACACTGGTAGTTCTTAGGGTTCGATAACCACATGGCGTTTCATCAATCATATTGGTCTTGGTTACAGTTACAAGATTCGCTACATCATAATATGGCATGTATTATCTAAGTCTCTCGATATATATACATACAGGGATACAGGGATAACGGAGATGGACTCAGCGACAGGCAGTATATATTTGGGAGATCCCGGGGTAGAGAGACATCATCTCATTATACAAAATACACACTCTATCGTTCCCAGCTCTTGGTCTCATGCACTCTTGCCGAGCTTTCAAAGATCCACGCAATTTGTGTGGTTCATCATAGCCGGGTATCCCTTCATATCATCTCACCCTCTTCCTACGCTCCTCCAGCCAGAACTGCTCTTTCTCACGAATTCCATTCGGATACGAGGTGAGGTGCAGCGGACTGTATATGATGGGCTGTCAGCTTTCTAGCGCCACCATTTCACCACACTGTGATCGAGTGAACTTAGAGATGCACTCCGAGGCCCTGATCGAGCCAGTTTAGAGATACACTTGGAGGCAGTGATCAAGCGAGTTTGGAGATGCACATGGAGGCCGTGATTGTGTGAACTTGGAGGACGTAATCGTCCAAGTTTACAGATACACTTGGAGGCTGTGATCGAGTGAGTTTGGAGATGCACTTGGAGGCCATGATCAGGCGAGTTTCGAGATGCACTTGGAGGCAGTAATCCAGCAGGTTTAGAGATGCACTTGGAGGCCATGATCGAGCAAGTTTGGAGATGCAATTGGAGGGCATCATTGAGCGAGATTGCAGGAGTACAAGGAGGTGATCAATCTGGAGGCGGTAGTTCGGTAGGGAGGCGCGACGGGAACTGAGACTCTATTCATTGGTTAACTTGTAATTGTGACAATGTAGAAAGTTGCGTACAACATGGTCTGACGCGAGATGAGAGACTGGCTGGGAGCTGGTGACAGTCGATCCTGGGATAATGCACTACACGGTGTATGCAGTACTCAGTGTATACTGTACTCGGTGTATGCTGGACTCGGTGTATGCTGGACTCGGTGTATGCTGGACTCTGTGTATGCTGGACTCGGTGTATACTGGACATGTTGTATGCTGTACTCGGTGTTTACTCTTGATTATGGCATGTGTTAGGGGTTCTCTCCTGATAGCGGTAATGATACATGTTATTCAAGCAAGTACTCTTGACTACCATTCGGAAGTGGATACCATTAGTCATTGAAGCAAAACACCTTCTTGCGCATGAAAACATGTGATCAGTCAGACGGCCTTTAGCGGGGTTACATCTGAGCCGTATGTAATGATTTGATAGAGAGCAGTCCTATCAAGCAGATTTGCAAGATGACGCAATTATGTCGCCATAACCGGGATGTGAAAAACCATCAGCGGTGCGCATAATTATACATTACACCTACTATACCTTGATAGCGGGACAACACATCCTAAGTGGTGTGCAGCACGCGTTATGCAATATGCAAGTACGAGGGATCGTCGCACCTTATCTCTCAGAGATAAGGAATCATGCGCGCACTCCCCGGTTCACGGAAGTCTGGAACCTAAGCATGCAGTGCGTGAGGGATTAATGGCATTGGCTGAAGATATGAGGCCTGAAGCGACCCTGCTCAT
>Ga0307514_10001582_pt1 | contig 26945 bp, 28 predicted proteins | sample 16_EM_MG_FD_203088 | JGI IMG/M metagenome (GOLD analysis project Ga0307514, IMG submission 203088) | Populus trichocarpa ectomycorrhiza microbial communities from riparian zone in the Pacific Northwest, United States - 16_EM | ecosystem: Host-associated > Plants > Roots > Unclassified | place... | reverse complement strand
TGTACACCATCAATCTCTTACTTCAAAGGAACGAGGCACTGTGGGGGCCCGACGCACACGTTTACGATCCGGATCGGTGGTTGGACGAGAGGCTGCAGAGAGTCACAAACAATCCAGCGATTTTCATCCCGTTTGGTGCGGGCCCTAGGAACGTGGGTGGATGAATTGACTTTTCCAAGTTCGAGTCGAGCTAAGGTGTTGCTCGTACAGTGCCTTGGTCAGAACTACGCTTATAACGAGGCCTCGCTGTTCACGATTAGGCTCCTTCAACGGTTCGAAAACTTCACCCTCGCTGAAGATAGACAGCTATCCCCTCCCTGGAAGACAAACCCACCGCCGACTGACTCCTCGAGGCGTGGGATGTTTGGGCCTGGCTGGCCTGGTACGAAGAGGAAGGCTTTAGAGAAGATTTGGCCTGGCAACTATATTGTTTTGTTCGTCAAGGTGTGTTTTGCGGCCTGCTTCGTTCGGTCTTTTGCGTTGTTGAATTCGTCCCAGGGAGGATTATGGGTTCGAGTGAAGAAGGCCGAGTGAAGTAAACCCTCATCCGATATATCGCTTGTCAACAAACGTCAGTTCCATGGATTTGTGTGGCGGGATCATGGTCCCGAAGACCCACCACCGTCCCATTGACACCGTTATCTTTGAGCGTCTGGGGACGGACTGGGTAATTACCTCCGGCGCGACTTTGCGATAGATATCGGGGGCCTCGGGCGCGGGGAAGGTGATAATCTGCAAACCGTACTAGTAGTTCTGAGTACTCTGCGAAAAAAGGTCGATCCATCAGTGCCAGAATGCGAGTCTGTATCATGCCATTCGCAGGAAGAGTATGCTTCGGGCATAGACTGTGGCGGGTAACCCCGCCATCGACCTGCAAGACAGCCGATACCTTTGGGACCAACACCAACCTTGGAGGACAAGATATGAGGCCTAGTGTCCTCATTCCATGACACGCGAATGAGGTGGGAGCGGTAGCTTCGGCAAATGACCCGCACCGCCCAAACTTTCGAGGTAGATCCACAAACGTTTCATGTTCCCCAGGAAGATTTCTCGGCCCATAAGCAATACAGAGAAAGATGTCTAGACAGGATCCTCCACGGTAGATAAATGGAAAGACGCAAGACCCATGTCGGTGATCCCCGTTCCGTTCCTATAGGCGATAACGGCGTGCGTACCCGTTATTCCAGGTACCGTCACTGTGGGAAAAGTTGATAAAAGATTCGGGAGTTGTTGGAGAGTTTTGTTTCCTACCAGTTGGGAGAATACAACCTACGGTTGGAAAAGCTGACCCCAGACCCCGAATCTTTAACCAGAACGTGCCGCGTTACCCACCGGAGGAAAACGCCCAGAATGCGCCACAGAAGTCCCTCGGGACCGGGGGGTTACTCCGGAAGCCCGCGCAAATTTTGGCCCAAAATCCCCCGGAGGTCAGTCGGGTCCGATCCCCCTCGCCCCTTGATCCTTAACGTCCATCATGTCCTACCAAATAAAAACCGTTGCCACAAAACTTTACGATGGCCAGAAGCCAGGTACTTCTGGCCTTAGAAAGCGGTGAGATCTCCGTCGGTTCAGCTCATTCGAGCCCGATGCCTAACGATCCGTCTTGATCAGTGTCAAGGTATTCCAGCAAGAGGTAGACATTCGTTCCTCTCTCGCGTCCAACGAATTTCTAGTTGACCGACCCCCTTTAACGCTTATCCGAACACCGTAGCACTACACGGAGAACTTCGTACAGGCCATCTTGGATTCCATCCAACCAAAGGGATCCACACTTGTGGTCGGTGGCGATGGTCGTTATTTCTCTCCAGAGGCCGTCCAAATCATTATCGAGATCGCCGCCGCGAACGATGTGGCTAAGCTTATCATCGGCGCTGATGGGATTCTTTCAACCCCTGCAGCTTCTAATGTCATTCGGAAGTACAAGGCCGATGGTGGTATCCTCCTTACCGCCTCACACAACCCTGGTGGACCAAACAACGACTTCGGTATCAAGTACAACGTGTCCAACGGTGGTCCCGCTCCTGAGAACGTTACCAACAAGATCTATGAGAAGACCAAGACCATCTCTGAGTACAAGGTTCTCAAGCTTGATCCCGTACGTTTCTACTCATGCATGCGTAACCCTGACCATACCTCGACTGAGCTGCCGTCTCTAGGTCGACCTCTCAAAGATCGGAGAATCCACTTACGGTCCATTAAAGATTGAGATCATTGACTCCGTCACTGATTACGTCGAACTCCTCAAATCGATCTTCGACTTCGACCTGATCAAGAACTTCCTCCTTCACACCGAGGGTTTCGGGGTCCTCTTCGATGGTCTCCACGGCGTTACCGGTCCTTACGCCCGCGCTATCCTCATCGATGAGCTCGGTCTCCCCGAGTCTTCCACCCAGAATTGTGTCCCATCCCCCGACTTCGGTGGAGGACACCCCGACCCCAACCTGACATATGCTCACACCCTGGTAGATTCTGTCGAGAAGGACAACATCGCCTTCGGTGCCGCCTCCGATGGCGACGGCGATCGTAATATGATCTACGGAAAGGGCGCGTTCGTCACCCCTAGCGACTCCGTTGCCATCATTGCGGACTGGGCAGACTCGATTCCTTACTTTAAGAAGGGTGGCGTCAAGGGTTTGGCGAGGAGTATGCCAACCAGCGCCGCCATAGATCTCGTTGCCAAGAAGAAGGGTTTTGAGTACTTTGAGGTCCCTACTGGTAAGGTCTCCTCCCCATAGTATGGGTCGCAAGTTGCTGAGCCGCTATATAGGTTGGAAATTCTTCGGTAATTTGATGGATGCTGGCCGCCTCTCTATTTGTGGTGAAGAATCTTTTGGTACCGGTTCGGACCACATCCGCGAGAAGGACGGAATCTGGGCAGTGATCGGTATGCTCAGCCGATGGTCACCCTCTCGACTTACTGATCTTCGGAATCAGCCTGGCTCAACATCCTCGCTGCTGCCAACAAGGCATCTCCCAATAAATTGATTGGCATCAACGATCTTCTCCTGAGACACTACAAGATCTACGGTCGTTCCTTCTTCTCTCGATACGACTACGAGGAAGTCGAGTCCGCTGCCGCTCAGAAACTTGTCGACAATCTCGAAAAGGCGATCAGCACCGGTTCGCTCGTTGGTACCGATCACAAGTCCAAGTCTACCGGCGCCAGCTTCAAGGTTGCCAAAACCTACAACTTCGACTACACTGACCCCATAGATGGAAGCGTTAGCAAGAACCAAGGACAAGTCGTCACTTTCGAGGATGGATCTCGCGTCGTCTGGAGGTTGTCTGGCACCGGAAGTCAAGGAGCCACCGTCAGGATGTACATCGAGCGATACCTCGCGGCGGAAACAGATGAGAAGGAGTTGACGAGGGACGCTCAAGATGGCCTCAAGGGGTTGATTGAGGTCGCTCTTGAGCTCAGCAAGTTGACCGAGTACCTTGGAAGGGACAAGCCTACTGTTATCACATAAACCCAACGGTCGATTCAAACTGAGAGCTACCCGGAACCAATAGGAAGAACAACTGACCCTTGATGTATTTTTACCTGGAATGCAAAGAATTAGAATGCTTTCTCAACGACATGGCGATTCGAACTACTGTCACCGGAAATCACGTCAGGGTTGATTTGGCAAGCGAAGCCGTACCGTTTTCCTATGGCCGTTGGGTTCATCAAACTTGCCGGAAAACTCGTAGCGTGCGTCTATAGCATACGAACCAGCCAAAGCTATTTACCTCGTCGGACTTCTCCGTTCGTTTCGCAGATGCGACTTCGGAGTTTCGTCACGAGATTGATGCACGATGCTACGATCTCCGCCCACCCAAATGTCACCGATGTCGGGAACAATTTACTTACTAAACTCTCGATTGTTAGAGTCGGAGACCACAACGCCTACCAGTTTCTTGGACCTGCATACATCACAGGCTTGACCCGAATGTTGTTTTTCCAAGTGGAATTAAATTGAGACGAACTATATAAAAGCCATACACCACTGTAAGTGGAATGCTATCTCTCTTTCACTGTCAACCGCCGTCTCGCAGCCATGAAGTTCGTTCCGCCGTTTGCGCAGTTCATATGGCGGTGTTGCCCACCCCAAATATCGATAAACGAGGCGGTAAGTCATGAAGAACAGCTTGACGATCGAACGGAACCTAATCAACGATTTTACCGTTATTACGGGCCGCAGCCCTACATCAACTCACGTTGCGACTTAGAGTAATGGTCACCTCACCGGGAGCGACCCGATTAGCATCGAGAGCTGTTTTCTGCATGCTTCAGAAGGAGGTCTCGGTTGTGCGCTGGATAACGCATGACGGACCCTCGAAAAAACAGAGCCCGTCCCTTAGCCCTTCGTGCGAGGAAAACTTGACAACACCTTCTCCACCCGTACACCGGCTTTCATCGTCCCAGGATTTTCATCATTCGACCAATTTTTCACCTATTGAAGCTTGAATGCTGATCCCCTTCGTTTCGATATATGTTCGTTTCTGCACCAGATTTTGACATTTCTATGCAATGCTTAAAGACTTCCTGTATACAACGTACTCTTGTTCCGTCGAATTAGCTCACGAAAACCGCATTCCCAGGCTTCCAAGACGTGAGGGCCAAACGAGATATCCTTACCCCGCTATGAAATATTGAACACTCACCATGATCACTGGGGAGAGCTCGCGGCCATGGCTAACCAGCCAGGATCGGAACGACGACCTTGACGTGACTTACATTACCACCGCGGTTTGCCAAGCACTGATATGTGCAATCCAAGTTGGTGGTACAGTCTCTTGACTGCGTGTTTACGTTTGTTTTGACCGTCCAACTTGGTACTAGATGCGACGGCCATGATGAACACCCTTCAGTTGAGCTGTCGATCACCACCATCCCACTGCGGAACAACCACTGTTCCTGATTAGCTGCGCATCGAGTGGCTCGGGGTCATTGACATAAATATCATCGACGCGTCGTCTGAGATTCCCCTCGTCGCACCATACTCACCACCAGCGCACCGATGAGGGGATTGTTTCTGATTCTGTTGGCAGCGGTCTCCGTGGTCATCGCCACCCCGGCTTACGACAGTCAAACCGCGTTTAAAGCATCTCAGGAAGAACTCGTATCCGTTTCGTCTGCGTTCGACAAGATCGGAGACGACACGAAACAGTGGGCACAAAATGGGCGTGACTTTATTCACCGTGATGGGTTGACCTGTGAGTCTGGCCACCCACTAGTTCCACTTCGCCGTCGAGCTTATCTATCTATCCAGACGAATTGGTCACGCACCCCGCATTCAGCGGTCATCGTCTCCGTATAACGGAACCCAAAATCTGTGACCCGAGTGTGAAGCAATACTCAGGCTACTTTGACATTGCTGATGGAAAGCACTTTTTCTTCTGGTAAGTCTTGGTTGTCACGGTCTATCAGATCGTCCCCAATACCGCTCCAAGGTTCTTCGAATCCAGAAACTCTCCGGAAACCTCGGATTTCCTATACTGGACAAATGGTGCGGACGATCCAAACCTTTACCAGGATCTTGGCGTTAAACATCACACATGCACATTTCTAGGTGGACCGGGAGCATCATCATGCATTGGGTTGTTGTTCGAGGTCGGACCGTGCCGAATCGCTAACGAAGGAAAGAACGTTACGTGGAACCCACACAGCTGGAACGAGAACTTTAACATACTCTTCGTCGATCAACCCGTCGGTGTCGGGTTTTCCTACCAAGACGCAGATGGACCAAAAGTCGACAGAAGTTGGCAAGCGGGCGAAGACATGTATGCGTTTTTCCAACTCTTCTTCTCTCGATTCCCCGAATACGCCGGTGCGAACTTCCATATGGTCGGGGAGAGTTACGGAGGAACTTATGTTCCAAACTCGGCCGCGGCCGTTTACAAACACAACAAGGCTTTGGAAACTCAGCCCATCCCAGGGTTGAGGAAACTCAACTTGGAATCAGTGATCCTTGCCAACGGGTTATCCGATCCATATATCCAGTTCGCCGCGTTTGGAGAGTGGTTGTGCGAAGGGCCGTACCCGATATTCGACGATCCCAACGACCCGCAATGTAGATCTTGGAAACGCAAGGCTGAGATATGCTCCAAGTGGACGCAAGCGTGTTACATCTTCGGAACGAGATTCGTCTGCGGTAATGCGGAGAAATACTGCTGGAACAATTTCATTGTGTACTTCGGGAGTAAGCGCGCAGTATTCTCCCAGTACCTCGGAAACGTTCGACTGATTGATATCTACCCATGCAGAATTCCCGATTAACATGTACGACGTCCGCAAATCATGCGACAGATCCCCGGACAAAGACGGTCCCTTATGTTACAAAGAGGCGGAGTGGATACCTGTCTGGCTGAACGACAAGGATATCAAAAAGGAGTTAGGAGCGAACCCCGCTATAAACTTTACGTCCACGAGCCAACAGGTCCTGGAGGATTTCCTTGCCTCGGGCGATTTGATGCATTATTCTGCTGGCCTCCTCACTGACCTAGTCAACGATGGCATCAGACTCTTGGTGTATGCAGGCGATACTGGTAAGACCGGGAAGCTGCTGAACTCTCCCCTGTTCGTGGGCTCAAGCTGTTATAGACGCTGCTTGTAACGCTTTGGGTCAATCACGATGGGTCGAGAAACTCCCCAGTGTTTTCCGCAAGGAGTATGCCCAGGCTCCCACCCTTGCTTGGAGGGTCAAGTCGACCGGGGAAGTTGCAGGGACGGTGAGAACCGTAGGCGGGGACGGTACAACCGCTGGAAATATCACGTTTGTTACCATCCACGAAGCTGGCCACATGACACCGTACGATAAACCCGAAGAATCTCTCGTTCGTCTACACACGCTCTCCCCTCGTCTTTTTGTTTCTGACGGGATCGGTTTTTTTCCAGGACATGATCACAAGATGGGTGAAGAACTTTCCTCTCACGGGTTGATCGATGATCTATCCCAATGTAAACCGGATATACGTATTAACCCACCGATATCTTGTTCTAAGTATACTGGTGAATGGAAGGCTGGGCCAAACGCCGGGTGGATCACCGTGTGAAGCGGGTTCCACGCCGCAAAGAACGAACGCCGAGATCGCCTGATTGGTACACGAACCCACGAACAGCGACCACGAGTACCCTTTGCTCACCATCACAGAAAGACCCGAATCACAAAGCAAAGTGGTCAATTCGAACGTGATCACTGCTACGTTCAGAGTGGACTGGTAGAAACTTTTCAGCACACACTCGAGCACACACATCCCCATCTTTTTTCCATGCTACGCGTGTACGAGAACCGAAGCATTGAGTCGCCAACTATCCGGGTCACTCAGAATTGATCCTGGTTGACTGTTATAGACTTCAAATATAGTTTAGAGCTCCATTACCTGAGAAAGAGGCTCCGGAACTCACCTAGACTCGCGGACAGTCACCCATTGTATGCAACAAACTTGTCGTTATCGGTTGCAGGCTAATTACCAATGTAATGGTATATTGTTTTTTCGATCTCCACATACCCCGGCATATGGATATAAGCAACAAGTCTTGCCGGGCTTCGCCTCGGCTTCAGTTTATGATCTGGATAAATATTCCGAGGGATAAGTACTTGTGTTATCGTTTATACTCATGTTTATCTATTTTCTAACCTCCCCGCAATTGAAAAGATTCGAAATAATATCATTGGCATTCGTTGTTACCAAAGGGGTTCTCTGTACGTTACGTTCTTCGTAGTTGAATGTTCCAAGGTGGGTGATCGTACAATTGTGTCTGAGCGACGCCGGATTCTCGATAGCGCGGTGTAAAGTTGTCCGTGGGTGAATACATCTTGTATAAAACTGTGGATGTGTGACTTAGTATGGGAGATGCTTAGTACGGTCTGTGGTGACGAAGAGGTCACAATCATCGCACAAATTGTGGGTGAGCTATTTGGAAATATAAAATAAAACAGTCTACGTACTGCGCTGCAGACTCCACCTCACTAAACACCAATGGGATGGTGCTCGATTTCGCGTCCAAAAATGTACCGGTAGCAAGGTACTCATATCTGCGGGTGGGACAAAGTGGCGAGTGGATTGATGCCGCGCGATGGAATACACGCTGGATGTTCATTGCCGCCGCGGGCTGCGCACCAAATTGGAGCACACCGTAGGCAGTCGCAGTGCCATCCCAACAGTATGCGAGATCCGCGGATAGCCGAGAGGTCCTATCGGGATCGTGAGGTGGTTCTTCTCGCTCGTGGATACCGCCTGGGATCGCGGGCGGGAAGGTGTAAAATGTCGGGTGTTGGCAATGGTGAGCCCCACCATCACATGATCTGATGGACTTGGACGAAATTCCGCCCCTCAGCACCACAATTGACGGAAATGTGGATCCTTTGACAGATCCTTGACAGTCTTAGGGGGGGTGTACTTCCGAACCCGAAGCGTGGCAGGTTCGTTGGAGATGATGGTTGCCCTCAATCTCACGGCGATCTTGATGTGGGAGAGATCTTCGGCGTCAAGAGTAACCGAACAGATACAAATAAACGCCCGCCATCTGCTTATTTTACTTCTTGGACGCGTCGCATCGCAGTACGTGGCTCAGTCTTATCCCCAAGTGCCGCCTAGGAAACAGACAACGAGTTAGGAATACTGAGCTACCACATGTACATGTAAGCCCTCGCCGGTGAAACTCTTCAAACACCAACTCATGGCATCAGACTGTCCACGACTTGCTGATTTCCCGGTCTCTCCCCGCTAATCAAAACTTGTTCCTAGGGTTCGAACGTTCACAGGTTGAGGCATGTGGGTTTAACCGGCCAGTGGGGCTCACCCTAGGTGGGAAGGCGAAGGTATAAAAGCCAAAACACCTAGTATAGGTGATGAAGAACCCCATTCTCCACGCATCTTCTTATCTCCTGCACTCTCCCTCTCTGTGTCTTCCTCACGCAGACATGAAGTTCCTCCCCCAAGCCATCGCATTCTTCGTCGTCTTCGCCGTTCAAGTCGCGGCTTTGCCCACCACCCCCGCAGATCTCGCTAAACGAGGTGGTAAGTTGCGCGTATAGATGTACCTGACGATCCAGCTGAATGCTTATTATGGACGTTCCGTTATCGTTAGATATTGAGGGTCGTAGTCCTGACCCACTCTGTACGTCCTCCCCTCCCTGTCGTCTATTTCTCTCTACCGTACCGTGAACTAAGCTCACCTGGTTGGTACCTTGATACACTCATAGTGTACAGAAGGGACGATGCGGATAAAACAGATTCAATCGGCGAGGGCTTTTAGAAAATTTCCGGGCCTCGTTCCTGTTCTTCGAGGACAGGCACTATTGCACTTTTTCTTTAGTGGGGTGTGCCTCACCGGATACGGTCATCGAGTGCATTTATTTCGTTCATCCTGTATGCTGTGTTCTAGTCTTTTGACATGCGGATAACGGACAGTGAGATGCCCTGCCATACGTGAAGAAAGGAAAAGAAACGTGAAGAGGTTCGTAATCACTGACCGCTGGCGCCGTCGGGGGAAAAAAATCTCACCAACCAGGTTCGAACTAGTGACCTTGAGATGATTATCCAATTACAGTCTCACGCTCTTCCAACTGAGCTATGGTGAGGACACGCTCTATATCTTCATTCATTATACCTCCCTTGCCAATCGCTGATCACGCCGGACCCCATTTGGCTGATATCAGTTTGGCTGCAACACAAACTGTGTTATACAAAAATACACAGATAGTTTCGATTACATCTTGGAGCCCTCCACCATGAACAACTCGTACAAATCTTCAGCAGCTCTCCCGATTTCCTCGCAGAACTCCTTGTTCGGCAGTTCCTTCCTGGACGTGATGGTGTACATGAGACGATCTAAGAAAGAATCCCCGCAAGTAAGCACCTAAAGAATAGAGACGATGGAGACGAAGGCAAACGAACGCACCATCAAATCCAGTCATATAAGCCACTCCAAACCCATCCGGAACGACTTCTCCCCACCCGTAAGCTTCGAAGATCCCACTAAAGACGGCAGACGTGCTCAAAACCCAATACTGACTTCTCTTGAAGACCGGATCGTCGAACAGTGCGACGGTCCCGACCTCATCTCTCTCCATAACCTTCTTCAATCCCAGAAGATGTCGGTCGAAGCCTTGGCCAGAGCCAGCCGCTTTAGCGGTCTCGATGTGTTTCTTGGCCGCCTCTTTGAACAGGGCCTTGCGTTTGCTCCAAGGAGCGTGCGGGTTGAGCATCGATTCTACAAAGGCATCCGAATCGGAGGAGATAGTTCGGATGACCTCAGTTCGTCCTTTGTAAAACTTGCGAGTCGAAGCAGACTCATAGGTACCACCCTGACGCTTCTGACCGAGGGACCTGAGGAGACGAGCATAGGCGAGTTGAATGACCATCTGAGCCCACGAATCCGGGGACGTTTGGAACTTCTTGATTGCAGCTTTCCCGTATTTGGTGAGATGGAAAGACAAAGCTTGGGAATTCACAAGTTCAAAAGCGGCAGCTGTAGCATCTTTGATCGCCTGCTCTGTCTGAGGAGTGATGTGGAAATCTAGGGCCACTGGGGCGACAGTAGAGGTCTCAGAACCCTGATCGAAGGCGGGATCCTTGATCATCCTGACCACCTGGTCGCACAACGTGACCTAGAAAAAGGTGAGCACGCTCTCATTTGAGAGGACATAGAGGACTTACTGTTGGGGTTCCATCCATCACAGAGTGCTCACCCATAAGGCCAGCCTTGGCATTATCGAAGACGATAAACTCGACCGGCTTATCGACCCATCGGTTGCGAAGTCCAAGTTCAACACCCTTGTCGGTCCTGGTAGCTGCGCCGTGCCATAGAGCACGAGAAAACTCGACAGCGTTTGAAGGTTTCTCAGTGTCGAGGCAGACTACGAACGCCGAGGAATGAATGGTATCGATGGTATTAGCATTGTGGGGGTCGGAGCGGAGGTGTTCGTAGTCCTAAGGAAAAACTCAGTAATAAGAGCATATTAAACGTCAAAGATACTCACCTTGGCCCAGACATCCCGATTCGACGCTGTCAATAAACCAATGGCTGGGTATTCGTGCGTTGTGTTGTCTAAGATGTGTTCAATTTGCCTGTCGAGATGTCAGCTCCGGTTCACATCACAAACGCCATTGGACGTGGCCCCTACCTCTCTAAATCCTGCGAGCTAAGCAACTTGCCGTCCTTGAAGGGATCTAACCGCCAGAAACGCCCCTTCCTAACGAGGACAACATGACCAGAGTCTCCGATATCGCCCTCTCGAGCGTACGTCACACTCCAGTCCTTTCCACCAATACCGGGGACGCGACAGCAGTCGAACATCCACCTAGCGACATGCCAGATGAGCACCGAGGGTGAAAGAGAATATATATGGGGCTGAAAGCGTACCTCCAGGTGTCCATACACCAAGGATCATCCTTGGGACCTTCGGGTGGGACCTGACCCAACTTGAACTTTTTTCGAAAGAGCATCGCCGCTCTGATCAAGTTCGCGGCTCGAGATACTTGAGTCTGGGGTAAGTGTGATGGCTGGTCCTCGAACCCATCTATTGCGATCGTTAGATCTGGTCCACAAGAGCAGCACCACGCCGAACACTCACAGAAGTATGAGACATTGACCACCACGGAGTCTCTGTACGCCAAATACGCGTCGTTGTCCCACCACTCCTCAAGCCAATGATTGGTTTCATCGCGCCTCTTCAGAAGACGTTCATGGAGCTTGGGGGCCAGCCCATTGGCGAAATCGTCGACTTTGGCCACAGCCGCATTATGCTCCTCCGCAGAATGAGCGATAGGCTTCAAAGACTCCTTGAGCTTCCTCAAGCTCTGTTCGAGTTCAGGGACCGGCAGTTTTGACAACTTGGCCTGAGCGGCGAAGGTTGGCCCGGGAAGGGACAGCGGAGCCTTGGCTTTCCAATTTTCCGGGGGCACCATCGCAGCTGTTGACAAAGTTGTAACCCTACGGAATCGGAACCCAGATCGAAGCAGTCGACCGTTCGTCAGTAAGCTCGGAGCCTGCAGAAAGCCCAAGAAAACGTGAGTAAAGTTCCATTACCGGGCGTCTACCGCGGGTTTCACGTGTTAACCTGCCGAAGGGAAATATGCTCACCAAAGGCATCGGTCAGAGTATCTGGCTGAGTATCGGACGTGTTTCCGAGGGTAGAGTTACACGAGGATGAATGTTGAGGGACGGGGAGGAGAGGACAATGGAGGACACGTAGAAGAGGAAGGGAAAAGAGCTCAAACATCTGTCACAAGAGGAAGACTCGGAGGTGACGGGAAGAAATCCCATGATCAACCTCTCCCGGTTAATCCTCACGCGCACGACCCGGTTCGGCGGTGTTCGCATGTATGCGTTTCTGCTTCAGTCGCGGAAGTCACGATGGTGGTACACTCGCTCGCTCCCAACTTTCCCCTGACAAGCAATAGGGCCGGCGAGCGGCAAAACCCGGGACGGAGGAAGCCCAGACCGAGCAACGAACGAAGACACCAGGAAAGGGGGGAATTCAGATATGTCAAATAAATTAGGGTCTGGAGAGTAACAATAATGGCTTCAAGGCACGATAAATCGGCATGACTACGGCGATAATATGGCCCCTTCCCAGAAGAATGAGGGCGGTAACCCGGACCAGTTAGTGCGCTGAGGACCACCCGTTTGGATCTAGGATATTCACGCCATGTACGCCAGTCTTTTGACGACAGAGGGCTCGGTGCGGCTACCCTCGTACTCAATCTATTGAATCCACCCTGGGTGACAATGTTAACGGGAGATGAATAAATGAAGGAGAGGCGTCACATCTTGCCAAAACGACGATCAGGCCCGCGAACCAGCACAAGGGCTGACCTGGCTGCGCTTCAGGCATCAAGGCTGATCCGCCTTTTGCACCAAGACCGGCTCCATAATATTCACCCGCAACGTATTGCGAACCTATCCATCCCACGGACTCTACATAACGTTCGGGACGCTTGATTCATCGTCACTGCGGCAACACCGGCCATTGATCAGAATCCCTACCATGTGATCCTGGGAACGTTTCACGTGACTGCCCGCTTTTTTCGTTTTCTGCAGGACGGAGGTAAATGAAAAAACTTCAAGACCCGGTACTCTACGAGTCCCGGGAACGTTGTCGTGGGTGAACTCGTTATATGTCAAGAATTCCTACAGCACCGAGCGGAACTCGAACCTGTGCCCGGAGGGAAAACAATGCGGATTTTGTCACAAGTACCACTTTCAGGGCCCTCCGGTCTTCCAGTTCTACACAGTGTGGTGATAACGGGGTTCCAAAGTGGTCCTGCGTGGTCGGGATTTGAATAATCTCGTGTCTGTGGTTTTGTTCGCCAGATCTGTTGGTACGTGGAAAACGCAATTAATTCAACCTGATATGAAGATGGATTGATCCTCCCAGATCCCCCAGTGATGGGCGAAGGGCATGAAGAGTACTACATCCTCCTCAGGGGCTGTGACTGCGATGTGCCAATTCAATGCAACTGCTTTAGATGCTCCACACCAGTGACCGCGTTACATAACACCGACCGCGCCCATTGACAAGATGATAGTCATGTAGGCTAGCCGTCGGAGGCTGACGTCGTTTTCAGCCCAGCTCGCTCGCTGGCACGAGTCACCTGTGTCGTACTTCTTACAGTGATCATTGATGCTCGTAGCCGACTGGTCTTCATTGAACACAACCATCGAACCAAGCGAAGGAGGAAACGGGAACGACCACGGCCAAGGCCACTTCGGGCTCTGCTCGGCGCGAGGGCGGAGTCATGGTCAACCGTATCCGCACATGTGTGATTCCAGCCCCTTTGCAACTTGAAGTCCTTTTGACAAACCAGGAAGATCAAAGCACTGAGGTAAGATGGCCTCATCACCAGTAGCTTTAATTTCCCTTCTTCTCTGACCACAGTTGGCAGAGTTCGGCGCTTGGACCACAAAACATCAGAAACCCGCTCTTCAAGGTGGTGCCTGACTCGATCGATAACATCCACGGGAATGGTGTCGGTACCCCACAGAAAAACGGGGGATGAAAACCTGCCTTAGAAACCGTGGATTCAGATACGGAGGGTGATGGGGTTTGGCGATTATTGAACGGGTGATTCGAGACCGTGTCTCAGGGGAAAGCCAAGTTAAAGGAAAGATGGAATTGAATGCACAGCCCTGTGCTAGCGGTCAGTGAATGAATAACCTGCTCTTCCAGCTGTCATCGATTCAGCACCAAATCGAAATCCCGTAAGCACACTGAGGATTCGGTTCTGCACTACGCTGGCCCACATCATAACTTCTGAGTCTTCCTTCAACTCTCCTATCTACACACGTTGCAATCGCACTCGAGTGCTACTTTTGAACTAGGTATTCCATCTCAAGTCGCAATCACAAGCACCGAATTCTCGGTGGAAAACCCTAGTCTTTCGAAATGTTCTCGTATGTAAGATGGTTGCGACACCCATGTCCCGGATTCTGCCGTCGCTCTTATCCGATCATTCTACTCTGCCACGAACCAAGTCCTCTTCCAGATTGACGCGTTTGCACGAGGCATGCCATTGCAGGATTGCCGCTCGCTTGCATTGGGAGTTGGAACCTTTCTCATAAACTTCATGCCTCGCGGTTCTTTCAGAGCTGCCTTGAGTTTCGACTATGGAAATCAAGTCCCGACGAGCTAAGGAGCGGCGAGTGGGTGCTGTCTCAGCGTTGACTGCGGCTATCGAAGCCCTAGGTCTCGCCAAGGAAATCTCGGGTTTCATCCCAGCCAGTGCTGTTTTTGGTTCCGTCAGCGTTATCCTAGCAATGATTAGAGTGAGCTTCCTTCTGTTTCATTTTTGCCAAATTGATCGACGGCAGACCGAAACACGGCTAGGACACGATGGTCAATCAGGTGGACTATGTCGAACTTGGGCTGGCCTGCGCCGAAGTCTGTACCACCCTCGACCGGGGATTGAACGGGAAGAAGTTGGATGAGCTTAACAATTCCGTGTGCGAGGCGATCAAGCAGTTGACGACGTGAGTTGCGATGGCGAGACACGCTTTGAGTAGCTCGTTGATAATGTTTTCGACCCGACCTCAGGGCTGTAGCCGAGATCCAAAGGAAGGTTGTCAAGCAGGGCAAACGAAATGTAATCTCTAGGCATCTCCACGCAAAGAACGACAGGGGGGAAATCGCGGCCTGGAGGTCGGACCTAGTGCGGATACTTCACATCTTTGCCGTGTGTCCTGTCATTTACCACATGGCGATCGCTGACTGTGTCCTCAGACCGAGCTCACGATAAATACATATGTAACTATTTGTCACACCAGAGCTGACGTTTCTAAGCTCGAGCACAATGCTACGAGCACTCACAGCATGGTCTCCGATATTCATCGCATCGTGGTGAAAGACCAGGAAGGAAGTGATGACATGGTGGGTGGCATGCGGACCTTATCCAATACATACTCACTGTTTCCCAGACTCAAAGCAGGTCAGAAAACTCGACCATCAACAAATTCCCCACCTCATATTTTCTTCCAGCACACCCGGCGAATTGCCTCCCCCGGCCCCGAGGGCATGTTTCGGACGTGGCAATCTCATCGAGAAGATTGCTGGTCTGGCAGAAAACCTCACGCCCATTGCCCTCATCGGTGCCGGTGGGATTGGAAAGACCTCCATCGTCCTGACTGTCCTCCACGAGAATCGCATCAAACAACGGTTCGGTGACCACCGTTACTTCGTTCGTTGTGACCAGTTTACTCCCTCGCGCGTTCATTTCCTCAGTCGGCTGTCCAATGTTATCGGTGCAGGCATCGAGAACCCCGAAGGCTTGACTAGCCTACGTCCATTCCTATCCTCCAGGACGATCCTCATAGTACTCGACAACGCGGAGTCCATCCTCGATCCTCGGGGGAAGGATGCACAGGAGATCTACGCTGTGGTGGAGGAGCTGAGTCAGATCGACAACATCTGCATTTGCATTACTTCACGCATCTCCACCATTCCCCCGGACTACGAGACTCTCGACATACCGACATTGTCGATCGGGGCCGCACGCGAAACCTTCTATCGCATATACAAGAATGGCAATCGGAGCAAAGCCGTCAACAACATCTTGGATCAACTCGATTTTCATCCACTGTCCATCACCCTACTTGCGACAGTCGCACATCACAACAAATGGGACACGGGCCGATTGGCGAGAGAGTGGGAGACACGACGAACGAGCGTGCTGCATACGGAGCACAACAGGAGTCTCGCTGCCGCGATCGAACTCTCGCTCGCCTCCCCCATGTTCCAAGAGCTTGGTCCTGATGCCCGGGGACTTCTCGAGGTCATCGCTTTCTTCCCGCAAGGCGTCGACGAGAACAACGTCGACCAGTTATTTCTCACGATTACAAATGGACCCGACATCTTCGACAAGTTCTGTATCCTCTCTCTGACGTATCGGATCAACGGGTTCGTTACGATGCTCGCGCCATTGCGAGATTATCTTTCCCCCAAGGATCCAAAGTCATCGCCGCTCCTCTGCATGACCAAGGAACGCTACTTCGCCCGGATGTCGGTCATTATTGACCCGAACGAACCCAACTTTGAAGAAACGCGGTGGATCACGTCGGAGGACGTCAATGTTGAGTACCTGCTCGACGTCTTCACAACGATCAACGCAAACTCGGATGAAGTCTGGGAAGCCTGCTCAAAGTTCATGACACACCTCGTTTGGCACAAAAGGCGATTCGTTGCTCTGAAGCCAAAGATCGAAGGACTCCCAGATGGTCATCGCTTCAAGCCGGAATGCTTGTTTCAGCTCTCGCGGTTGTTCAGCTTGCTTGGAAATCAAACGGAGCGCAAACGACTACTTACTCAAGCCTTGGGACTTCAGAGGGAGCGGGGGAATGACCATGGTGTCGCTCGGATGCTGAGGTACCTATCTGATACAAACCGGCGAATGGGCCTCGAAAAGGAAGGGATACCACAGGCAAAAGAAGCATTGGAGATTCTCGAACGGGTTGGGACCACGGTGGAACAAGCAGACTGTTTGAGGTACCTCGCTTCGTTGTTGGCTGACGACGAACAGTTCGACGCCGCAGAAGAAGCCATATCCCGCGCGGTTGACCTCCTCCCAGGAAAAAGCAACCAATTTCTGGTCTGCGAACTATATCGCGTCCTCGGCGAGATACATCATTCCAAGGGAGCGACGGAGAAAGCCATTTACCATTTCAAAACGGTTCTCGGAATCGCGTCCTGTTTCGACTGGGGTGGTCAGCTGTTTCAAGTCCATTATTCCCTGGCGGCACTGTTCTACGACGAGGATAGGTTCGACGAAGCACACGCTCACATTGAACATGCCAAGTCGTATGCGGTCAACAGCCCACACGATCTGGGCTACGCGATGGAGCTGCAGGCTGGGCTGTGGTTCAAGGAGGGCAGGCTCGAAGGGGCGAGGTCTGAGGCTCTGCGTGCCGCGGACGTTTACGAGAAGCTTGGGGCTATGAAGGACGTGGAGGATTGTCGAAAGCTTCTCCGGGACATACAAAGGGAACTGGACAGTCCGGCTGCCTCTGGTCGGTCAAACTTCAGTTGTGAGCTCCTGAATATGGCGCGATTTCCTGCGTGTATTAACTCTTCGCCCTCAGCTTAGGGAACCAAGTGATAGCATCGATTAGAATCAATCCTCCCGAAAGTTGACAAAACCTTGTCCTTTCGCATCGCCTTCCCCTGCTTCGCTTGCACTCACACATATTCAGTTCCTTATTTAATTGGTTCCATATTTGCTATTTCACCGCTCGTCTTTTTATCCGTCCCCGTGTTCTGCCTCCCGCGTACTGTGTGCACCGCTGTGGTACTAGTAACACCCCTATATATATCAGCCCTTATCAGCTTTGCTAGGGATGGTAATAATCCCTCACGCCTCCACCCCCGCCACAGTTTCCCCAACAACGCTTTGAATCCTCAAGGTCGAACGTTGAGACACGATGCTCCCCTACGAATTTACTGCAGACGATGCCGATGTTATCCTTCGTGCCTCACGGTGTGACGTGCCACGCGATTTTCGCGTTCACAGAACCATCCTCTCCATCGCATCACCCGTGTTCAAGGACATGTTCGACATTCCGCAACCGATCTCATCGACGACCCCTGCCAGAGAGAGCAAGATACCGGTAATCGATGTCGACGACACGCCCGAAGACCTTGAGGTGTTCCTACGCATCATCTACCCGTTCGGGTCACCCCCAATGCCCACCCTCGACGCGATATCAGACGCCCTGGTTACGCTCGATAAGTATCAGGTGCAAGGTGGATCACTGCAGCCGCTCAGGTTGTTACTCGTATCCCCGGAATTCCTCAAAACCGAACCAATTCGGGTCTATTCCCTTGCATGCCACTGGAAGTTCAAGGAGGAAGCAGATCTGGCTGCTCCCCATACCAGCGCCCTTGATGTTTTGGCTTGTGCCCGAGAAGAAGACATCCGACGCTTGACGGGCATGGAGTACCATCGCATCCTGATCCTGGGAAATGAGCGGCGATCGAAAAGCGTGAGCCATATTTTCGATGTCCCCGGAACTTGCAGCGGCTGTCACAACTACAAAAAATTCTACTCTGCGTTCCGCGATAGGCTCGTGGGGGATTTTGGTGGTGATTGCCGTTTGTACTATGACTATGGAAGATGCATTGTCCGTTGCTTCGAGATTGCGGTGGAAATGGAGAAGAATGGGGTAACGGTGGGATGCGGTATTGGACGAGACTCTCACTTGGGGAGGTTCATCCGCGCCCTAGCAAAAAAACTGAGCGATCCCTTCTAGGCTCCTCCCCGCGAAAGGTAGTGCCTCTCCTGTCTCGGCGAATTTTCAGCGCTAAGACCGACAACAGATAACGTCGTGGCCCGCATTTCGAGGATGTACACGAACAGGGATATCTTGTTGAGCTTTTAAACCCTTGGTTTCTTGTAAATTTCTGCTCTCTGCCGCCTCCTCCCATCCACACATTGTCTCGTATTCGTTGTCTCACCACTCATCTGTAGCATTCTGCCTCGGCTGTGTTGTATGCTCCCCCCTCCTCCTCCATTGTCATATTGTTTTGTGTGTGTCCACGTCTGGGATGACTCTTAGCTTGTTCTGATTTCTTTTGAGCGCTGGTTTTTACACATTGCGGGCGGCGAGGTTCAGATCTTCAGAGTCCACGATCGAACAGAACCTACGTCGACACCTCACGAAAACATATGCTACTTCTGAATTTCAACTCGGACAGATCTTCTACGTCATAGATTCACAGATTCAAATTCGTACATGGGTTAAGATTACGTCGAGATCTTACTATAGCCGGCCCCTAAGCAAAACCCACCGACGCGCAGCAACGCCGGATATCTCGAAACACCAGATCTAAGCACTACACTACAACTAGTCAATCTAGATCCCTCGGCTGGAGCTTGTGAAAAAAAAAAAAACAAAGATTAAAACACATGTGTTCATGTTATCTCCCCTCTGGGAGCGGCGGTCCACATATAACATGTGAATGTAACATGTGATAGTCGGGTCATTGCGAGTATTTGGAATTGTATAAAAAAGCTTTTTTACTCATATATGTGGATACGTATAAACTTGTATATGCGCGTGATACGACGATGGGGATGGAATGAGATGGGGGGTGGATGAACATAAGCCGAGCACAAGAAATAAGAGAAAAGAAATCTTCTAAAAGTACATATCTGTACGGGTGAGATAACGCGAGAACAGAAGCGAGAAGAAGTCGATAAAAAAACAAAACAAAAAGGGTCCATTGGAAATATATACGCGTGACCCAGCGAACGCGGGCGAGAAATCTACAACGAAAAGGACCAACAAGAGGCCGAGTGGGAACCGAGGAAGACCAGGATGCGAGAGATGAAGGGGGTCATGGAGGGAACATGTGGCAGTTGAGAGTATAATATCATCTTTGTTGGGGAGAAGGGAAGAGGAGATAAATATCACACTCAGAGGTGCGAGCAAAGAATGGGGAAAAAAGGAAACGACGTCTCTGAATTATAACAAGATTGATGTTTGCAAAGGTGATAAGATTATGCAGGGTGGGTTTCGTAGTAGAGACCGTCACAAGGAAAAGAACGAAAGTAAAAACAACCAGAGCGGTAGAATACTAACGAAACAATGTGAGAGGGGGGACCTTGAAGGACCCATGGATGGGGATGAAGAAAAAATGTAACAGTGGGGGAAATATAGACACCGCAGCAGACGCAGCATGAGGTGGTACAAGGGGTGGTATTGGCTCAAAGAAAAAAAAAGGGGAGGGGGACAGAAAGGTAGCCTTGCGAAGACGCAAATCAGAGACAAGAGAACCCAGAACAAGAAAGTTCAACGTCACATACGTGCAAGTTCAGCGCGACAGAGGGGGGAGTACAACAGAGGAGGGAAACAGAGAGGCCATTTATAGCTGTCCAGGATGCCAGAAAGATCCGATGAGACCCTTGGCAGAATTCACCATCCCCACCGCGCGACCGACAAGCCCAGCGGGCTGGTGGTGGTTATCATCTGCTCTAATCTCGCGCTTACTATCACAATTCACAGCGACATCATCTGTCGGCACCTCCGACGTGCTCACCAAGTCAGCAGAATCAGGTAATAAAGGTTTGACAGCCAAAGTGGGAGAGTTGGCAGGTGTCGGATTCCTCGATCTCTGGACCTCTTCCTCTTCAGGGATCGAACTTGGAATGGCTATCGGTCCCGTCCTGCTAGGCTTGGACGGCCGGCTATGCACAGACGTTGACACCACGGTACCCGTCAGATGGGGCCAGGGCGGAGGTTGAGGGGGAGTCTGAGGCTGGAGCTGGATTGGTGGTTGCCCCTTCTCCGTATGATCATCGCTTCCCTGTGTAATCGTCGATGTCGAGTCCGAGTTGGGACCGAGGGTAGACGAGTTGGAGTAGACGGAGACGATCGATTTTGACATCGAGTCTTGTAGAGAGGAATAGGAATCTGTGTGGGCTGGGACGTAATCGACACCCCTAGTTGGGCTCGAGAGATCGGGAGGACTCAAACTGGATGAGCTGGAACTGCCGTTTATCCGTCGTCCAGTCCGATCTCGGCCACGTTCTCGTCCTGGCTGATGGTAGACCGATCTCGATTCACGTCCAGAAGATTGGGGACCGATTCCGATGGTGGAACCACACGGAGAGATGCTACCGATCGGGGATCCGTTGCTCCTGCTGGACCTGGAATTTGAACGCTCCCTATCGGAAAATGACGAGTTCCTGGTGGATGACCTGCCTCTCGAGTCTGATCTCGAATCCGATGATCTGGTATGGGAGGTCGAGGGGCTTGTCGTGGAGCCGCTGACAGAGTTGATACACGACGAGGAGGAAGTCCTTCCCCGTACGATGGTGTCAGGGGGAGCCAGCAGCTTGTTGTCGGTGGGCACGTGATCACAGGATGAAACACGTCGGATCGGAGAGGATGGCTTGTGGGACACAACAGCTGTAGATAACTGCTCAGGAGGACGGCTGATGCGATCTTGTTTGACAAGCCCAAGTTTACCTGGGTCGTCATGTTCGGGGTTACACCGCCCAACGTTAACACTCTCAGCGCCGCCGTGAGCGTAGCGGACAAAACCGGGACCAGATTGGCCATCAGCAGACCTAGTTCTGACGATTGTGACAGGCCTTCTGGGGAAGTCGTCCATAAAGTCGGGCTCTTCCGTCAGGTCAAAAGCGTCTTCGGTCTGGCTGATCTCTGGGCCGTCAGATATCGACAAGGGAACAGAGCGGATGAGGGAATCTTGATGATCAACGTTCCAGGCACCAGATTTAACAGCATCCTCGGAAGTGGGCTTGGGAGAAGCAGGAGGAATGCCAACGCTGGGGATGTTTGGACTGGTGTTTGCACTTGAAGATGACTGAGAGTTGAACCCGCGGGGATCAAAGTAATCAGCTTGTCGCTCGTAGATATCCGGAGTCCCCGAGTGGCTGCCACCCCTGGGATAGGGGCTGTATTTTGGGGTCCTGATCGGCGGAACGTAGACGAGTTCGACGCCAGGAGACTGAGTCAAGGGATCGAAGGGACTGAACTGGACGTCGTTGGTTTTCAAGATGGTGGGAGCGATGTAGGCAATCGTGCGTTGGTCGTCGCCATAAAGGGTGGTAGTGCGGTCTGGAGAGGAGGAGTGTAAGGTGGGGGAGAAGGTTGGGGGACCGGAGCGGGATGACGATGAGGATCTTGATCGGGAGGAGGAAGTCCGCATCTCTAATACGTCATCCGAGTCAGAGTCGGAATCCAACTCGTAGTTTCTGGGGTAGTAGGTTTTGGACGATAAGGGGACGCGGGGGCCATCGAAGAAACCCTCAGAGTCCTGGTCATAGCTGTGGCACGGATAAGGTGAGAGAGACGATTAGAAAGCGGAAAGCTTAGGAGGTGAGAAGGGACTGACCCGTCGTCTTCAAATACCTCGTCTACAAATCTGGTTGAACTAGTACGCTTAGGCTTCGGTTTCTCAATGGCGATGCATTGTTCCACGAATGTATTGAAGCTGATGTGTTTCCTCTTTCCCGATTGGGAGTTGTGGAGAGCAAGGTCTTGCTCGCTGCCAGTTGACGTACCGGGTGATGAAAACTCGTCGATCGATAAACCGGATTCGGCGGGCTCCCTGGGTAGTACACGGGGAGGGGAGACGTTGCGGAAAGCATCGCGTGGGGAACGTGCATTGAGGATGTGGGTATCGCTTTTGGTGTGGATGAGTAATGGGCGGCTGAGGGGAGGGGAGACAGCTGATGATGGCTGTTGTTCATGTGATGCTGGCGGCTCGCTTGGGGAAAGTTCTCCAAAATCAAAATGCGGGGCAGGGGGGAGACAGAGAATTTCAGTGATACTCCGGTGTTTGAGAATTGGTTTAGTATATGATACGTTTGCGGTGGCCTGTGCTAAAGCAGGCCGTATTAGGGCAACAGGCTTTGGGAGGGGTTCCCAGTCCGAGCCAGGGTGTAATGGGCCATATAGCCAAGTGACGTCCGAGTCCTTGAGCCTGTAAAACGAGTTGAAGTCAAAAAAAGGGTTGAAGAGACGAGAAAAGTCGATAGACGGACCAATTGAGGGTTTCGGGGCTGATCGTCTTGAGTTTGTTCCTCTGTTTCCACCAGGTTCTCCAACTAGCGTTCTCGAGACGGCAGCCGTTGGTAATAGCGTTCTTCTGCCTGGTCATGTTCTTCCAAGAAGACCAGACGTCCTCCTCGCGCCATTGGTGTGATAGGTAATCGACCTGACCGGTGGGGAGGGTTGTGACGGTGGAATCGTCGGGGGCAGGGGCATTGCCGGTGACGGACACGAGTAGTAGGGGAAGGTAATTTGGGGCCATGGCGCTCGGCCGAGAGGGATGTTGTGAAAACGTGTGGGCGTCGTGTTGACTGGAGGGGAAGAGAGGTGGTGGACTGAGGGGAGTGAAAGGGAGATTGTATGGGCCAAAAGGGGACGGAGGGGATGGATAAGGAACTTGATGATACGTCAGGAGAGGGTGGAGGGGAAAGTCAAGACGGAGGGTCTGGACTGGAGAGGGGGGGGAGGAAATATTAAAGAGCTCAGATGATGCGATGAAGTTTGAGAAGGAAAGTTGGGTGGTCCCTTCGGCTCTTTGGACCGCGTCTATGATTTTATTTTATTTTTATTTTTATTCTGTTTATAATAATCTTATCGATTTCTCCTCCGCCCTAAGTAAAACATGGTCGCCTGGACATGTGATCACCCTTCCCCTCAAAACGTGCCCCCGGATCTTCCATCTTCCGTTAGCCTCGTCCTTTTTCTTTCCCTTGCTCGCTATTTCCGTTTTCCATTTCCCCCGAGATCGACCCCACAGGAATCTCACAAACATCTCCTTCTCCCTCTCGGCCTTTTTTTCATCTTCTCAAAACTCTCATGTTCACGGGACACTCGATGCCGTTACCTGTTTGATGCAACTCGCACACGACTCTATGGGTAACGTCAACCTCGCGCACATTCCCCACGATGTCTGCATTCAGTCTCTTCCCATGGTCCGTGAAACAAGTCGCCGAATCCAACTCTTCAGCGGGCAATATCGCCGCACACGCCACCGGAAATCGTTCCCTACCGCACGCCCAACGTTCCGATGGCCCTCCGTCTGCAGACCGTTTCTCGAACGGTCCTAACGTTTCCTCGGCGACACATTCGTCGCAAGCAGGTTCAAACTTTCAACGACGGAGAACACCGTCAGTCTCTACATAACGTACACCTTCTTTCTGATCTGCCAACGCTCATCAAGGGGATGCGAACGTTTACGAGAGCCTCTGGTCGACGCTAGCACCTGTCTCTGCGGGGCAGTCGGTCCGCGTTTTTATCAAATTCCTAACCTCCATCTTGCTTTGTACACCTGCAGAACGACCCACTTCTCGTTCTGTGTACCACGATAGGGCGGAAGAGGAGCACTTCCGCATCAAAGAATGTTCCCTCTCCATCCTCCAAAGGTGGAGCGACCCACTCCGAGGGCTGTCTCCCGGAACTTGAGGCGTGGCTACGCTCTCTCTCCAAATAAGTGATCTGACACCGGTTTGATCGGTGAGTCCTTCCAAGACACTAGTGTGCCTTTTTGGTCCCGGCCAACAGCGGGTTCTTCGGAACAACCTTGTCCCATTCCCTGCAGTTTTTCTTTCCTGCAATTAAGTACTGCTGCGGTGGCTCTGACGACCGTCTGATCCTCCCCGCCAGAACGGCGCGTTCCCACCTCTGCACAGTACATACTTAAGGTAGGGGGGGAAAAGATCTCGTCTGTCCTCCGCAGTCGGCCGTGACGGGGGCGTGACAAAAAACCCTCGAAATTCTTCAAAAACTCGTATCTCATTAAATACTTATCGTACAAACATACGGAAAGTTCGAGCTTGTAGCGGCGTTGCAGTAGAACATATCTGCTTGTTTTCCCTCTCTGTCTGTTGCAGTAATTGTCGAGGGCGACGAAACCGAGATCCCCGATGTTCGGTGACTCGAGTTGAATGAGCAGGACCCACCCGAAAAAGCTTATTAATAGAGGGAAATATCCGTAAAACCGCCAGAAACAAAAGTATCCGCAAAGCACTATCCTCTCCTTAGACTGACAGTATGCCCAGAATGCAGAGCGTTGCCTCAAGTTGTCAAGCTCAAGATAGAACCTGGTCTGACGATGGGTACGAGGGCCGAAGAGAATGTGCGTTATGTCACTTCGCGATCATCGAACAAGGTTAAACTGCTTTGGTTTACAGCAGAAATGGGCAGAACGCGGCGCAGGCGAGGGGGAAGTGCATGGTCATTGCGCACTCCCTCCCGGTTGGAAGTCAGACCTCGCAGCATCATGTGTAGGTTGTTCGCAATGCGCCAGATATCTTTTTCACTGTAACAATCCCCTTGCTACTCTACACCTACCCGTCTACAACGCGAACGATAATTTCTACCATTTCGTGGGAATTGCCTGACTATTCGAGTTTTTTCGTTGGAATACACGGATTTATGAGTCAGGTCACACCTGGTCACGGGCGTCTGGAGCTGGATCTATGCACGAGATCTTTTCCCCCCCTACCTTACATGCCCACTGACCGCGAACGTTGGACGCCCTCCCCATCTTCCGATGACGCAGCGTATTCCATTCATCGTCCCATATAAATCACTGTTTCTCGGCTCATCCCCAGTCATCCCCCTCCGCTCGCCTATTTGACCCCACGTCACGTGTGATGAGAGCCACCAAGTTGAACCTTCCGCGGTGGCGCATCACGATCAGTTGCGAATCTTGCTTGACGAGTTGGACGTCAAAAAATGAGTTCGTTTCTGATGCACGTTCACACCGCTCGTCCAAATGTAGTTCTAGGTTGATCTTGTCCCTCTCCCTTATTGTCAACTCTGCAAGCTCACAAGAGTTCTTGTCGTCAGCATGCTGAGCCATTCTCTCGGACTTCCCGTTGGTCCTCCTCGATCGTATTCGACGTGTGGGTCCTTCACGTGGTCCACGCGAGGGACAACGCCCGCCTGTCCCGCATATCTGAAATGTACCGCCGTGGCTATACGCTCTCTAAGCATGAGTTTCGGATTCTGAAACATTTTTTTTTTCACCGTCCAAGATCCGTGAATGTCCGCAACTCCTCCGCCGCAAGACGAATTAAGTTACATGATCCGGGAAGCTGACCTCGACAATGCCGCTCGTCCGTCTGACAGCGACAGGCGGGACGGATTTTCGCGCTTCGGCGTTCATCCAATCGGAGATCCGGTCACATAAAACACTGTACCATAACCTTCATAGCAGACAATAATCGTCTAGTCATATGCGAGGGCAAGGTGCCACTTCATCTCGGGCGGAAATTACGACGAACGGACGTTCCGGCGGTCGCTCAGATCCCGGAGCTTGTAATATTATTCGCGTGACCCTGAATGTATGGATGTGCTTCCACGCAGTTCATGCGCGCAGCCTAGGGTCCTGGGTTTCATCCCTTCCTCTCTCTCGGACTTGTGTATCTATCCGACCATGTCATTTCGGATACGATGTCAATCCCATGTCGGCATATACCGTCGTCACTGATGACGCGGGGCGTACGGCACAACCTAAACAATGTGAGTAAGAACCATGTCGTTCCTTACAATTCTGACGCTTACATATGTGTAATACCGTATCAAACTCCAGCCGCATTTCGATCAAAGTTACCACATAGTAAACACGCACCTGAGCAACACGACTCTGAAAAGGAATGGGAGCTAGAGGAGAAGCCTGCGGTTCGCCGTCTGCGTTTCGAACTTACATAAGGTCTCAATCGAGCCACCTCTGAGATCTGAGATCTAGGAAGGTTCGGGCCGAGCTTCGCTGTCTCTGGGGAGTTCGGGTCCTGGACAGAAGTTTGTCGTCCGTACAAGGTACGGTTATTCGATCAGAAGAGTTTCTTTTTCTTTTTTGAGAAAAAGAAAAAAAGAAAGAGGTGGAAGGTTTCGAGAAGAGGAGAGCGGGGAGAGGGAGATCGAAAAGAAAGATCGACAACGTTTTTTTTTTTTTTTTTTTTTAAATCATTTCTATCCCGCA
>Ga0307514_10001581_pt1 | contig 26953 bp, 26 predicted proteins | sample 16_EM_MG_FD_203088 | JGI IMG/M metagenome (GOLD analysis project Ga0307514, IMG submission 203088) | Populus trichocarpa ectomycorrhiza microbial communities from riparian zone in the Pacific Northwest, United States - 16_EM | ecosystem: Host-associated > Plants > Roots > Unclassified | place... | reverse complement strand
GTGGTGGGGGTTATGAGGGGGGTGGTGGGGATGGTGGGGTCGTGGGAGAGGGCGTTGGGGAGGGTGGTGACCCAGTCAAGAGGCCAGATTGCTGTGGGGGTTGGAGTGGTTAGTATGAAATATTTGGTGGGAGGGGGAGAGAGGGGGAGCTACCCATGAGGTCAACAACGGAAGGCTTGCTGCCGCCTAGTATCCATTTCTTTTCGCCGGCGAGGAAGACGGTTTCGACGGTGTGGAAGAGACGGCGCATTGATGCTAGAGCCTGAATCCATAATAATACAATTAGTTACTCATAGTTACCGGGTAGTGAAATAAAACTGAAGACACACCTCTTCTCTTGTTCCACTCATCGCTCCTTTCTATCCATCGCAGACCGAACACCGTCAGCCAACATATATAACCCTCTCTACACCCCCACACCCAGACATCATTCATTCATCCAATCACTCACCGCCCAAAACCTCCTCCTATCCTGCGTAAACTTCTCATCCTTCATCAGTGGCAAATTCACCGGCAACAACTTCCCTGCCACCACAAAAACCTCATCTGCCCAACTCTCCACCAGCCCCATTACCGCCCCCACATTTATCCCCCCAACTTCAATCTCATCTACATCTGCAAGGAGCTCCTTCCTCCCACATCCCTTGAGGGTACAATATGGGAACCGCTTTGCTAGCTCCTTGAGTATGAGGCTCGTATCGCAGTAGACGTCTTTATCAATAGCGCAGACAGGGATGCGACGGTAGGTTATGCCGAGTTGGGCTGAGAGGTCAGGGCGGGGGAGGATTGGGGGTTGGAGCTGGTGAATTGGGGGGGGGGTTTAGCTGATACCTGCTGGAGGTTGGGAGCGGTGGAACTTACGCATTGAGTGAATGGGATTGATCGGAGGCGGAGATACCAGAAAGTCTGCACAAGGGAAGGGAAGTCAGTGAATGGATCACCATCCGGTTATATATAAGCTTGTTAAGAGTTGTTTGGTTTTGACTAACCTTCCGCGCATAAGGGCTGAATGGGTAGTGGTATAGGATGACATTAGGCTTCTCCAGCATTGCGGCTATTATTCGAGTTACTTAAGTATATATACAGCAGCTCTTCTTTAGAATCATAGAGGGCAGCTATACGTTAGTTGAATTGGTGTATTATATGCCCTATAAATGGCTCTTGTTATGGACCTCGGCTGTCACATCACATCACAGAACAACTCGAAGCGATAAAACCCATGTTACATTAAACTAAAGCTACTACTCGGTGCTTATCCGCTGGAGCTGGGGCTTTGGCGGGGTGCTGCAGGGGCAGGGATGCTTTGTGCATTCCAGACCAATAACCACTATCGATCGTCTGACCGGAAAACAATAATTGCCCTCCTTGGTCTTCACTCAATCCCATGTTAACCAGTCTCGAACCCCCTCTTGCCATCCATCACCCCTTCTTGCCATTTATCACCCCTCTTGCCATTGGTCCTCCTCTTACCAGATCTTTAATCTCTAACCTCTAATCCCCCAACCCTGTAACCAGCCCTAAAAACAAAAAACTCAAAATAGAGTAAAGGAAAGGTATTGTAAAAGCGTACAAATAAAATAAACAAGTAAAGAAAACGTTTAACTCCAATCCGAACCCATACCGTGCTGAAGCAAGACTTGTTCCGCCAAAACGTCGCAGAATAAAATTTTTTACGAATGAATAAAGGGTAACCTGAAGGTATGAGGTGGAGAGACGCCAGAAGTCAGAGATCCATTGGCGTATCAGTCGCATTACGTAGCATGTACAAGGGAAATGGCGTAGAATGTGTTTGAGGCATGCAGTTACGTTGTCTGCTCTCCGTGATTTATTAAGCGCTCGGGCCCAGAACGCTTTTTGACCACTATCCAAACTGTTAAGGTCCTTTAGTGAGTCTCACCACACGGCTTGTATCATTGAAGAACCTAGAACGGTATAGGGAAATCTCCGCTGCTACCGTCTCAAAGTCGTTAACCTTTCTTGCACGCATGTCTGTGATGAGTTCCCGTAGACCATCTCTATACGAGTTTCTGACAGCATCGGTGTCGCCTTCCATGACTGATCCTAATTCGACGAGTATTTCATCATCTTAAAGCAACAGAAAGGCGGAACCTTCAAATCAGCCGATACCTTCCAAGAAACATGTTGATAGAAGCGATGGAGGTTGGTGTGCGCGGAAAGTGATAGAGACGGTAGTGACTAATTGCTCAAAAGCCTCTGCAGTCGAAATTTACCGAAAAGATACGATAGGGGTATAGGGTAGAAAACAAGGAAGCGCTTGGGTAATCTCTCAATACGCACCAGTCAAGGCGATTTGTCGGAAATGCTGCTTTGTGCAACTAGTGTCATTGCATTTACCGCCAGATACCTCATAAACGCAAAAAACTTTATTGGGATCAATGCGATTACTGAATGTCAATGATCTCCATCCACCTTCAACCATCTTGAGATACTGGGGGTGGTATCGATATGAGCGGAATTGCTTTAAAGGGCTCTCATATTCAGTGAAAACATTGGGAATAGCCTTGCACTTATCAGCCTGTTGGGACAGTGTGTAACGCGGGTATGAACAACTCACCTTCGCGCCAGGCATCGGCGTGGCAGTTGATGCGACCGTATCGTTAGTATCGACAGTTATAAGGCCGGGCCTATTCACTCGTTTTTCTGGTAGAACCGCTGGGGCCGTAGCTGGAATGGAAAAAGGCGGCTTTGGCAACAGGATTGTAGATTGGATGGTTGTGGAAATCAAAGGTTGGCTCTTGTCTTTCCCTTGAGTGCCCCAGGGCATGCTTTTCACCTCTGGAGTTTCAGGAGTTTTACCCTTGGGAATAGTTGATGTGGTGGGCAAGTTGTCATTGTCTTGCATCACATCATCACCGCTGTCCACTTCCATATCGACACTCTCTTCCAATATTTCACCCTCTTCCGCATCTGACGCGTCGATATCCATCTTCTCCCCTGGGTCACCATCCACTCCATCTTCAGATCCTAGGGAAGGCTCGTAGGGTGGTGATTCAGAGCCATTTCTGGTGTTCTCAAGAGAGGGCTCATAAGGTGGTGACTCGGGCCTCTCAGTTGTGGCTTTGCCTGGTTGCTCGATAACACTTTTTGGTAGTTGACAGAGCGGTAATTTAGGTTGTTCTCCTGCCGTTTCGGGTATGAGGACAATCTCTGAAGCCTCCTGGGTCATGTCTGGGGCCAAAAGGTAGATTGGTGACTTGGGCCCCTCCCTCGCAACTTTGGTCTCAACACCTTGAGCAATGTCGTCTAGAACCCGTTCACTCGTAGTTCTGGGATTCAAGTTATCGTTATTCACCGCATTATTAGTATCAATTACCTCAGCAGTAGGAACCAGAGGCACTTCTTGAGCTTTGTTAATGGTTTCGGCGTTGGCCGAAGTGTCAGAAAGTTGTCCGGTTTTGGCAATCCCTGGGGGTTTTGCTTGAAGTACTAGCTGTTCATCAGCTTTACATCACCATGAAGAATACCCACCCAGTTCAAAAGCGGGATAGGGACATACGCACACTCCATTGCTTTTCGTTTTGATAAGAGGAGCATTCTTAGCCTTTCTGCTTCATCTCTCATCTTCTGGCTTTCGCCTTCTTCATCTACTTTCTGTTGGCTGCCTGAGGAAACAGGGTTTGGAAGGTGTGCGGAAGGCTGTATCACTTTAGTTTGCTCGGAAACTGGGGCACTTTCCACTGTAATCATTAGTTCTGCGCTGGGGTTTTCTTCCAGTGACAATGTCGCTGCAGACGAGCTAAGAATCAAAGTATCACTAGGGGATGGTGCGCCGAGCCCGGGAATTTCAACACGCATTGTTCCCTCTGACTGAGAAAGCTTTGATGGAGAAGGTATCGGCGGTTGTGCGGAGGGTAGAGGCAACAAAAGGGAGGAATTGGATCCCAGCCCGGGGATCTCTAAAGGCGTCGCAACACGTGCTGGAGTACCAGCACCAGTCGGTGTGGCTGTTGCAGAGGGTTTTCTCTTCTTCTCTTGCCGGGCTTGAATTTCCTCCCTCAGTCTCCTAATTTTCTCCTCTGTGTCCTGTAACTGTCTAGCGGCGTCTGTAGTGCCATTGGCAGCTGACGGGGTTCTTGCTGGAGGGGATTTCCCATTGCGTTCAGGTTTAGCTCCCCCATTGATAGCAGGTGGTGATTTCGATGCTTGAGAAGCAAGGCGTATGCTGTTTGGCCGTTTTAGAGAACCGTTGCTGATAGGCTCATCAACTTCAGTATCTTCATCTTCATCTTCTGTAAGTTCAAAAATGAAGGGCCCCTCCTTCAAACTCCCAAATCGTCTCTTGGGTTGTTGAAACGCCACTGACTCAGTATCAAAGTCCGCTGCAACAGGCCTTTTCTTCCTAGTAAAGGATCGGTTATCGGGGGCGTCTTTCATGATAGTATCTTCGCTTTGAGAAACCACTACGGCGCCGTTTTGGGAAGTTTCATGTGTGGCAGGCTGAATGTTCGTAGACACAGATGCCGTCATTGGGGTCTCTGGAGCTCGCGGACCAATGTCCATATTGTCGAGAAGTAGTCCTGGGATCATGATGTGAGGTCGTGACGATATCGTGGACGAGGTACATGGAGGAGGTGGGAGGGAAGGTGCTGGGGTAACTCGTGGTGGTAGGGAGGGGAATGGGGGTGTCGGGATAGCTGGCAGTGGAGGCTTTGCAGGTAGCCTCATTTCTTCAAACTTCTGTTGAAAAATCCTCTGTTTGGCTTTGACCTGCTCCAAGTCCCCCTCCTTCTTCCGTGCTGCCTCAGCTTGCAGTCTCTCCTCCTCTTGCTTCTTCTTCTTGGCTACAGCCTCCGCTTCCTTTTCTCGTTCCTCTTGCTCTTTCCTGTCCTGTTCTTCCTTTAATTTTCGCGCCCGTTCTTTGGCCCGCTGCTCTTCTTGCTCTTTCAGTATCAGCTCCTGTTTGCGGAGTTTCTCTTGTAGAATTAAGTGCTTGGCCTCCCGGTCCCGTTGCACTTGTTCCTCTCTCTCTCTCTCTCTGGCTTTCTCTCTCTCTCTCTCCCTCTCCTTCTGTATCTCTATATTGCGGTTCTCTTGGGCAACCTTAGCGGAGACATCTTCATTCTGTGCAATTTCTTCTACAGGTATAGGGAGACCAATGCGCTCAAAGACCTGTCTTAGTACGAATGGATGAATTCCCGCATCTACAATATCCTTAAATGTCATTTTCAGTGGTAATAGATTCAATACCGCTGCCTGCGCTTTCTTGCGCATTTCCTCCATTTGCTGCGGGGTATGATTGGTGATAGCAGAGTTTCCACAAGATGTCAAGCCGGTAAGAGGAGTTGCAGGGGAACCAGGATGGCCTTGAGCTACATTCCATGTTAGCACCAATGTATTGTGGGTTACTCGACTGAAAATCCTTACCATTCTGGTGAAATGCTGGAGGATGAGGATTTGGATGAGATGTATGATTTACAATCCTGTAAAGTAGTGGTTAGATCAGGGATGGAAAGCTTTCATCAAACACATACCAGGACTGTTCTCTTAAATTGAGGGCTGAAATTCGTGCTGTCAGTGATTCTGCTGCGTTGGTTCGCGGTGAGCTCGACCCAGTATCATGGTAGCGAAGCAACGACGCACCTTTCCGTGGGACCGCGCCTCCGGATAGAGTTTCGTGGGATTTGTCCACAAACTTACCATTGCTGTTTCCGGTATTTCCGTTCGCTCTGGCTTTCAGGTGACCATCTGCTTCCACATCTACTTTTTCCGATGGCCACTTTGCGTTCTCCATTTCGACATCTGAGACCTCTCCTTCTTCTCGGTCTCCCTCCACCACCTCAACTGACAAATGATTACAGTTGGCATGTTGGGAACCTACATTGGACACGGAAGGTGTCATTTCCGATAGTGGGGGAAAGTGAGTGAAATGAGGTGCTGAAACCGGGTGCTGCTGTTGGGGCCTAATGGGACCATTTGGTTTTCCTGGAAATGGGGGTCGCGACATGACGAAGCCCCCACCAAAAGCGGGTGTTGGTGGGTAATTGGACATGGTGATGTAGAGGTAACCTCAATGCTGATCCTCGCTGGAGTCCACTGGCAGAAGGAAAAGCAAACTTGGGTTGCCAGTAGGGAATTGGGAGTGAAACTGGTCACTGTACACGCAATGTAAATATGTTAGACCTGTTCAGTTAGTAGCGGATCGTTCTTGTTCTTCAGATGAATCTGATGATAGTTCTCAGTCTCGTCCTCCGTCCAGTAAGCTTATTATTATTTTTTCTTTTTTTCCTTGTTATTTTCTTCCTCTTGGGTCTACTGGAGGGTTATTCTTGTGACTGCATCGAGTGCTGGGGCGAGTCGAGATTTCACATGAGGCGATGCAGGGTCGCAGAGGGGGAAGAGAGATGAGTGGAATGCTGGGTATGTAGCGATCTTGGCAGTCACCCTCACAAGCGAGGCGCTTAAGTAATCAGAGGGGAACCCGACAGCCGCCAAGTCAGTGTCGGTCTAGTTTGGTTGGCGCTGTCACACCCCGCTGATGGGAAAAGTGCCTGATTCGGGATATTTGTTTACTCTGATGCAGTTGCGAGCTGGATTGGAACAGCTTTTCGCACGACTACTGCAACGAGAGACTCCCACAGTCGGCGTCTCGCTCCCGCCCCATCACACCTCCGCTCTCCCAATCAGGTTACCTTTCCGCACTCGTTTCCCAGCCCACATGTGCCCTCCCGATACCCAATAGCATCTTAATATACCCGTTTCCTTTGTTCTGCCTTATCCTGACTGCTACTCCTCCCATCCAACCCTCACATAGCTCGCTCGTAGCCGCTATGTCTGGTCCGAATCATACCTCTAGCTACCCATGGCGGGGCCACCAAAAATCCTACTCATCTACGAACAGTCTATCCACAACGCCCACCCCATCCTCGCCCTGGCTGCTTTCGAAAACTGGGTCATCGACTGCTGGGTCGGAAATTGCAAGGGCTCGCAGAGGGCAGCGAAGCAATTCACCCACTCGAAACTCAACATCAACATTTGCTCCAAGTTTCATACGAACGGTCGATCTGCTGCCACATGGGCGTCCGCGATCGGGGACACTCGATTCAAAGCATGGAGGCCCAGTGCAGAGTACCCCACCGCTTGGTGGAGGAGACTTTTCTGGTAAACGATATGTGTGGATCAAAGATCCAACGGTAGCCTTCACAAAAGCTGAGGTCATAGAGGACGATGAAGGGATGTTGACAGTTCGGTGTGAGGACGGGGTGGTATGTGTAGTAGAGGCAGCAGTGGTAATTAGGGCAGAATGTCAGCTAATAGAACCTATAGGAGAAAGTAGTTCATGTCGATAATGTCGACAAAGTCAATCCTGCGAAATTCGATAAAGCAGATGATATGGCAGAACTCACTCACCTGAACGAGGCCTCAGTTGTTCATAACTTACATATGCGTTATCAGTCCGATTTGATCTATGTCAGTCTTGAATCCCCCTTGAAGTTTACAATAGCTGATTTATTTATAGACATACTCTGGTCTCTTCTTAGTGACCGTTAATCCCTATTGCGGCCTCCCCATTTATGGTAATGATTATGTTGCAATGTATAGAAATCGCTCCCGTGAAGACACTAAGCCGCACATCTTTGCAACGACTGACCTTGCTTTTCGCAACATGCTGGAAAACAAGGAGAATCAGTCAATATTGGTCACGTGAGTCAACCAATTAGCATAATTACCTCCCTCCTACTCAACTAACATTCCTATATAGTGGAGAGTCTGGAGCAGGAAAGACTGAAAATACAAAAAAGGTCATTCAGTATCTGGCAGCAGTTGCATCTGACGGGTCGTCGAATAAGCTAGGCACCCTGGAGAAGCAAATCCTGCAGGCCAATCCCATACTCGAAGCATTCGGCAATGCACAGACAGTCCGAAACAATAACTCGTCTCGTTTTGGTAAATTTATCAGAATTGAGTTTACTCGGTCAGGGCAAATTGCTGGTGCTTTCATTGATTGGTATCTTTTGGAAAAGTCAAGAGTTGTGACTCAAAGTTCAGAGGAACGGAACTATCATATCTTCTACCAACTTCTAAGAGGCGCATCTAGGGCAATGAAAGAGGCTTTCTTGCTTGGTAATAATGGTGTGGAGGACTTTATATACACCAAATCAAGCAACAAGTCTATTGCTGGCGTTAATGATGTCGATGAGTTCCGGATCCTTCTCGATGCATTTGAGGTGATGGGTCTCAGCGACGATGAGCAATTTGATATATTGCGCGTTGTTGCGGCTGTTTTACATATTGGAAATCTCGAGATTGTTTCGGAACGTCGAGGTGAAGAGGCCCGGCTGGTGGACAAGTCCCAGGCAGAACGATTATGTCATGTTCTCGGAATCCCACTCGAGCCTTTTGTGAAGGGACTATTAAAGCCAAGGGTAAAGGCTGGTAAGGAGTGGGTCAATCAATCTAGAACTGCTGATCAGGTTCGGCACAGTTTGGACGCTTTGGCCAAAGGTATTTATGAACGAGGTTTTGGGAAACTGGTTACCCTGGTAAATGAAAGGCTTGAAAGCAAGGGTGGCATGGGTGGAAATGGAAGAGAAGCCGAGAGTTTTATTGGGGTTCTCGATATTGCTGGGTTTGAGATTTTTGAGGTAAATACTAGTTTAAACAACTTGAAGGTTGACACTAACATTCAAATAGTCCAACAGCTTCGAACAACTTTGCATCAACTATACCAACGAGAAGCTACAACAGTTCTTCAACCACCATATGTTTGTTCTTGAGCAAGAGGAATACGCAAGGGAAAGAATTGAGTGGAAGTTCATTGACTTTGGCCATGATTTGCAGCCAACGATTGACTTGATAGAGCTTTCAAATGTACGTAAACAAATTCTGGTAATAATCTGTGTGGATAACTGACATCCATAAAGCCTATCGGAATTTTTTCGTGCCTGGATGAAGATTGTGTCATGCCTAAGGCCACTGACAAGACCTTCACTGACAAGCTCCACTCCCTTTGGGATCGCAAGACCTTCAAATACAAGCGCTCTCTCCTCACACAAGGTTTCATGCTTACTCACTATGCAGCGGAAGTCGAGTACAATACCGAGGGATGGCTCGAAAAGAACAAGGATCCACTCAATGACAATCTAACCCGACTTCTAGCTGCAAGTCACGATAGATATGTTGCATCTCTTTTCGCAGACTGCGCAGATGATGATGGTGACTCGGGGAAGGGTACTCACTCTCGAGTCAAGAAAGGGCTGTTCAGAACGGTCGCGCAGAGGCACAAAGAGCAACTATCCAGTTTGATGAACCAACTGAATGCTACACACCCACATTTCGTAAGATGTATCATACCAAATCACCAGAAGCGACCAAAACGTTTGAACAATGGGCTGGTCTTAGATCAGCTAAGATGCAATGGTGTTCTTGAAGGAATTAGAATTGCCAGGACAGGGTTCCCCAATAGATTACCATTTGCAGAATTCCGACAGCGATATGAGGTTCTTACGCCACAGATGCCAAAAGGGTACCTAGACGGACAAAAGGCTTGTCAACTGATGTTGCAGCAACTCGACCTTGACACAACACATTATCGGGTTGGAGCTACAAAGGTCTTCTTCCGGGCTGGAGTCCTTGCAGAGCTTGAGGAGCAACGTGATACAATCGTCAGAGATATTATCACAAAATTCCAAAGTGTAGCCAGGGGTTTCCTCCAAAGACGGCTTGCAAGAAAGAAACTATATCGTGCGGAGGCTACCAAAATAATCCAGAGGAACATGAGGATCTACCTGCGTATGACAGAAAGCCCGTGGTGGAATTTATATGTCAAAATGAAGCCCCTACTTGGAGCTACTGCTTCTGCCAGTGAAGTCAAGAAGCGTGATGAAATGATCCAAAAGATGGAAGAGAAGATGCAAGCGGAAGCAGCAGAAAGGCAGAGACTGGATGAGGAGAGAAGGCGGACAGATGCAGAGTTAGCCAGAGTGCAAAAGACACTTGAAGCTGAAAGGGCACTGGCACTTGACAAGGACGAAATCTTCAAAAGACTTCAAGAACGTGAAGCTGACCTCACCGAGAAGCTTGCTGGCGCATTGGAGGATCAAGACGATTTGGAGGAACAGATTGATGAACTTATTGCAGCAAAGCGAAAAGTAGATGAACAGGCAGAAGCTTGGAGGGCGGAGTTAGAACAGGGCGCAGAGCTAATCCAAAGGCTAGAGGAAGAGAAACGGGAGTTGAAGTCCAAACTAGAGGAGATGGAGTCAGAGTTAGAACGTCAACGTAATGAAGATATCCGCAGAAGGGACGAGCTTGAAACTTTGGTGCAAGAGATCAAAATGCTTAAGAGTCACCTTGCTTTGAAAGAGAGGAAGATTACAGAGTACGAAAGGCAGCTAGCCAAGGTCGACAAAGACTTGGACGAGAAGCTCTCGCAAACGGTAAGTCTTTCTTCAAGAGCCTAGACATGCAGGGGGCTGATGACTATCAGACATCCAGCCTTGAAGCTTCTCAGAAGCAGATTCGTGAACTAGTCGCAGATAATCGGCAGATTAGGAATCAACTCGCGGAGCTCTCCGTTACTTCAACGAATTACGAGGACCTTGTACGCCGCAAGGAGAGTGAGGTATCGGTACTTCGGATGGACCTAAAAAGGCACGAGATGGAGCGCCGAATATTCGACGATGAAAAGTCGGAACTACTTTCTAAGCAAGATGAAGTTCTCGGAAGGTTGAGAGTTCTCCAAAACGAGATGGAGACTGTGAAACGGCAAAAACGAGAGGCAGAACAGGAAGCCACGGAAGCACGCAAACTGCTCGAAGCGAAAATCTCCCAGGACGCTAAGCTCGGGCAAGGGAGGAGAATCCTTGATGAGCAGGTTAAAGACCTGAAAGCACAGCTAGCTGAGGTGCAAATCGAGTTGAGCAAAGAACGTCAGTCTCGGGCAGACGTAGCCCTGCTTAGCGAACACAAGTACAGCAATCTCAAACGTGACCACGATGCAATGTCCAAGGCCAAGGTCACTATAGAGAAGGAGCTATATACACAACAGGATACCTTGCGCCGCGCTTTGGAGGCTAGATCACAAGCTGAGAAAGACAAGCGCAATCTGCAGTCTGAATTAGCATCTCTGCGTGAGCGTTACCAAGACACACAAAATGCACGTATACAGGCAGAGATGGATATTGAGCGGAGCATTTCCAGACAGGCAAAGGAGAAAGAAGCAACCATGAAGAGGGAGCTTGATAGGTGTGAAACTGAACTAGCAAAGAAGACAGAAGAGTTCGCAAAACAGTCAGCTGAGGTATCAAGGCTGCTTAGGGTGGTTGCTGAACAGGATGCGTCCAGGCAAACATATGAGTCGTCAAGAAAGCGGATAGAGTCCGAAATTAGCACGATTAAAGGTCGCCTAACTGCTTCAGAGCATGACAACAGGGCCCTCCAAAATAAGGTTCAACAGAAGAACCTAGAAATCAGCAAAGCGAACCAGAAAGCTGCTGAGCAATACAGGTCGAAAATTGTTACCCTGACAACGGAGAAGCAAAAAGCCGAGGATGAACACAAGAAGCTCCGGCACCAGTTATCTGATGCCCAGACCCAAATATCAACGCTTGAGAAGCAGAAGGAGAAGTTTGCAATGAGCCTGGAGGACCTCAATCACGAAGTGAGCCGAGAGCATAAAGTCAGCAGGAATGCCGAGAAGATGACATCCACACTTCAGATACAGATTGCTGAGCTTAACCGCAATCTTGAGACTGAGCGGCAGGCAAAGACTCAGGCGCAAGCCAATACTCGTAGGCTTCAAAGTTCACTAGACTCAGCTAACGGTGAACTTAATGAGACCCGGCAACAGCTTCTCGTTCTCCAGAAAGTCTTCGACCCAGACATTGAACCATATACTACGTGGGAGTCAGGAGGATCACGCAGTGTCTCGAAGTCAATTGACTTGGCTCTGAAATTGGATGAAGCTAATCAAGCCCTCCGCATTGCTAATGAAAGGCACCAGCGAGCCGAGCAGCAGCTCATGGAGTTGAGGAGGCGCCATAATGAGGAGATTACTGGTATGGACGAGCAATATAATTCCAGCAAGAAGGCTTTGCTGGATGAAATGAACCAAAATATCCCCACAAATGGATCACCTGTCAAAGAGTACCTCAAAAACTTTGAGGCTCGACGATATTCCAATCCCAACCCGCAAACCCCCAGCAAGAGAATTTGGAGTTCTGCAACCTCCCAAGCTACCTTCGACTCTGCAAAAAGTGACAAGACTCTAGACACGTTGTCATTCCAGAAAAGGATGGATCTGGAATCTGAAATTGAACTGCTCCAGAATCAATTGCAGATGGCCGAGATGCAGAACAAGCATCTTCAGAGCAAGCTTGAAAAGGCTAACTTGAGTGCGGCTGCTATTGACGAGAACCCTCAATTAAGAAAGGTGCAACGCCTCGAACGGGAAAATAACAGGTTACAAGATATGGTTGACGATGCAACTGAGAAGGTGTCTGCTCTTGAAGGGCTCATTCGGTCTGGAGAGTTATCCATACGGGATATTCAGGCAAAGTCTCACGAGGAACTGTTTGATCTTCTGAACTCCCAGGAGCAATCCCGCAGACAACTGCTTACCGCGCATAAGATTACTGTTGCTGACCTTGCGGATGCAAAACAACAAATGGAGAAGACAAAGACTGCAAAAATTGCGCTGGATGTCGAATTACGAGATAAGAAGGGGGAGCTTGAGGAAGCTCTCGAGACACTGGAGCAAAACCAAGCAAGCCGTGATCAGTTGCTTCAGGAGTTTGGGGACCTACAGATTAGGCTCGATGCAGAGGTATCAAAAGTTGCAGATCTGGCGTCAAGTTTGGCATTATACAAGGGCCGCTCAGAGGAATATTTCGCGAAGCTCGAAACTGCGGAGATTTCTATACTCAAGGCTTCACGAGCAGAGGCCTTTGCAAAGGCTCAAGCCAAGGAAGCCGAAGAGGCGTGTGCGGTTGTTATGGCTGACAGGCGGCAAGTTGAAGCTCTCGTGGAAGACCTACAGAGGCAGAACCAGAAACTGGAAGAAAAGGTTTGTCCTGCACTCGTACGAATACTGTGTAGCCTGGTCTAACCCTTTTGAGTAGATTGAGGATTTGGCCGCGGACTATAGCACAGCGCTACAATCAAAGAAGAGGCTGCAAGATGAGCTTGACGACTACCGAAGCAGGAGGGCTATTGACTTGGAAGACAAAGAAAGCTCAATGGAGCAAACTCGTAAGAAGTATCAAAGTGAACTTGCCATCGTCACCGGGGAGCTTGAGATTGAGCGAGAGAATGTGGTACAAGTCCGTGGGGAGAACAGGCGGCTCCGCGAAGAGGTTGAGGCTATGCGTGCCAAATGGGACGACGAGGTTCTCAACAGCGCAACATGGGCAAAGGAGAAGTCACGCCTAGAAATCAAGCTACAGGACGTACAGCGATCTTACGATGACACCGCTGCTGCCCACAATGACTCACAATCCAAACTTGTCACGCTCTTGTCACAAGTCCAGAACTTCCGAACTCAGAATGAGCAGTTGTCTGCCGCAAATGAAGCGTTCCAGAAAGAGAAGAAGACTCTTGAGAGGAGACTTCAGGAGGTAACTAAGTCCCTTGATGACCTCGCCAAAGGGGATGACCTTGGGATGCGCAATGCTGCAGGTATAGACAAAGAAATGCTCGAGCTCAAAACCAATCTAGCTCAGAAGGAAGATATGGCTACAGCAGCCTTGGAGAAAATGCGTCGTGCAGAGGCTCTTGTGGCTGAGACTCAGAGGGATATTGCTAGCGAGAGGGAAGCAAATGTGAGCCTGCACAAGGATAAGGCCGCGCTAGAGAAGCAGGTAAAGGACTTACAGTTGAAGTTGGTGGATTTGGAGACCAAATCATATTCTACTTCTTCTCATGATGTCCGATTCTTGCATCAAAGAGTGCAGGAGGTAAATTTCCGGCTCCCCTAGTCTTATTTATCACCCCTGATCCACGCTAACCGAAAGCGCAGCTTGAGAAACAAATTGAAGAAAACGAAGAGCTCCGCAACAAATCGGAGCGCTCCGTACGCAACATTGACCGCACAGTCCGTGACCTCCAATCCCAAATTGATCGCCGTGACAAAGCCAACGCTCAACTCGAGGAAGAAATTGCCAAGGGAAAAGAAAAGATTGGAAATCTTCTTAAGACTATTGATGACTTACAATCCTCAGATTCCCAGTCTCAGCTAATTGCTCGCCGGGCCGAGCGTGAAGCGAGAGAGGAGAGGGAGAAGTGCTTGAGATTAGAGAGGGAGTTGGAAGGTTGGAAGGGGTTGAGGTTGGATAGAAATCACGCACAAACGGGAGTCGGTAGGAGTGGGACAAGTAGCACGATGAATGCATTAAGTAGGGCGAGTCTAGCTAGGGGAATAGCAGGGGATAGCGGTGGGGAAGAGGGAAAGGAGGGGGAAGGGAATGGTGTTACTGGGAAGACTTTTTTATAGGTTTACGCTCGACGGCTTTCCTGTGAGAGAATGGCGCCCTAGAGCTACAGAGTAGTGTGGGGTCATTCTCGGGGTTGTAAGGAGGGCCGGCTACCTAAGGGGATAGGGTCTTCCTAGAATTATTGGGGGTGATTGTCGTCGGGATTTCAAGAAGGCGAGGAGTTTGGGTTTGGCTTGTATTTCTTTTTTTTTTTTTTCCGTGAAAGTGGTTCAGTTATTGGTCCCCTTGGTTTGCGTGATAATAGTCTTTGAAGAAGGAGAGATGCATGCATACTTTATGTACTTGTGGTTTCGTTTTTATTGCGGAAAATGCAATGTTTTTTTTTTCTTTTCTTGTATATATATGTTCGTGCAGCGCACAGCGCATACCTCCCCCCGCGGGCAATTTATTTAATTACTCAATTTGGTAAATAAATCTAACGTGGGATACACTACCAATCTGATGTAAAATATAGACCAGATGTAAGGTATAGATATAAAATACGAATCTATGACTGAACGTGCTCTGTGTTAATTCATCTTCCCGTTGAGCAACGGGATAAGTAAAGTAGAAGTTGAACAAGAGAGGGAATTGGAACACCTCCTTCTGAGAATGAGGGCCAGCCTCATAACATCAAAGATACCTACCTCTTCTACATCTACTGCTACTACTACTGATGATAAGTGGAATGAGGAAGGAGATGCAGAGTTTATAGCTACTGTACATTTCAGAGCGCGCACAATTAATTGTCTTGGCGACAGCGCAGGTTTAGAGTCTGGGCACGAGAACACATTTCATTCAACAATTCTGGCTCAGATCAAGGTTTGCTCTAAGCTAAGATAACAAACATGCATGACAGTGTCGTAGACCGGTAGTTCTGAGTGCTACAACAAATGTCATGCTGTTCATTTATGGGTTTGGAGGATGATATTCCAGATACTCTGGAACGACACTGAGATTAGTCAACGCTGCTCGCCCAGGTATCTACCACCACTCCTGCAAAAAGTCCTGCTCAAATCGCCGCTGCCAATGATTTAAAAATTACTTCAAATGCTCTATGTATTGCCACACAAAAGTGTCATGACTGTGGTAACCTCTCATCTTTAGCTGAACGGACACAAATGGGACTGTTAGAGGACATCCGGAAGGCCGCCAGCACCGAAATCAGTCATTGGTTTTGGGGGCTTTTTTTTGGAAGCCCCATGTATAGTTATTTCTGTATTATAGGTATAAGTTAGCTCTAGTTAGGTCAACTGCGTTGTCTACAATAACTAAGGAATTATATAAATTGCCCGCGGGAGGCGTATGCTGCTTGCGAACATATCAGTGAGTCAGTGTGATACAATTACCCTGAACCGCGTTTTGCAACACATTCCTACACTGCTCCTACTGTGAGCGTATAAGCCCATGTATTGATAATATATACAAAAACGCCAATTCGATATTTGCAAGAATTCCCCCGCTACTAATTCGCAAAATGTACAGTTTCCTAATGTGTGGCACCGCCACACAATACCGCTGATGTGCGATTGTCAGTCCTAACAACACTCCCCCGAAACCCGAACCTCCTTTTTGCTATCCAGATTCCTTCATGTGCTTCTCTCACAGCTCAATTGAGTGGCTTCATCGACAGGCATCTCTATCTCCTAATACATCCCAACCTCAACCTTTAATCGTCATATTTGCTGTCCAAAGGTACCCTAGCTCGGTTTGGTACTACATACAAATTTATAAGTCCATGGCCATGCTTAAATCTATCTCAACAGCCCCTCGTGACTTCCCAACCCCAGCCTCAATCCCTCTCCCCGGTAAACCTCCAAATCCCGACTCCCCCGGTGCAATTGCCAATGGGAGAAGCTACTCACATGGATAAGTCATTGGGATCCTTGGATGATTCTCATATCCAAGCTTCTTCCTGATGTACGGCGCGCCGAAGACAATCACGGGGGAGACGGCGCCGAGAACGATAGACCAGTAGATGGCGGGGTATTGGTGCGAGGCGTACCGCATGTAGCGGATGGGGGATTGGAAGAAGAGGGGTGGGGGGGCCATGGCTGATGGTGGAGGAAAGTTAAGATGATGCTGGGATGATTGGTCGTCGGTATATTGAGGGGTGGTAAGTGCAAGGCAGGGATTAGTAATGATTGTCACGTGCAGTGGAGAGTGAGATCTCGTGAAAGTCCTATCTGTGACGAATATTGGTCTGCCTAAGGCCATATAGCCCCTCTGTACCCTCGACTTCAATTGAATATTTTCATCTGTTTCATCAATCCATCAGACCGCTGTCCGAGACCAGCTGAAACATCTCCCACCACACAGATAACGGCACGCTGCTTTAGGTGAAGCAGAGAGAGGCTCAGCTCTTCCTCTTGACTTTGCGCATGGTCCCTCTTAATAAGAACCAGGCCGCTCGTGATTTGATACACACGCGAGAAGAAGGAATATACGAATTACAGTGTAACAGTAAATTTGGGGAACCATTGGCATAGGTATTCTAGTATGTTGAGTCCGGAGAATGTTTTGAGAGCTCCTTTGGTGGGGTGTAGCTAACAATAGATGCCCAGGAAGTACGACTTGGAAAAGTGCACCTCATCTCAGGAGTAGCTCTGCGAGGATGAGGTATTAGCAGCCAACCATACAGCTCACAACCATCCGATTTCACCTCAACTTTCAAACCCAGACGGTTCTGTCGGAGGGAGATAGATCCCCGCCCCTATAGACTTCTGGTAGTCTCGGCACTCCTGTCATACCCATACCATAGACCACAATCGGCAAACCCTAGTCATCGGAGCGACACTGGACATTAACCCAGTGCCCCTCCCTCCCCTCCCGCAACAATGTTCACCGGCACCCTCTCCAACCTTCTCCAAAAGGCCCAATCCTTCATCACCGAACCCACCACCCCTATCCCCAGTTCCTCCTCAAAACCCACCAAAGCTAGCCTCTTCCGTGAACAATTCCGGCTTCCCGACTCTGAAAACCCAATCCAAGATATCAGCTGCGAACTCTCCCTCCCCACAGGAGAACACTACAGTGGCAAGCTCCATCTTTCGGAAGCCTTCCTCTGCTTTAGCACGAACGTCATCTCCCCCTCATCAGGGTGGAGTAACTTCACCGGGTCCTCAGGGTGCGGGTTCGTCCTTCCCCTATGCGCGATCCGGAGGGTAGAGCGGTTACATAGTCGGAGTTATATGTTTGCGTTGGCAGTTACGACGTGGCATAATGATCTTAGACTTACGCTGCAGTTTGTTGGGATTAGGACGAGTTGTGAGAGGTTTTGTGATGCGCTGAAGAGGGGTTTGAGAGGGCAAATGGGAGAGATTAAAAATCTGAGGGTGCTTGTGGAGGGGTGTTATAGTGAGTATTTGCTAGGTGGACCGTTGGGGACTGGGGTGAAGGGGAGGGGAAGTACGGATAGTACGGGAGAGGGTGGAGGAAAGGAAGGAGGGGAGGGGAAGAAGCAGCCGCCTGATGCGGGACTGGGGATGGTATTTAAGTATCCGGGAGATGCGAGGAAGTTGAGAGATAGGAGTAAGATGAGGTTGTGGGTGGAATATTTGAAAGGTGGGTTTTTTGGGAAGGATATGTTTTCCAGTGCATGCTTGAAAGGGGCAAGGGGCTGATTCGGGCTGTTCAGATAACGGGCGGAATGTTACCCTCATCCGACAACCGACGTTTCACAAGCTTATCCGAGTTGGTTTACCAAACGTACGTTGGACAATTTCTGAACAAGACCGTATCGGGCTATAGCTAATTCGTGGAGGAATACAGCGACTTCGCGGGGAAATATGGGAATTGACCTCTGGTTCTTTATATTTACGATTGTTTAATCCAACGTTATATACCGATACACTCCGCGAGTTTGAAGGGCGACATAGCTTGAGCTTAGACGAAATTGAGAAAGATCTGAATCGAAGTTTACCAGAGTATGCGGGCTTTCAGAGCGAGGAGGGTATCGGTAGGTTACGAAGGGTGTTGGGGGCGTATAGTTGGCGGAATGAAGAAGTGGGATATTGTCAGGCGATGAATATTGTTACGGCTGCCTTATTAATGTACTACCTCCCGCTACTCCCACTCTTTCCAGATATCAATGGGGATTTACTCATGGAGACGCCAATAGATATATGTCCGAAGCGCAAGCGTTCTTCCTTCTCTCTACTCTTTGCGATCGACTATTACCTGGATACTATTCACAAACTATGTACGGCACTCTCCTCGACCAGAGAGTTTTTGAGTCCCTCGTGGAGAAGACAATGCCCATATTATGGGACCATCTGGTGAAGTCTGATGTCCAGCTCTCGGTCGTTTCACTCCCTTGGTTTCTCTCGCTATATATCAACTCTATGCCACTGGTTTTTGCATTCCGTGTTCTCGATGTATTCTTTCTTGAGGGTCCGAAGGTGTTGTTCCAAGTCGGCCTTGCTATCTTGAGGATAAATGGTGAAGAGTTATTAGATGCACAAGACGATGGGGCGTTCATATCGGTACTGAAACACTACTTTTCGACACTAGACGAGTCGGCTCACCCAAATAGCGATAACGAGAAGTTCCGTGCTGTGACAAGATTCCAGGAGTTGATTGTTGTGGCATTTAAAGAGTTTTCCGGGATAACGCAGAATACAATTGCGGAGCAGCGAGCGAAACATAAGGATGCAGTGTTGGCTTCGATTGAGAGTTTTGCGAAGAGGACACAGTTGAGGAATCTGGGGCCGGAGAGTAAGAGGTTGAACCCGAATGATTTGGGGAGTGCATACGATCGGTTTTATAGGGTGCTGTATGAGAGGCAGGAAAGGATGGAGGCTATCCACGCTGAGGAAGAGCGGATCGCGGCAGCGGAGAAAGCCGCAAGGAATAGGAAGGCCAGTACAGCCGGGGCAAATGCAGCCGCGGCTGCGGCTGCAGCGAGACAGGAGAAGAATAGGGTGGGGTATGGGCCTAGTCCGACGCTGATGGACTATGATGGTTTTAGGGAGTTTCTAGCGGGGATATGTGAGTGGGCGGTTGCGGATTCGGTGGATGCAACAGCCCATCAACAGCAGCAACAACAGGAGGGAAGTTATATAACCACTCAGCTTGCTGGGGCGGCGAGTTACTACCTGGGTGCAGGAGCGTTGGTTGGGGGATTGTCGCCTTTGCCTAGCCCGGGTATACCAAGGGCTAGCATAGCAAAAATGAGTCCGTGGGGCAATGGACCAGAGCCGGCAGATCACCATTTTACGCAGAGGCTGTTTAGGAGATGGGATACGGATATGAAGAATGGTTTGAGTTTGCAGAATGTGGTTGCTGGGTTGGCGGGGGTAAAGGGGACGAGAGATATCATGAGTAGTATCAGCTACTTTTTTGAGCTGTATGATGATGATGGGGATGGGAGGGTTGATCGCGAAGGAATTTTGAGGATTAGTGAGACATTGTTATTCATTACCCGTAAACCGTCATTATTTGTGCCGGAGAATGAAGCCGGGGGGGTGGGGGTGAGGGGCAAGGATCCAATGAAGGGGTGGGGGGATGAGAGGATTCTGAATAGCGTAAGTGAGTTTATTAGGAGGTGCTTTGAGTATGCAGACCCGGATCACCCTGAGAATCGGGATCGGAGGAGGCAAGAATATGAGGAAGAGCAACGGAGGAAGGAAGAGGAGGAGCAGAAGGAGAAGGATTTACTTGACTTGAGTGACATTAGCGATTCAGAGCCGGAGCAGGTGCAGGAAGGCGATGAGGAGGATTTAATTGTCGCTTCAAGACCGGCATCGCCAGATCCATTAGGTGCAATTCCGCCACATCCAACAACGAAACCATCATCACCACCTCCTTCGTCAGCAACCAAACCAAGACCAACGTCTTACCATCCCCCACGGACATCTTCCCACCACCCACCGCCCTCCCTATCAGCAAATCTCGCCTTGGACCCCGCGAACCCGTTACACATGACCCTCCCCACCTTCCGCATGGTCATCCTTGCAGACGAGCTTCTAGAGCGATTCTTTGAAAGTGGGTTTGCAGAGTCATTCGTTCTTGCCGACGCAGGGAATCCCAGCTCGTCAATCTACCTCCATCCCAACGCACCTTCACATTACCAAACAGGACAACAGCAGCAACAGCATCAACAACGCCACGGTGGATTGACCACCTTTAATACTCCAGCCCCATTGCAGACGGCTTCCGCAGCAGCACCACTAGCCACTCAGGGTGTTATTGGAATGGCGTCCGTCCTCAGCGGTCCCGCCGCTGTCGCGGGTGCAGCGAAGGGCCTCAGAGGAGTGTTGGATAATATCGTCCATGACGGAATGAGGGTTGCCGCTGAGGTCAAGAGGCGTATGGATGAGCTTGATGCAAATGCGCGCGCGAGTGGGGCGAGAGCTGGGGAGAAGGGTGGGGAGGAGGAAGATGGTGAGGAGGATGAGGATGCGGGGGTAGTGGAGGGGAGAGATAGGGAGTTGCTTAGTGGGGCGGAGGCGGAGGTTGGGAGTGTTAAGAGTGGGATTAGTGGAGTGGATATGGGGGAGCTAGGAGAGCAGGGGGAGGAAGGCGGGGGAGGAGGCGTGAAGGTGAAGAGGGTGGCGAGGGAGGGGAGTAATAGGGGGGTGGTGGAGTTTGAGGGGGGGGTGCCAGAGGGACGATAATTGTACGAAGTTCTATTTTGTCTTGGGCTTTTTGAGTTTTGACTGTTTGCGTGGGAGAGGGTGCTTTCCTGTTGTAGAATTTGTTTGATTTTGGTTGTAAATAGTGGGGGGCTGATCCGACTTTAGCAAAGTTTTATTCCTTTAATTTCTGTCATTGTACTATTGTTTCTCCGCTTATTGTTTTTGGCTTCTTAATTGGAGGTATATTGTACCAATTAACATACAACAGATAACAACCTTTGAAAACTTACAGTTTCTGCTTTCTGTGTTTCTGCTCAACTGAGCAGAAGTTTTGCTAGATCATACTCCGTATATCAGGGTCATATTAAGACTACTTTTACTTGCCGTCTGTAAAATCCCGTAATGAAAACACCTAGCAAGGTATCCTCAGAAAATATACCGCCTACCTATCCCAGCACTACCCAAGATTCTTCTCATAAGTATTAATCATGGCTACTTGGGTTTTATCAAGCGCCAATGTCGGCTATAATCTCTTCTCGTACCATACATAAAACCTACTGTTCCTCCGCCAACCTCCTCACCAAGGTTCCATGCCCATGTAGAATACTTAAACACCTAGTTGATTCAAAACTACTGTAGAATAAAAAACTTGCCGTAAGGCTGCTGGGATCTCAAACTCCATAAGGATTGGTGATAGAAGCTGCGGGAATAAATCTCTAGGACAAAATGTGATCACTGGGTTGCCAGGCTTCGGTGGTACAGTACCAGTACCAGTATATATTGCATATTAACATCCCCCACGCTCTTGTTACATTTGTGTTTCACTTGTACGACCACTGCGGGGAAAAATAACCTCGGGCCGGAGTTGTTCCTCGGAACAAGGATAATATACCGGTATCGTGGTTGCATGTTTCCGCATATGCTGCCAAGACCACTACTCTTAGATCCATCCTGGCGATCACGTGTGCGTGGGATGTGATTGTGATTGTGATAGCACCGCATAGAAAAAGGGGTTTATATATCATAGCGGGCACTGGCACTCCTCTCCCTCTCTCTTCATTCAACTTGATCACTCAACTCCCGACGGACCTAAGACCTAGCTATCCGTCACTGGGATTCATCGGATTCCTTCCTTCCTTCCTTCCTGCATGGTAGCAACACCTCGTTGCGAAAAATCGACCAGCACCCTGCGTGGGTCACCGAGGCCACCAAAAGTCCGTCAATGGTACAACAAAGCGACCGGAAACTGGAATGAGACCAACTTTCCAGGGGTCGATTTCGCCCAGGTCAATTTCAAGGATCACGTGGCCAAAACGTACATGGAGTGGCAGTTCTCCCACCGTGGCCACCCGGGTGAAAAAACATCAACCAACCACGGTCAAGGACCTGTTGACCATGACCAAGGCTCAGCAAGCAAAAGTGGTTCCTGCTGACACACGCAAGAACCTCGTCCACCCGATCACCAACATTGGCACCAGAACCATAGACGCTCGCAACGCGAACCTCGACCACAAACGCACACCTATCAATATCCATTACCAACCAATCATCTGCAAAAATGAATGCCAACGCAAACCCAACTTCCACCCAGACCCTGGCACCACAGAACCCCGAACAGGTTCAACATGAACAGCGGCTGGCGCAGTTTACGTCTGCAGATGTCAGAACTCGAAAGGCATCAACTGGAATTACTAATATTAGATATGCTTTTATGCCCCGCGAGTCTTGAATATCCAACAATTCTTCCCCATTGCCAAGTTCACCACCTCATGAGGAACTGCAAAGTCACTATGCCCCAACGCAGGGGGGCCAGGGTGCACGGCGGAATCGAAGCGTGACCCAGTTTGATGGGATCACGAAAGCAGTGATGTCTATTGCCGTGAAGCGAATAGAAGATATCCATTTGAAAATATCAGTTCCTACAAGGTACGGTGGTGTACCAAATTGCACAAAAGGCCTGGACAAGAGGTGACTTCCCGGAGGTTGATTTCACCCAGGTCAATTTCAAAGATCTGGTCGCGAAAACATACATGGAGTGGAAGATCACCACTCGGCTGGCCACTGACATCCACAAACACAAGGGCTGGTTGAGCAGGCGAATGGAGTAGTAAAAAAAAAATTACGTGCATGGCTTGCAGAGCACAAAGACCAGGGGTGGAGTGATGCCCTACCAGACATTGCTCTCGCAATAAACAGACAGGGCCATGAAGCATTAGGAGGTTCTACGACGCTATATGAGGTCTTTTTTAATCAGAAGCCTCGATGGGAAGACTGAGTTGATGTTGGTACAAATGTCCGGGTTGATCAGATTGTCCGCAAGAAATTCCAGCAACGCAAGGAGGTTACACCCGAGGATCTCCAAGCCTTCACCACCTATCCCTCCTCTCCCCAGCCCCTTGTTATCAAGGGGAAGAACAAGCAAACCCTCGCACTCCGCATCCACATCCCAGCCAGCTTTTTGACAACGCTCAAGGAGACAAAGCATCTCCTCCCCCAGCACCCAGAAAAATCAGGCAGACGCGGCGAGTACAAGAGCCGCAACTACTGTCTGTGGGCGAAATATGCGTATCACATAGGACCAAAATCTCCTTCTTTTCTAGTGGTGCTAATCAGGGTCTTAAAACAGCCCTCTCCTACCAGGCATCACCTCCCGAGACTTTCGACGAGTTTGTTCAGCTGTGTATCAAGCTGGACAACAAGGCAAAACTCCTGCGTTCCCAGAGCTCCCGCCCAGGCCCCCAGAACGCTCCTGCCCATACCCCAGCCCCTCGGCCTGCCCCATCCACCGCCTCCGGCACAGCCGCCGGTCCCATGGACCTTTCCCAAGCAACTCGAACCCCTGGTAAGCGTGGACCCCTCTCGCCAGAGCTTCGCAAGTACAGACAAGAAAACCACTTGTGTATGTACTGTGGGGGCTCAGGACATTGGGCCTCGGTCTGTCCCGTCTCCAGCAAGCCTAAAAAAGTCAATGCGGCTATGGTTCATGGTCCTTGCGGAAGTGATTACCCCCGGTCACCATGTATGGCAAGTGGAACTGGAAGTGGTCTTGGACAAGCAAGATGCGCAAAGCGATTTCCTAAGGATTTTCAAGAGGAAACTGTAGTCCAAGAAGATGGCTATCCATTATATCGACGGCGGAATAATGGTGACACCTATGTTGGTCGAAATGGATTTTCTTACGATAATCGTTGGGTAGTACCTTATAATCCATACCTCAGCTACCGATACCAAGCACATATCAATGTGGAAGTTTGTGCGTCTATTCAAGCTATTAAATATATTCACAAATATATTTATAAGGGCTCTGATCGTACTACCTTGCGATTACAAGAAACTGCCAATGCTGATGAGGTACAACGTCATTTGCAAGGACGGTATATTGGCCCCTGTGAAGCAATATGGAGATTATTTGAGTTCCGAATGCATGAGGAATATCCTGCAGTCTATCACTTACGGCTCCTCCTGCTCCTCCGCCGCCGGAAGCTCCCGCTGCCGCGGCTAGTCCCCTCTACGAGGTGGCAAAAAATTAGAGCACTCCGTCACCAACGATGGCCGGTCATGGAGCGCCAGGATGCATCCTGGTGCCATCAAACATGCTTCCCCTGTCTCGTTTTCTGTTCCTTCTCGTTTTTCTGTGTTGGATGAGGTTGTGTTGGAAGGTACTGGGAAGGCTTTGGTTGGAATTTCCCGGAAGTCCCGTAAGAGGGCTCGCCGGCGTTTGGGTTTATCTCGTGCTTTGCGAATTTCGTCGTTGTCTGTGTCTGGGGATTTGGGGTCAGAGGACCCCCTCACGTTATCATGTTTTGTCAATGAAGACCTTCCCGCAACATGCATGATAGACTCGGGAGCTAGCTCCCAGTTTATCGACCTTGACTTTGCCATGAACTTAGCACAACATGCAGCAAATATATGAAGCCATACGATAGACGTCCGACCAATTCCTCTCTCTGGCACCCAGCGTGCACCTTTCATATTTAGGTATATACCAGTCTCGCCACAGACGTTTGTTGCGGCTTGGCGTCATGCGACGTTGTCAGATTCCTCCCCCAGCGATACCTGTGCAATAGTACAAATATCCCGGTTCCGAAAATGGCACGAAATCAGCAAGCTACGAAAGGAGTATTGTCATCAGTCTCCATATGCCAAGGACGAAAAGAACAATATCAGCAAGAACTCGGATTTGTGAGGCCTCGCACAAGCCTCTCAAAGATGCATACCATCAGAGTAATCACATCAACCCGATGCCCCAGATTATTCAAACGTACACCCGCGCGCATTCTTTTACCATGAGAGAGAGGAATTTAGAAGAATAGATCACGGAATTAGAACACATCCCGAACGACATAAAGGGTGTCGTTCATCAGACACATACCTACCAAGGGAACCCTTCCTAAACTAAGGCAGATGAGACTCCAAGGGCCAATAAGTCCAAGTACGATATATAACCTCTCAGTACTTCAGGACCAGTATCAACTCCTCGACCTCTTCTTTTTTTCCGGTCCAAAGCTCTAATCTGGGCACGAGAACAGTCTACGTCCACGACCACACCCGCCCCAGGACGACTAGTCACCCTAACCCCCGACCACCTCACAATGTGTTCCCGTTGGGAAACAGCTAACCTTCGGATGTCGACCTACCTTTCCTAGGCAGCACCCGCGACTTCATGATGGGAGCCAGCCGTCTCCTTGATCAGACACAGGCAGTCACGGAACTCCACGCCCGTATCACAGGCTTGGAAGATGAAGTCCAGGTTCTACATGGTGGAATTACCCGAAACGCCTCCCTGCAAGCCTGGGTAGCCAAGGTCCTCAGACTAAAAAGGGCAAAGTTGATGTTGAATGGCATATAAACGATAGGATCGCAACTAAATGTTTTTGTCTTTTCCACAGAGCATACAGACTTCCCCGAGCAGCGCAATAACTACACTGTCCTGTACTTGGCTGCGAATATATCGATTATCTCCAATAAAACCCTCGACTTTATTCAGGTTATGAGCCCGGCGCTCGCATAAAGCTTCGCAAAAATAGACAAAAAGCTGAGATATTATGCTACAAATCACAATTACATCATCACATGAAATTAAGACTTCAGGAATAGATGCACTGCGAGCGATACTTCCAAAGGAAGCTAGGGCGGGGGCCCCACACCTTGTTTTCGTCGTTCCAGCTGGCACGAGGATGATATCGGCCCAGACCTTTATTCCAAGCACAGGAAACCCACCCTGGTCGGGGAGTGGCTAGAGTACTCGTATGAGAGATTGGACATCTCTGAGAGAAAGCGACGCCGGGGCCTCGGTGATCTCAGGGATTCTTCAGTTGAGTTAGCTGACCCACTCAGCCCCGTAGTACGGAGGTGGGGTAACAATCGTCTTATCATCTATACACCATGTTCGATATCGTGACTCGCGCACAAGCAGTACTACTACGGTCCTTAGGAGAGGCTTTAGCTGTTGTTCAAGAACAAACTGGAATCTCACAACAGGTTCGGATCTTGCAAAACAATGCAAGAGCTCGAAGGTGGCAGCCTGGTACTCCACTAACTTCAGCACATGTTGCTGATGCTCCTCGAACCGGGCGGCCAGTGAGGATTACACAGCGTGTGGAGCAAGCAGTAGTAGATGCTGTTACAAAGGATCGGTATGGACGTGAAAAAACGCTTGTTCAATTAGGCGCCCAATTCCAGATCTCCGCTCAGAGTGTTTTCCGTATCTTAAAAAAAAAACATTTCCGCAAGACAAAACCTACTAGAAAACCTGGCCTTACTAAGGATATGCGAACAGCACGATATCTATTTGCCCAACGATATCAACAGTGGACACTAGAAGATTGGAAGTCGGTGATACCTAACTTGATAAGTTTCTAGGTTCAACGCTTGATTTGGCCAGGAAACTCACCAGATCTCAATATGATTGAATCATGTTGGGCCTATCTCAAGCGTATAACCACA